>ERZ772882.689-NODE-689-length-42963-cov-9.396616_pt1 | contig 42963 bp, 42 predicted proteins | sample MGYA00580576_ERZ772882 | MGnify/ENA primary metagenome ERZ772882 (study PRJEB29015, sample SAMEA2737658) | human gut metagenome | biome: human gut; feature: human-associated habitat; material: faeces | place: China | collected 2012 ... | reverse complement strand
TCTCAATCGGTTTAATCTGGTGTTTTCAAGATGTCCTTATGAGGAGTCGCCCTTCGGCGTCTCTTTATTTTTGCCCGATCGCCCCTCAAGGTCGGGAAGTCGGCACATGAAACGGTGCGGCGGCGCATAAAATGCAGGGAAAGGGAGGCGTCGTTATGCCGAAGATCTATCTCAGCCCCTCCACGCAGGAGTCCAATCCCTACATCACCGGAAGCGGCAGCGAGGAGTACAATATGAACCGGCTCGCCGACGCGCTGGAGCCGTATCTTTATGCCAACGGCATCCGCTTTGTGCGCAACACGCCCGACATGACCGCCGCGTCCTCCATCGCGCAGGCGAACCGCCTCGGCGGCTTTGACTTCTATCTCGCGCTCCACTCCAACGCCGCCGCGCCGGAAAACTCCGGCAGCGTGCGCGGCGTGCTGGTGTTTTACTATCCGACGAGCGCGGAGGGCAAGCGCGCGGCGGACCTGTTCGCCGCGAACCTCAAGCGCGTTTATCCGCTGCCTGACCTCGTGCGCACCGTGCCCACCACCGCGCTCGGCGAGGTGCGTCAGCCGAAGTATCCGGCCAACCTGCTCGAGCTGGGCTACCACGACAACTATGCCGACGCCGCGTGGGTCGAGAACAATATGGACGCCATCGCGCGCGAGCTGGCGCGCTCGCTGACGGAGTATTTCGGCCTGCCGTTCATCGAGCCGCAGCCGGTCGTGCAGGGGACTGTCTCCACGAGCGGCTCGCCGCTGCGCCTGCGCGCCTACCCGAGTGCCGCGGGGCAGACCATCGCGCTCATGCCGAACGGCGCGTCGGTTACGGTCTACGGCACCTGGCAGGGCTGGAACACGGTAGAGTACAATGGGAACCTCGGCTACGCCGCCGAGGCCTACATCGAGAGCTGACGGGCAGCCGGGAATGCCGCTTTTTAACGGGGCGGTGCGGAAATGCGCCGCAGGAGCGGCCGAGCGGAAATAGAAGCAGACCGGATCGTTTTCGGAAAAACAAGCACACTGCTCCCGAAGATCCGGTCGAGATTTGGGGTCCGGGGGTCAAGGGGCTTGCCCCCTGCGTTCTCTTGGGGTTCCAAAGGGGTGGTTCCAAAGGGGTGGTTCTCTTCGGAAGAGAATCACCCCTTTGACAAAAGCCGTGCGTCGCGCGGCTGACCCCACGCGCTTTTTCGACAAATAGTTTTTGCTTGACACTTGTTTACAAAAAGGTTACAATATTCGGTGGATTTATGGAGGGGAGAGAAGGGGCTCTCCCGTTTGTTGATTCAAAAACCCGTTTTGATATACCATCGGGACACGGTCGGACCGGCCGCTCCGATGGAAGCAAAAGTGGACACAGGAGGAATCGAATGAATATACCCAGCCTTGTCATCGGCTTGGCGGCGGGACTTTTCATTGGTATTCTTGCTTGTATTCTGTACCGCAACAAGAAGGCGAAGGACGATAAGGAAAAGATTGCCAACGCCGAAGAGGAGGCGCTGCGCATCATCAACGATGCCATCAAGAGCGCCGAGAGCAAAAAACGCGAGGCCACGCTGGAGGCGAAGGAGGAGATCCTCCGCTCCCGCAAGGAATACGAGAAGGAAGAAAAGGAACGTCGTGCCGACCTGCAGAAGCAGGAACGCCGCTTACAGCAAAAGGAAGAAAACATCGACCGCAAGACCGACGCGATCGAGAAGAAGGAAGAGGCCCTTGCCCAGAAGCACGCCGCTCTGGACAAGGAGAACGAAGAGATCAAGATCATCAAGCGCAGCCAGACCGAGATGCTCGAGCGCATCTCCGGCTTTACGGCTGACGAGGCCAAGAAGTACCTGATCGAGCAGGTCGAGTCCGAGGTCACCCACGAGACCGCCCTCAAGATCAAGGAGATCGAGGCCCGCGCCAAGGACGAAGCGGACCAGTATGCCCGCGAGATCGTAGCGTCCGCCATCCAGCGCTGCGCCGCCGATCACGTCGCCGAGATCACCGTCAGTGTGGTTCCCCTGCCCAATGACGAGATGAAGGGACGCATCATCGGCCGCGAGGGCCGCAACATCCGCACCATTGAAACGCTCACGGGCGTCGACCTCATCATCGACGATACGCCCGAGGCCATCACCGTCTCCTGCTTCGAGCCGGTGCGCCGCGAGGTCGCGCGTCTGGCGCTCGAAAAGCTGATCGCCGACGGCCGCATCCATCCCACCCACATCGAGGAGATGGTCGCCAAGGCCCGCCGCGAGGTGGACGCCGTCATCAAGTCCGAGGGTGAGCGCGCGGTGCTCGAGACCGGCGTGCGCGGCCTGCACCCCGAGCTGGTGAAGCTGCTCGGCCGCCTGCATTACCGTACGAGCTACGGTCAGAACGTGCTCCAGCACTCCATCGAGGTCGCGCATCTTGCCGGCATGATGGCAGCCGAGCTCGGTGCAGACGTCGCCACGGCGAAGCGCGCCGGCCTGCTGCACGATATCGGCAAGGCCGTCGACCACGAGCTCGAAGGCACCCACGTCGCGCTCGGCGTGGAGTTCCTGCGCAAGTACCACGAGCGCGAGGATGTCATCCACGCGGTGCAGGCGCACCACAACGACGTCGAGCCGCAGACCGTCGTCGCTTGCCTCGTGCAGGCCGCCGACGCCATCTCCGCCGCGCGTCCCGGCGCCCGCCGCGAGAACATCGAGAACTACATCAAGCGCCTCGAAAAGCTCGAGGAGATCACCGGCTCCTACCCCGGCGTCGAGACCTCCTACGCCATTCAGGCGGGCCGCGAGGTCCGCGTGATGGTCAAGCCCGAGCAGGTGAGCGAGGACGATATGGTCATCCTCGCCCGCGAGCTGGCCAAGCGCATCGAGAGCGAGCTCGAGTATCCCGGTCAGATCAAGGTCCATGTGCTGCGTGAGACGAAGGTCATCGAATACGCCAAATGAGAAAAAAGCACCGCCGAAGCGCCGCTTCGGCGGTGCTTTTTTCGTCTGCTATGAAAATGAAAAATGCAGAGAATTCCGATTATGAAAGGATTCCTTCATAAAAAGGGCAGAAGAGACAAAAATTTTTCTGCATATTTGGTGAAAGTCTCAAATCGCGAAATGATTTGAGACTTTTTCTTGCGTATTGAGCGTCGAGAGCTTATAATACAGAAGAACGGGACTGATTTGTGAAAAATTAGACAATCCAAATAATTTATAGTGAAGGAGCAAAAAGACTATGGATTTCCATCTGTCCAAAGAGCATCTGCTGGTTCGCAAAATGTATCGCGAATTTGCAGAAACCGAAGTCAAGCCTTTAGCCGAAGAACTCGATGAGGAAGAGCGCTTCCCCATGGAGACCGTCGAAAAGATGGCCAAGCTCGGCATGATGGGTATTTACTTCCCGAAGCAGTACGGCGGCGCCGGCGGCGATGTTCTCAGTTATGCCATGTGCGTGGAGGAGCTCGCTAAGGTTTGCGGCACCACCGCTGTTATCGTTTCCGCCCACACCTCCCTCTGCTGCGCTCCCATTTTCGAGAACGGCACCGAGGAGCAGAAGATGAAGTATCTGCCTGACCTTCTGTCCGGCCGCAAGATCGGCGCGTTCGGTCTGACCGAGCCCGGCGCCGGTACCGACGCCTCCGGCCAGCAGACCACCGCTGTCAAGAACGAGAACGGCGACTACGTCCTCAACGGCAGCAAGTGCTTCATCACCAACGGTAACGTTGCCTCCACTTTCGTCGTGTTCGCCATGACCGACAAGAGCAAGGGCAACCACGGTATCACCGCCTTCATCGTTGAGAAGGACTTCCCCGGCTTCTCCACCGGTAAGCACGAGAAGAAGATGGGTATCCGCGGCAGCTCTACCTGCGACCTCGTCTTCGAAGACTGCGTCGTCCCCAAGGAGAACCTCCTCGGTAAGGAAGGCGAAGGCTTCAAGATCGCCATGAAGACCCTCGACGGCGGCCGTATCGGTATCGCCTCCCAGGCTCTCGGTCTTGCCGAAGGCGCCATCAACGAGGCTGTCAAGTACACCAAGGAGCGTATCCAGTTTGGCCGCCGCCTGAGCCAGTTCCAGAACACCCAGTTCCAGCTGGCCGACATGCACACCCGCACTCAGGCTGCCCAGTACCTCGTTTACGCTGCCGCTATGAAGAAGCAGAATCACGAGGATTACTCCATGGACGCTGCCATGGCCAAGCTCTTCGCGGCCGAGACCGCTTCCGACGTCACCCGCCGCGCTGTTCAGCTCTTCGGCGGCTATGGCTACACCCGTGAGTATCCCGTTGAGCGCATGATGCGCGATGCCAAGATCACCGAGATCTACGAGGGCACTTCCGAAGTCCAGCGTATGGTCGTTGCCAAGTATCTTGGTGTGAACTAAAAAAGGAGGTAAAGATATAATGAAGATTCTTGTTTGCGTTAAGCAGGTCCCCGATACCTCCGGTAAGGTTGCCGTCAATCCCGATGGTACCCTGAACCGCGCTTCCATGCAGACCATCATCAACCCCGATGATATGAACGCCGTTGAGGCCGCTCTCAAGCTCAAGGATGAGCTGGGCTGCAAGGTCACCGTCGTCACCATGGGTCCCCCGCCGGCAGAAGGTATGCTGCGCGAGCTGATGGCCATGGGCGCTGATGACGGCTATCTCGTTTCCGCCCGTGAGTTCGGCGGTTCCGATACTTACGCCACCTCCCAGATTCTTGCCGCCGCTCTCGACACCATCGGTCTCGATGACGACGACATCGTCTTCTGCGGCCGTCAGGCTATCGATGGTGATACCGCTCAGGTCGGTCCTCAGATCGCTGAGAAGCTGCACCTGCCCCAGATCACCTACGCCGCCGATGTGAAGAAGGAAGGCGACACCCTGACCGTCAAGCGCATGCTCGAGGACGGCTACATGACCATCAAGGCTCAGACTCCGTGCCTGATCACCTGCATCAAGGAGCTCAATACTCCGCGTTACATGAGCGTCTCCGGTGTGTTTGAGTGCTACTCCAAGCCCATGACCGTTCTGGACTACAACGCCCTGAAGGATCACCCCCTCATCGACGCTACCACCATCGGCCTCAAGGGCTCCCCGACCAACATCCTGACCTCCTTCACGCCTCCCCAGAAGGGCGCCGGTCAGATGCTCGAGGGCAACGACATGGCTACCTGCGAGAAGCTCGCCGGTATCCTGCTCGAAAAACACATCATTTAAGGAAAGGAGATCAATACGATGCGTAACGAAGTGAAACTTGCTAATCCCAACTATGACTCCTCCAAGATCGAAGAGTTCAAGAACGTATGGGTCTTCTGCGAACAGCGTCAGGGCCAGATGATGTCCACCTCCTATGAGCTGATCTCCGAAGGCCGCAAGCTGGCGGACGAGCTGGGCGTGAAGCTCTGCGGTCTGCTGGTCGGCGACAATGTCGGCGATCTCGCCGAGAGCATTGGCGGCTACGGCGCTGATGAGGTCATCGTCTGCGACCACCCCCTGCTCAAGAACTACACCACCGACGCTTATTCCAAGGTCATCTGCGACGTCATCTCCGAGATGAAGCCCGAGGCCTTCCTCATCGGCGCGACCAACATCGGCCGTGACCTCGGCCCCCGCTGCGCAGCCCGTCTGCACACCGGTCTCTGCGCCGACTGCACCCACCTCGACGTTGACATGCCCATCTACAAGGACTTCCTGCGCGGCGCTTCCACGCTGCCCGAGGCCAAGATCGACGGCATGGCCACCGCGAAGGTCATGGGTAAGGACCACGATGTCTCTCGCGACCTGAAGATGACCCGTCCCGCGTTCGGCGGCAACCTGATGGCTACCATCATCTGCCCGCGCTTCCGTCCCTCCATGGCGACGGTCCGTCCCGGCGTTATGAAGAAGGCTGCTTACGACGAGGCGAAGGCCAAGGCCGTTAAGGTCACCAAGTACGACGTCAAGCTCGACGCCGCTGATCTCCAGACCGAGGTCGTCGAGGTCGTCAAGGCTGCCAAGAAGCTCGTCGACCTGATCGGCGCTGACTACATCGTCTCCGTCGGCCGTGGTATCTCCAAGGATGTCGAGGGCGGCATCAAGCTCGCTCACGAGCTCGCCGATGTGCTCGGCGGCGTTGTTGGCGGCTCCCGTGTTGCCATCGACTCCGGCTGGCTCACTGCCGACCATCAGGTCGGTCAGACCGGTAAGACCGTCCACCCGAAGGTCTACGTTGCTCTCGGTATCTCCGGCTCCATCCAGCACAAGGCCGGTATGAGCGAGTCCGAGTGCATCATCGCGGTCAACAAGAACGAGACCGCTCCCATCTTCGAGATCGCCGACTACGGCATCTGCGGCGACCTGTTCAAGGTCACCCCGATGCTCATCGAGGCGTTCAAGGCTGCCAAGGCCGCGAAGTAAGGAAAAATTTCCCAAAGAAAGGCGCGAGCTTCGCGCCTTTCTTTTTTTGCAGATTTTGCCGTGCCGCATTTTGCTTTTGCCGGAAATACTACCGTTGGGTATTGCATGGAAAAAGACAAGGGGAGAAAAACGATGAAGCAAAATTTTGCGATCCTTGCCGTGACCGCGCTGCTGCTCTGTTCCCTCACCGCCTGCGGCGGGGATCAGAACAACGGCGCGGCGAACGGAAATGTCAACGGTGCGGAAAACGGTACCACGAGCGGCATGACCGGCAAGACCGACAGCAGCTCCAACGTCGGCGGCGAGCTCAAGACCGACCCGGCGACCGGCACGCGCTACACCGGCCGGGAGAACGATTCGGTCGTGCGCTATGGCAACGGCTATGGCAACACGAGCGCGGACAAGCGCGCGGGCACGAAGAATGCGACGGCGAACTCCACGCTCCACGGCAGCTACAACAACCCCACCGGCACGCCCGCGGGGCAGACCGCGGCCCCGGCGCGCGGTATGTCGAACGAGCTGCGCTACCGTCTCATGCTGGAAAACGCCCACGTCCATGACACCGACGGCTTTCTGCTCGACGGCGAAAACGCGCATTACAACACCTTCCGGTGAGGAATACGGCGGAGCGGGAGCCGGCAGCGGCTGTTTCTCCGCCGTTTTTCCGCGTTGACAAAGGGAAATAAAGTCGTTATCATAGGGAGAGATAACGAAAGACGGAGGGCGGAACGATGCGAAATGACCTGCACGCCAATCTGACCGTGCGGATTTTTACCGACCGGAAGTGCTTCGGTCCGGGCGTGGCGGAGCTGCTGCGCCGTGTGCGCGAGCTGCACTCGCTGCGCGCGGCGGCGATGTCGATGAACATGGCCTACTCCAAGGCGTGGACGGTCCTGCGCACCGCGCAGGAGGGGCTGGGCGTCAAGCTGCTCCGGTCCTCCACAGGCGGGCGGAACGGCGGCGGCGCGACGCTGACGGCGGAGGGCGAGAGGCTGCTCGCCGCCTACGAGGACTACTGCGCGAAGCTGACCGCCTACGGCGAGACTCTTTTCGCCGAGACCTTTGCCTTTTACGACACGCTGACGGAGGAGAAGCCGGAATGATCTATAACATCCTCGCGGTGGGCGACGTGGTGGGCGCGTGCGGCGTGAAGCACCTGAGCCGCTGCCTGCGGAGCCTCAAGAAGCGCAAGAGCATCCATTTCACAGTCGTCAACGGCGAAAACGCCGCGATGGTCGGCCTGACGCCGAACGACGCGGACGACATCTTCGCCGCGGGCGCGGACGTCATCACGCTCGGCAACCACACCTTCGGCAAAATGCAGCTCCGCGATTACCTCGACGACTGCCCCTATATCCTGCGCCCCGCGAACCTCGGCAGCCGCGTGCCGGGACGCGGCTATGCGGTCTACGACTGCGGCGCGGCGCGCATCGCGGTGATGAACCTCATCGGCCGCTGCGACCTGAGCTTCCACGCCTCGAATCCGTTCACCACGGCGGACGAGCTTCTGAAAGCGGGAGAGAAGCCGACCTTCACGCTCGTCGATTTCCACGCCGAGGCCACGAGCGAAAAGCTCGCGCTGGCGTACTACCTCGACGGGCGCGTGAGCGCCCTATGGGGCACGCACACCCATGTGCCGACCGCCGACGAGGAGGTGTTCCCCAAGGGAACGGGCTATCTCACCGACCTCGGCATGACCGGCGCGGTGCGCAGCGTGCTCGGCATCGAGCCGCAGCAGTCGGTCGAGACGTTTTTGGGCGGCCTCGCGGGACGCTACCGCGCACCCGAGGGACCGTGCAAGCTGCAAGGCGCGGTCTTCTCGCTCGACAGCGATACCGGTCTTTGCGTCGGCGTGGAGCGCGTCGACGTGCGATAGACAGAGAGAAGGAAAAGAGGAAAAGCCATGTCCATTGAAAAAGTAAGAGCCTATTTTGAGGGCTTCGGCATCGCCGGCCGTATCCGCGAGTTCGACGTTTCCAGCGCCACGGTGGAGCTGGCGGCCATCGCCGTCGGCGTCGAGGGCGCGCGCATCGCCAAGTCCATGAGCTTCAAGCTCGGCGACGAGCCGATCATCGTGGTCGTCGCGGGCGATCAGAAGATCGACAACGCGAAGTACAAGGCGCAGTTTCATCAGAAAGCGAAAATGCTGACCTTTGACGAGGCCTGCGCCTTTACCGGTCACGCCCCGGGCGGCGTGTGCTCGTTCGCCCTGCCGGAGAACGTCAAAACCTATCTCGACGTGTCGCTCAAGCGCTTCGAGACGGTGTTCCCCGCTGCGGGCAGCAGCAACAGCGCCATCGAGATGACCTGCGAGGAGCTGGAGCGCTATTCCTCCAACTTCTCCGGCTGGGTCGATGTCTGCAAGCCCAAGGAGGGCTGAAAAGAGGAGGGAGACCACATGCAGATTCGCATTGCCAAGTCGCAGCGGGAGGACAAGACGGCGTATGTCGCCGTGCGTGCCGGTGAGATGACCGGCTTCGCCGCCGTCCGCTACGATCTGCGCAGCCTGCTGCGCTATGCCGGCGTCACGCTCGCCGCGCTCATCGCGCTCCGACGGCTGCTGCGCATCTGACCGATACCGAAAAAGGCTCCGACGGCGGTCGGAGCCTTTCCGCTGCCGTGTACAAGGCTTGACAAGCAGGGCGAAACACCGTAGAATATATATTTGTCAATACACCCGCCGCGCGGCAGGGAACGGTTCCTGTTGGCCGTCCGGCGGCAGAAAAAGAGGAGAAAACAACATGGCACAGGACAAGAAGGTTGAACAGATCACCAACATGGAGGACAATTTCGCCCAATGGTATACCGACATCTGCCGCAAGGCGGAGCTGGTCGAGTACGCCAGCGTCAAGGGCTTCACGATCCTGCGTCCCTACGGCTACGCGATCTGGGAGAATATCCAGCGCATCATGGACGGTGAGTTCAAGAAGACCGGCCACGAGAACGTGGCAATGCCCGTTCTGATCCCCGAGAGCCTGCTGAAGAAGGAGGGCGAGCTGGTCAACGGCTTCGCGCCCGAGGTGGCTTGGGTCACGATGGGCGGCAGCGAGAAGCTGGAGGAGCGCCTGGCGTTCCGCCCTACATCCGAGACCATGTTCTGCGACCATTGGCACAACGTGCTTCAGACCTACCGCCAGCTCCCGATGCTCTACAACCAGTGGTGCTCCGTCATCCGCTGGGAAAAGACCACGCGCCCGTTCCTGCGCAGCCGTGAGTTCTGGTGGCAGGAGGGCCACACCATCCACGAGACCGCCGAGGAGGCCCGGGCCGAGACCGAGCAGCAGCTCAAGTGCTACGCGGACTTCTTTGAAAACGTCCTCGCTATTCCCGTCGTTCCCGGCCGCAAGACCGAGAAGGAGAAGTTCGCGGGCGCCGAGGCGACCTATACCGTCGAGTGCATGATGAAGGACCGCAAGGCGCTGCAGGGCGCGACCAGTCACTACTTCGGCGATAAGTTCTCCCGCGCCTACGACGTGACCTTCGCCGGCCGCGACAACAAGCTCCAGTATCCGTTCCAGACCTCCTGGGGCTCCACCACGCGCATGATCGGCGCGGTCATTATGACCCACGGCGACAACAACGGACTTGTCCTGCCCCCGCGCATCGCGCCCGTGCAGGCGGTGGTCATTCCCATCGCGGCGCACAAGAAGCCCGAGGTCGCCGAGGCGGCCAAGGAGCTTAAGGCCCGCCTGCTCGCCATCGACGTGCGCACGAAGCTCGACGACAGCGATCAGTCCATGGGCTGGAAGTGCGCCGAGTACGAAATGCGCGGTGTGCCGCTGCGCATCGAGATCGGCCCGCGCGACCTCGAGAACGGCCAGTGCTGCATCGTCCGCCGCGACAACGGGGAAAAGACCTTTGTCGCGCTCGACACGCTCGAGAGCGCGGTCAAGGAACTGCTTGACCGCATCCACGACAATATGCTCGAAAGAGCGAGAGCGAATCTGGAGGAGAACACCTTCGACCTGTCCACTTGGGAGGAGGTCAAGGAAATGGCCTCCGGCCGCGGCGGCTTTGCGCGCACAAAGTGGTGCGGCAGCCGCGAGTGCGAGCTGGGCATGAAGGAAAAGGCGGGCGTTTCCTCCCGCTGTATGCCGCTGCGCCAGTCCGGCACAAAGGGCAAGTGCGTGTTCTGCGGCAAGGAAGCCACGACGGACATCTACTGGGGAGTAGCGTACTAAAAAATAAGGGCGTGCAAAGCGCGCCCTTATTTTTTTATACCTTTTGGAGCCGCACTTCGCTCCGCGCCTCGCAGGCGCGAGGCGCCTGCTGCGACACTCGCTCCGTGAGAGGTGTTTTTCTGACGCGCATGTCGCCAGAAAAACGATCTTAATTTGGTTTCGCGCCTGCGGGCGCGAAATGCAGGGGGGGATACGCGCGAGCGCGGCAAAACATTTTTCGGAAAATGGGAACTTTTTCTTCAACGCTCTCGTCCAAAGGAGTACAACGCCCAAGGAGGTACAACGACATGAAGAAGTATCTGGCACTTTTGCTGAGTATGCTGCTGCTCGTCGGCTGCGCGCGGATCGAGCCGGAGCAGGGCGGGACAAAGCCCGAGCCGGGACAGCCGGACGATGTGAGCGCGAAGCTGCTGAGCCAGTACGCGCTGGCGGAGGTCAAGCTGCCGGAGCTGCCCGCCGAGCCGAGCGAGGAGGAGCTGTGGGCCGCCTACGAAAAGCTCGACTACGACAAGATGGGCGAGGAGGCCTATCACAAGGCGCAGGAGGAGCTGTGGGACGATTTTGACGCCCGCTCCCGCGCCTATTCCGACGCGGTCAAGGCGCTGCGGGGCGAGGGCGTGGACAAGACCATGACGCCCGCGCTGCTCGGCTACAGCACCAAGACGGTCTCCAAGCTGCTCGGCGGCGAGGAGGCGGCGAACGTGGTCTACTCGCCCGCGAACCTCTACCTTGCCCTCTCCATGCTCACCGAGACGGTGGACGGCGAGACGCGCGCCCAGCTTCTCGACCTGCTCGGCGCGGAGGATGAGGAGACCGTCCGCACCACGGCGAACGCCATCTGGCGCTCGCTCTACACCGACAGCGCCAACAGTAAAACGCTGCTCGCCAATTCCCTCTGGCTGAGCGAGGGACAGGCCTACAAGACCGAGACCGTGGAGCGGCTGGCGAACGACTACTACGCCTCCGTGTTCAGCGCCCCCATGGGCACCGGCGACACCAACAAAGCCGTGCAGGCATGGCTGAACACCAACACCGGCGGCCTGCTCGCGGACGCAGCGAAGAACATCGAGACGAAGCCGCAGACCGTGATGCTGCTGCTCTCCGCGCTCTACTTCAAGGACCGCTGGAGCGATGAATTTTACGACGGCGCCACGAGCGAGGATACCTTCACTGCCGCCGACGGCACAGCGCAGCGCGCGGACTTCATGCACAAGACGGAGGACCGCGCAAGCTATGTCCGCGGCGAGGGCTACACCGTCGCGCAGCTTTCCTTCCGCGGCGGGGAGCGCATGATCTTCCTGCTGCCCGACGAGGGCACGGCGCTCACGCCGCTGCTGCGCGGCGAAGCGGCGCTGGCCGACCTTTTTACCGATGTGTACGATAGCGACGAAGCGCAGACGGCGAAGCTCGTCTGGAGCGTGCCGAAGTTCGACGTCAACTCCGATCTGGAGCTGACCGACACGCTCAAAATGCTCGGCGTGACGGACGCATTCGACGATACGCGGGCGGACTTCTCGCCGCTGGCAGATTTTGACGAGCCGGCGGCGGTCACGCAGGTGCAGCACGCCGCGCGCGTGAAGATCGACGAGGAGGGCTGCGAGGCCGCAGCGTTCACCGCCATCATGGCGAACGCGACCTCGGCGATGCCGGAGGACCTGCCGGTCGTGGAGATGGATCTGGACCGCCCGTTCGCCTTCGCCATCACCGGCGCGGACGGCCTGCCGCTGTTCGTCGGCGCGGTCAACACGATGGAATAACAAGCAAAAAGGACGCTCAAAAGAGCGTCCTTTTTGCTCTGCAAAAGCATAGCAAAAATAGATATGTGCCCTTTCCTCGCCCCTGCGGGGCAGCCGGAAAGGATGCACAAAGCTTCACGCATCGGCCTTGCGCCTTCTCGTGGGGCGGTGCTCGTGCGTGAAGTTTTTCATGTCCGGAAGTAGACTTCATCCCAATCGGCTGAGCCGATGAATAACATCGGTTCGACCGATAGACCGGCCTTCCCGCCGCGGCGCGCCTCCACAAGCGCCAAAGAGGGAGCGTTTTCCGCCGAGGAGGCTACGAAGCGCAGCCGCTTCGGCTCCAGCCCGTGCGCGCAGAGCGTGCAGAAAAGGTCGGATAGCCGCTCGGGCCGGTGGACGAGCGCGAAGCGTCCGCCCCAGCGCAGCACCCGCGCCGCCGCGGCACAGACATCGGCGAGCGTGCAGCCGACCTCTTCCCGCGCGGCTTGCCGCGCCTCGCCCGCGGCGCTCGCGCCGCTTCCCGCCGGGAAGTACGGCGGGTTGGAGAGCGCATAGTCCATGCTCCCCGCGGCGGGGAGCACAGCGTTCTCGCGCAGATCGCCGGTGCGCAGCGTCACGCGCTCCGCCCAGCCGTTTTCGGCAAAGCCCTTTTCCGCGAGCGCGTTCGCCGCAGCGTTCTGCTCCACGCAGAAAAGCGTGAGCGACGGCTCACGCGCGAGCAGGAGCGTGCCGAGCAGCCCCGTGCCGCTGCCGAGGTCGCACACGCGCTCGCCGCGCTTCGGCGCGGCGAACCAGCCGAGCGCGAAGCTGTCGGTCGTCGGCGCGAAGAGCTCCGTATCAAAATAAAAGCAGGGGCCGCCCTGCCGGAGAAAGTCCTTGCGTTCCATGAAGCCTCCGTTCCCTGACAAAAATAAGGACGCGCCAAAGCAGCGCGTCCTTATTTTTTAAGTAGATCTTACTCCTGAGAGATCGCACCATTGGGGCAGGTATCCGCGCAGGAACCGCAGTCCAGGCAGGCACCGGCGTCGATCTGATACTGGGAATCGCCCTGAGAGATCGCACCAACGGGGCAAGCGTCCGCGCAAGCACCGCAGCTAACGCAGGCAGAACTGATGTGATAGGCCATGAGAGCACCTCCATTTGATTGATACGCCTATTGTACACGGCAGAATACGAAAATGCAAGAGGAAGTATGCGGGAATCTTCCGCATTTTGGCAAAAAATTTTGAAACTTTTGATGAAAAATATGCGGGTAAACACGTCTAAAAACCGCTGCGGCAGGAAACAATGCGCTCGGGAGTGTGAAGAATATGGCAGAACAGAAGTTTACCCCGCGCGCGGAAAACGTGCTGCGGCTGGCGCAGGAGACGGCGCTGGAGCTGGGCCACGGCTACGTCGGCTGCGAGCATATCCTGCTGGGACTGCTGCGCGAGGACGGCGGCGCGGCCTGCCGCGCACTGGGCGAGGCCGGCGTGACGGAGGAGCAGCTGCGCGAGCAGCTGGTGCGGACGGTGGGGCACGGCCTGTCCGGCAGCCTGCCCTCACAGGGGCTGACGCCCCGCGCGCGCAGCGCGGTGGAGATGGCGGTCGCCGAGGCGATGCGCTTCGCGAGTCCGCGCATCGGCACGGAGCACCTGCTGCTGGGCCTGCTGCGCGACGGCGGCAACATGGCGGTGCGGCTGCTCGCGGCGGTGGGGGCCGACCCGAAGCGCCTTTACGCTGCGGTGGTGCGGCGGATCAACGAAACGCCGCGCACAGCGGCAAAGGAGGGAAGCCGGATGCTGCGTGAAAACGAGAGCGGCAAGCGCGGACGCGGACTCGCGGAGTTTGCCCGCGACCTGACGGCGATGGCGCGCATGGGGCAGCTCGACCCCGTGATCGGACGCGACACGGAGATCACGCGCGCGGTGCAGATCCTCTCGCGCCGCACGAAGAACAACCCCGTACTCATCGGCGAGCCGGGCGTCGGCAAGACGGCGGTGGCGGAGGGACTCGCACAGAAGATCGCGGCGGCGGAGGTGCCCGACGAGCTGATGGACAAGCGCCTGCTATCGCTCGACCTCTCCGCGATGGTCGCGGGGACAAAGTACCGCGGCGAATTTGAGGAGCGCGTGAAGGCACTGCTTGACGAGGTGCGGCGCGAGGGCAATGTCATTCTGTTCCTTGACGAGCTGCACACCATCGTCGGCGCGGGCAGCGCCGAGGGCGCGGTGGACGCGGCGAACATCCTCAAGCCCGCGCTGGGGCGCGGAGAGCTCCGCGTGGTCGGCGCGACGACGCTTGCCGAGTACCGGAGGTATATCGAAAAGGACGCGGCGCTCGAGCGCCGCTTTCAGCCCATCACGGTCGGCGAGCCGACGGAGGAGCAGGCGCTTGCGATCCTGCGCGCGCTGCGTCCACGCTACGAGAGCCATCACCGTCTGAAGATATCCGACGAGGCGCTTGCCGCCGCGGTGACGCTCTCGCGCCGCTACATCACAGGGCGCTTTCTGCCGGACAAGGCGGTGGATCTGATGGACGAGGCGGCGTCCCGCGTGCGGATGGGTACGCGGCCCGACTCACCGGAGCTGCGGGCGATGGAGGCCAAGGCTGCCGAGGCGGAGCGCGACCGCGCGGCCGCAGTCGCGGAGCAGAACTATGAGCGGGCGGCCATGCTGCGCGATGTGGAGCACAGCTGCCGCGAGCAGGCGGAGCAGGAACGCGAGGCGCTGCGCCGCGCGCAGCGGGAAAAGCAAAGGACCGTCGGCGAGGAGGACGTGGCCGCGGTGGTCTCCGCCTGGACGGGCGTGCCCGTCACGCGCCTGACGGAGGACGAGGGCGAGCGGCTGCTGCGGCTGGAGGATACGCTCCACGCGCGCGTGGTGGGGCAGGACGAGGCGGTGCGGGAGGTCGCCCACGCGCTGCGCCGCGCCCGCGCGGGACTGCGCGATCCGAAGCGGCCCGTCGGCTCGTTTCTCTTTCTCGGCCCCACGGGCGTGGGCAAAACGGAGCTGTGCCGCGCGCTCGCCGACGCGGTGTTCGGCGACGAGGAGGCGCTGGTGCGCCTGGATATGTCGGAGTATATGGAGCGGCATACCGTCTCGCGGCTCGTCGGCGCGCCGCCGGGCTACGTCGGCTATGACGAGGGCGGGCAGCTGACCGAGAAGGTGCGCCGCCGCCCGTGGTCGGTGGTGCTCTTCGACGAGATCGAAAAGGCGCACGAGGACGTGTGGAACCTGCTGCTGCAAATTTTAGAGGACGGTGTGCTGACCGACGCGCAGGGGCGGCGCGTGGACTTCCGCAATACGGTGCTCGTCATGACCTCGAACGTGGGCGCGAAGGCCATCACGTCGAGCGCGGCGAAGCTCGGCTTCGCGCAGGCCGAGGACGGTGACGACGACTTTGCGCGGGTGAAGGAAACGGTCATGGCTGAGCTGCGGGCGACCTTCAAGCCGGAATTTCTCAACCGCATCGACTCGACCGTGGTGTTCCGCCGCTTGAGCCGCGCGGACGTTTCGGCCATCGCGCGGCGGATGCTCGAGGCCACCGTGCAGCGCGCCGCGGCGCTCGGCGTCACGCTGACGGTCGAGGACGCGGCGGTCGAGCGCATCGCGGACGTGGGCTTCGACCCGCTCTACGGCGCGCGGCCCCTGCGCCGCGTGATCCGCGCCGAGGTGGAGGACGCCGTGGCCGAGCTGCTGCTCAGCGGAACGCTCCACGCGGGCGACGCCGCCCGCATCGCGGCGGAGGACGGAACGCTCCGCGTTCGGCGGGAGGAGCCGTCGATCCCCGCCGCGGCGGAGACATAAGAAAAGGGTCAGCCGGCGGCTGACCCTTTTCGATGTTCCTTTTCAGCGCTCAAAGAGAAGATGCAGCAGCTCGCAGCCGTGCGCGACGAAGGGACCGTTCTCGCCGGCCTTTTCGGTGTACACGCCGCCGCGCCCGCTGTCGATGCGGCTGTCGTAGAGCAGATACGGCACGGGATCGCCGTCGTGCCCGCGCGTCGCGGTGAGCGTTTTGTGGTCGGAGAGGAGCAGCAGGCGGTAGTCCATGTGCGCCGCGTCCAGACGCTCGGTGAGGGGCTTGACGAGCCGGCTGTCGAGCCATTCGATGGCCTGCACCTTGCCCTTGAGGTCGCCGTTGTGGGTGCATTCATCGGGCGCCTCTAAGTGCAGGCAGACGAAGTCGTACTTCTGAAGGCTCGCCCATGTGGCCTCTAACTTGCCCTCAAAGTTGGTGTCGATCTCGCCGGTCGCGCCCTCGACCTCGACCATCTCGAGCCCGCGCAGCACGCCGATGCCGTGGCACAGGGGCACCGCGCTGATGACCGCGCCGCCGCAGCCGTACTCCTCGCGGAAGTCGGGCAGCTGCATCGCCGTGCCCGCTGCCCAGAACCAGATGCCGTTCGCGCCGAGCTTGCCCTCCGCGCGGCGCTTCTCGGTGACGGGGTGGTGCTCCAGCACGCGGTTGGCAAGGCGCATGAGGTCGGCAAAGACCTTGGCGAGCGCCGCGTCCTTCCCGCTCGGGAGCAGCGGGCCGATGACCTCACCGAGGTGGTCGTGCGGCGGGATAAAGCACACGCCGCTCGGGTCGCAATGGTGCTTCACCGCCAGCGGACGGAACGAGGGGCTGGGGTCGATGTACATATCCGCCGCACGGAGCGCGGCGGAAAATTCGGGATCGCTGTTGAGCGCGGCGACAACGTCGAGCGCATCCTGTCCGGCGATGGAGCCGGCGGAGTGGGAGAGGATACGCTTTTCCTCATAGGGCTGATCGCCCGGCTCGAGCGCGACGAGGTTGCAGCGGAACGCCGCGTCGCCGGGAACGAGCCTGAGCCCGATGGCGGCGGCTTCCATCGGCGAGCGGCCGGAGAAATGCTTGAGCGGGTCGCAGCCGAAGATGGAGAGGATCGCGGTCTCGCTGCCCGCGGGCAGCGGCTTGGGGCAGTTCACGACGCTGCCGACTGTGCCGCGCGCGGCAAGGGAATCAATGGTGGGGATGTCGGCGTACTCGAGCGGCGTTTTGCCGCCGAGGGCCTCGACGGGGTTGTCCGCCATGCCGTCGCCGATGACAACAAGATATTTCATAGGAGTGCCTCCTTATCTGACGATGAATGCAGTATAGCAGGGGAATGGGCAAAAATCAAGGACAAAAGTCCGCGTGCTGCGGAATTTTCCCTGCTGAACGGAAAACGGACGGGATACCCCGTCCGTTTTGTGCGGTTTGATGACCTTAACAGTTTGCCTTCCCCGATGCTCAGCGCCTGCGGCCGCGATAACCGGCGGGAGCGGCGCGTCCGCTGCTGCGCTTGCCGTAGCGCCGTCCGCGCCCGTTCCCGCGCAGGAAAAGGAATGCGAGAATGAGCAGGAGAAGGACGACGAGAACGATTCTGACGGCGGTGCGGGAGAAGAAGTCCGCCACGTCGCGCTTGGCGACCAGCAGCCACGAGGCTGACACATCGCTGAGCGCGAGCAGCTTGACCGTGCCGTAGACGGTGCCGTTGTAGGAGACGGTCATTTCGCCCAGCTCGTCGCCGGCGGCAATGGGGGCGTCCACGCTGTCCGGCAGCGTGATGTCGCGCGTGAGCTCGCTGAGGTCCAGCTCCGTGGGCAGCATCCGCGTGATGCTCTCGGCGGGGTGGGCGACGACGTAGTTCGCCTCGCTCGAAAGGGCGACCGGGACCTCGCGCACCAGCTCGTCGGCGGAGACGACCTCGCGGCGGGAGAAGCAGTCAAAGCCGTAGTCAAAGAGGCGGATGGTCTCGGAAAAGCTCTTGGTGAGGGTGCTCTTGCCGTCGGCAAGGGTGATCTTTTCCGCGCCGAGCACCACGCTCACAAGCTGACGGTCGCCGCGCATGGCGGAGGAAACGAGGCAGTGACCGGCCTCCTCGGTCGAGCCGGTCTTGATGCCCTGCGCGTCGCGGTAGAGGTAGCCGAGCTCACGCCAGTTGGAAATGAGGCGGTTGGTGGAGTGGAGCACATGGCGCTGGTTGTGGTCGGTCTCGGCGATCTCCGCGGACTTGGAGTTGCAGATCTCCATGAATTTCTCGTAGGGCATCAGCGCGCGCGTGATGAGATAGATGTCCCACGCGGTGGTGTAGTGGTCGGGATCGTGCAGGCCGGAGGTGTTGACGTAGTGCGTGTTTTCGCAGCCGAGCGCGGCAGCGCGCTCGTTCATCCTCTGCACGAACTGGGAGATGTTCCCCTCGCCGCACACGGCCTCGGCGAGGATGTTGCACGCCTCGTTCGCCGAGACGATGAGCATACATTGCAGCAGCTGCTCGACCGTCAGCACCTCGCCGACCTTGATGCCGGCGGTGCTGCCGTAGATGCTCAGACCCTCGAAGGCGCTCTCGTGCGCCGTGATGGGCTGGTCGAGCGAGAGCTGCCCCGCGTCGATCGCCTCGAACACCAGCAGCGCCACCGTCAGCTTGGTGATGCTCGCGGGGTAGTTCTTCTCGTGGGCGTTCTTTTCGTAGAGGATCTCGCCCGTTTCCTTCTCAACGAGCAGGGCGGCGCGGGCGTCGACGTCGATCTCCTCAAAGGCGGAGGCCGGTACGCTCAGCAGGGAGACGAGCAGGCCGAGGACCAAAAAAAGAGCAAAAAAGCGGCGTTTTTTCATGGAAATGTACCTCGCAGTATGTTACAATAAAATTTGATCAGACGATCGGCGGGCGACTTGCCCGCGCTCGACGGTATTCGACATTCAGTATAACAAAAAACGGGAGGGAGTTCAACCGTGGAACGGCAGGAAAAAGGCGGAAGCACATATTTCTTTCTGGCGCTCGTGACGCTGGCCTTCCTCGCCGCTGTGCTGTATCTGACCTTCGGCGCGAACCGCACCGAGCAGGAGGGCTATACGGTACAGACCGAGCGAAACGCGGAAGAAGAGGTCGCGCCCGTGCGCGTGCTTGTAAACATCAACACCGCGACCGCCGAGGAGCTGGAGACCGTTACCGGCATCGGGCCGGTGCTGGCGCAGGCGATCCTCGACTACCGCGCCGAGCACGGAGACTTTCAGACGCTCGACGAGCTGCTGGAGGTGCGCGGCATCGGCAGCGCGAAGCTCGACGCCATGCGCGATGAAATTACGACAGGAGGCGATGCGCCGTGAAAATTTTAGTGGTGGACGATGAGAAGCTGCTCGTCAAGGGCATCAAATTCAACCTTGAAAACGAGGGCTATCAAGTAGAGACCGCCTTCGACGGCGCGGCCGCCGTCGAGCTGGCCAGGAGCGAGAGCTTCGACCTCATCATCCTGGACCTGATGATGCCGGAGGTGGACGGGCTGACCGCCTGTATGCGCATCCGCGAATTCTCCGCGGTGCCCATCATCATGCTCACCGCCCGCAGCGAGGACGCGGACAAGATCATCGGCCTCGAGTCCGGCGCGGACGATTACGTCACCAAGCCCTTCAACATTTTAGAGCTCAAGGCGCGTATCCGCGCTCTGCTGCGCCGCGCGGGCCAGACCGCGCAGAAGCGCACGGAGCTTCTGACCGCCGGCGGCATCGCGCTCGACACCGAGCGTCGCATCGCGCTGCGCGACGGCGTGCCGGTCGATCTGACGGCGAAGGAATACGACATTTTGGAGCTGCTCATCAAGAACCCCCACCGCGTATACTCGCGCGAGAATCTGATGGATCTCGTCTGGGGCTACACCTACGCCGGCGACTACCGCACGGTGGATGTCCACATCCGCCGCCTGCGCGAAAAGCTGGAGCATGACCCCGCCGAGCCGAAGCACATCATGACCAAGTGGGGCGTGGGCTACTACCTCAAGGACTGAGCGGCGCACAGAAGGAAAACGAATGGGAGGAGGGGAGCGCCGTGCGGCGTGCGAGCTTACAGGTCAAATTCGGCCTGAGTTATATTCTGGTCATTGCGGCAGTGCTCGTTTTCATGAACACCTACCCTCTGATCGTGTCGGAAAACCTGGTCGTGCGCTCCAAGCAGACGACGCTGCAAAGCAGCGTGAGCGTGATGGTGACGGCGCTGAGCGGTCTGGAGGAGCTGAGCGAGGAGAACGTCGCCTCCGCGATGACGCTGGTGGAGGATACCGGCATTTCCCGCATTCTCGTCACGGACGCCGCGGGGCGCATCCTCTACGACACCCGCGAGACGGACGGCGCGGTGGGCCGCTACGGACTCTACACCGAGATCGTGCAGGCGCTGCGGGGCTACGACGCCTTCTATGCCGACTTTACCGACGGCGCGTTCCGCAGCCGCGCGGCCTCGCCGGTCATCTACCGCAGCCAGACCATCGGCGCGGTCTATGCCTATGAGTACGACGTGGAGCAGGCGACGCTGCTGCTGACGCTGCAGAAGAATCTGCTGCGCATCTCGGCGGCAGTCGCGGGCTTTGTTGTGCTGCTGAGCCTGCTGCTCTCGCGGATACTCACGCGCCGCTTCGGCGTGCTGCTCGAGGCCATCCGCCGCGTGCGCGAGGGTGCGTACAGCTACCACGCCGAGATCGGCGGGCGCGACGAGATCAGCGAGATCGCCGAGGAGTTCAACAGCCTCTCCGACCGCTTGCAGACGACGGAGGAGGCGCGCCGCCGCTTTGTCTCCGACGCGAGCCACGAGCTGAAAACGCCGCTGGCCGGTATCCGCCTGCTCTCCGACTCGATTTTGCAGACCGAGGACATCGACGCTGCCACGGTGCGCGAGTTCGTCGGCGACATCGTGCAGGAGACCGACCGCCTGACGCGCATCACGGAAAATCTGCTGCGGCTCACGCGGCTCGACAGCGGCATCGTCGAGCCGGCGCAGAGCGTCGCGGTCGAGCCGGTCATCGAGCGCGTGGTGCGAATGCTGCGGCTGGTCGCCGACGAGAAGCGGGTCGAGCTGACCTATCTCGTCGAGCGGGAGCAGAGCGTGCGGGCCGGCGTGGACGACCTGCACCAGATCATTTATAACCTCACCGAGAACGCCATCAAATACAACCGCCCCGGCGGCTTCGTGCGCGTGACGCTCGGCGGCACGGAGGACGAATGCGTGCTGCGCGTGGAGGACAACGGCATCGGCATTCCCGAGGAGGATATGCCGCGCGTATTCGACCGCTTCTACCGCGTGGACAAAATGCGCTCGCGCGCCGCAGGCGGCTCGGGCCTTGGACTTTCCATCGTAGCGGACACCGTGCGCCGCCGCGGCGGCAGCATCGCCGTCAGCGCTCGCGCGGGCGGCGGCACCTGCTTCACGGTGCGGCTCCCCGCCGTGCGGAGGGAGGGGGAGACATGAGAAGAAAGGCTTTCCTGTTCACGTTTCTCGTTCTTTCGCTGCTGCTCGCTGCCTGTGTGCGCAGCGGCGGGACGGAGGGAGAAAACAGCTATACGATCTACTACCCCGCCGCCGAGCTGCGCGACGTGCCGGGCGAGGACGCCATCGTTGCCCGCACCGTGCAGCTCCCGGACGCCGACACGCTCACGCAGGAGGAGCTGGCGCAGCGATTGCTGGAGCGGCTTCTTGCCGACGCGCCGGATGCGGGCGTCCGCGCGCCGATGCCGGGAGGGACGACGCTTCTGAGCCTGTCGGTCCTCGGCAACTGGGCGCGGGTGGACTTCTCGCGGCAGTATGCGCGCCTTGCGGGCATCGATCTGACGCTCGCCGATTACTGCGTGACGCTCACGCTCACGCAGCTCGACGGCGTGAACGCGGTGTCCATCACCTCGGGCGGGCGGGAGCTGCCGTACCGCGAGACGCAGACGCTTACGGCGGCGGATCCGCTGCTGTCGATGCGCGAGGACGCGCTGCGCCCCATCACCGTATCGCTCTACTTCCTCGACCCGACGAGCGGCGCGCTGCGCGCGGAAAAGCGCGCGCTGGCGCTCTACGAGGGGCAGACGCGCGTGAACGCGCTGCTGGAGGCGCTCGCGCAAGGCCCTGAGAGCGACGCGCTCGCAGCGCTGCTGCCGGAGGAGTTCACCGTGCTCTCCGCCCGCGTGGAGGAGGGGACGTGCTACCTCAATCTGCCCTCCGACGCCGACCTCGGCATCTCGCCGCGGCAGACGGTGGAGTCGCTGGTGCTCTCGCTCTGCTCGCTCGACACCGTCGAGCGCGTGCAGATCGTTGTGGACGGCGAGATCGCGGCGCAGCTGAACGGTGTGAACGTCGGCGAGCCGCTGACACCATGAGAAAAGAAAGAATGCCGCACGGCCTGTGAGCCGTGCGGCGTTTTCTTATCATCGGGAGTCCTCCCGCGTGGAGAGACAGAAGGTCAGCAGCGAGGCCGCCGCGCTCACCGTGCCGAGCAGCAGCGCGGCCTGTATGCCGCTGCGGTCGAGGAGCCGTCCGCCGAGGAGATTGCCCAGCGCGCCGCCAAGTCCGCTGCCGGCGACATAGATGAGCGACTGTCCCTTGAGCTGGTCGCGTTCGGGGAGCGCCGCGGCGACGTAGTAGACCGTCGCGGGCGCGTAAACGGCGAACTGGAAGAACTGCATACACTGCCCGAAGTAGATGAGGGGCATTGAGCGGGCAAGGTAGAAAATAAGGAATTTCACGACCTCGGCTCCCGCCGCGAAGCGCAGGAAGAAGCCGGGCGAGAAGCGCTTTTGCAGCCGGGAGACCAGCGTCATCGCGGGCAGCTCCAGCACGGCGGAGATGGCAAGGCTCGTGCCCACGGCGCTCGCGGTCCCGCCGGCCTTGCCGACGAGGGCGTTCATGTAGGTGTTGGAGATGGTGTGGGTGAGGAAAAAGAACATACAGCCGAGCAGGGTGAGCGCGAAGCGCGGGTGGCTGCGCAGCACGGCGGCGATGCTGCGGCGCTCTGCGGGGTGGTCCGCCGCTTCATCGGGGTGCTCCGGCAGGCGGAAGCCGGACATGGCGAGGAGCCCGCAGGCGGTCAGCGCGGCAAAGACCGGCAGGAGCAGCGTCGGCGCGTGGCGCTCGAGCACAAAGCCGAGGAGCAGCACCGCGGCAGCGTAGGAGACCGAGCCGACGCCGCGGCAGAAGCCGTAGACCACCGGGATGCCGCAGCGGTTCGCGTCCATCGCCATGGCGTTTTGAAACGGCGGGGTGGAGGAGAGGAACGCGCCGATGAGCGCGAAGCACGCGCCCAGCACGAACGGGCGCGGCAGCGGCACGAGCCATGCGAGCAGGCACAGCGCCGCGGCGAGCGAGAGCAGCGCCATCGCGCCGTGGCGGTTTTCGAGGCCGGGCCGCGCGTCGAGAAACGAGGAGACCGCGGGGGAGAGGAACACCGAGAGCAGCGTCGCGCACGAGGTCACGACGCCGACCTGCGCGCTCGCAAAGCCGTTGTATTCGAGCACGAGCGCGATAAAGGCCCAGAGCGAGCCGTAGGCGCCCCAGAACGAGGCGTGGATCACGGCATAGCGCGTATTCATGGAAAGCCGCACGGCGGCGCCTCCTTTCCCAACAAAGCGGAATACAAGAAGTTTAACACTTTGTGATGCATTGTCAACGGTTTTTGTTGAGTTTTGCGCGCGCATGGGCTATACTGTAACATGAAAAAGAATGCGAACACGGAGGTTTTTGACGATGAAGCTGATGGTGCTGGACGGCAACTCGATCCTCAATCGCTCCTATTACGGCATCCGTCCCCTGACGACGAAGGACGGGTTTTACACGCAGGCCATTTACGGCTTTCTGGTCACGATGGCGCGGCTGGAGGACGAGGAGCGGCCCGACGCAGTGTGCGTGGCCTTCGACCGGCGCGAGCCGACCTTCCGCCATCTGGAGTACGAGGGCTACAAGGCCCAGCGCAAGGGGATGCCCGAGGAGCTGGCGATGCAGCTTCCGGTGATGAAGGAAGTCCTGGACGCGATGAACATTCCGCGCTACGAGCTGGCAGGCTACGAGGCGGACGACCTCATCGGCACCATCTCGCGCAAATGCGAGGCGGCGCTCTGGGACTGCGTCGTCGCCACGGGCGACAAGGATTCGCTCCAGCTCATCACGGAGCACACGACCGTCAAGCTCATCTCCACCCGCATGGGGCAGACCACCACGAAGCGCATGACGCCCGAGAGCTTTGCCGAGGAGTACGGCTTTGAGCCGATCCACATCATTGACCTCAAGGCGCTCATGGGCGACGCGAGCGACAATATTCCCGGCGTTCCCGGCATCGGCGAAAAGACGGCGATGGCGCTCGTTCAGAAGTACCGCAGCATTGACGAAATTTACCGTTTCCTGCCGGAGCTTGATGCCAAGCCCGGCGTCATCAAAAAACTGACTGAGGGCGAGGAAAGCGCACGGCAGAGCTATCATCTCGCGACCATCCTCACCGATGCGCCGTTGGAGTTCACGCCGCAGGACAACCTGCGCAAGGCGCCGTCGGACGCGCTCTATCCGCTGCTCATGCGTCTGGAGTTCCACAAGCTCATCGAGAGGATGGGGCTCAAACCCGCGGCGGAGCCGCTCAGCGCCGCAGAGACAGTCGAATGCACCGTGACGGTCGAGACTGTGACGAGCGCGGAAAGGGCGGAGGAATGTCTTGCACGCCTCCGCGCGGCGGGCCATGTGATGGTGCTCGCGCTGCCCGACCTCTCCGGCGTGATCGTGGAGTGGGAGAAGAGCGAAAAGGAGACGCTGAGCGCGGAGTTTTTCTTCGACCGCTATTCCGGCGACTGGAACGCGCTGCTGCGCGCGCTGTTCTCTGCCGACATCAAAAAGGTCAGCCACAACGTCAAGGACCTCATGCACACGCTGCTGGAAAACGGTTTGCCCGCCGAGGGCTTTGTGTTCGACACCGCGCTCGCCGCCTACCTCCTCGACGCGACGGCGGGGAAGTACGACATTGCCTCGCTCTTTGCCGTCTACTTTCACACGCAGCTTGCCGCGCCGGCGCATCTGGAGCCGGGGGCGTTCGATTTGCTCGGCGACGCGGGAACGGCGGAAACGGCGTTTCATATCTATACCTCCGCCGTCGGCGCGCTCTATGAGGAGCTTGCGCCGCGCATCGAGGAGCGGCAGCTCCATGCGCTTTATTACGAGGTCGAGTTACCACTCTGCCGCGTGCTCGCGGAGATGGAGCTTGCGGGCGTGCGCGTGGACGCGAAGGCGCTCGCGGACTTCGGCGCGGCAATGGACGCGGAGCTGAAAACGCTGGAGGAGCGCATTTACGAGGAGGCCGACGGGAGCTTCAACATCAACTCCCCCAAGCAGCTCGGCGAGGTGCTTTTCGACCGTCTCGGCCTGCCGCACGGCAAAAAGACGAAGACCGGCTGGTCAACGAACGCGGATGTGCTCGAAAAGCTGCGCTGGGAGCACCCCATCGTCGCCGACGTGCTGCAGTACCGTCAGTACGCCAAGCTGAAATCGACCTACTGCGACGGGCTGCTGAAGGTCATCGGGCCGGACGGGCGCGTGCGCACGAGCTTCCAGATGACCGTGACCGCCACGGGGCGGCTCAGCTCCACCGAGCCGAATTTGCAGAATATCCCGACGCGCACGCCGCTCGGCAGCGAGCTGCGGCGGATGTTCGTGCCCGAGCGCGGCAATGTGCTCGTGGACGCGGACTACAGCCAGATCGAGCTGCGGCTGCTCGCCCACATCGCGGGCGACGAGACGATGCGGCAGGCGTTTTTGAGCGGCGAGGATATTCACACCGTCACCGCCTCGCAGGTGTTCGGCGTGCCGACGGAGGCGGTGACGAAGCAGATGCGCTCGCACGCGAAAGCGGTCAACTTCGGCATCGTCTACGGCATCTCCGCGTTTTCGCTCGCGCAGGACATCGGCGTGAGCGTTTACGAGGCGAAGGAGTATATTCAGAATTACCTCGACCGCTTCTCCGGCGTGCGCCGCTACATGACCGAGATCGTGGAAAAGGCGAAGGCGCAGGGCTACGTTGAAACGCTCATGCACCGCCGCCGCGATCTCCCCGAGCTGACGGCGAGCAACTTTGCCACCCGCTCGTTCGGCGAGCGCGTCGCGCTCAATATGCCCATTCAGGGCACGGCGGCGGACGTGATGAAGCTCGCGATGGTGCGCGTGCATGACCGTCTCAGGCGCGAGGCGCCGGAGGCGAAGCTACTGCTGCAGGTCCACGACGAGCTGATCGTCGAGTGCCCCGAGGAGCTGGCGGAGCGGGTGGCGCGGCTGCTCACCGAGGAGATGGAGGGCGTGATGTCCCTCTCCGTGCCGCTGGTGGCCGAGGCGCACTGGGGCAAAAACTGGCTGGAGGCAAAGTGAATGGGTGAGAGAACTATGGCGGTGCGTATCGTACCGATGAAAACCGAGCATCTCGACGCGGTGGCGGAGCTGGAGCGGACCTGCTTCACCGTGCCTTGGTCGCGCAATGCGCTCGCCGAGGAGCTGGACAACGCGCTCTCGGCCTTTCTGGTGGCGCTCGACGAAGAGGAGCGCGTGGTCGGCTATGCGGGCTTGCAGGTCGTGCTCGACGAGGGCTACATTACGAACGTCGCCGTGCGGCCCGACTGCCGCCGCCGCGGCGTGGCGGGGAAGCTGCTCGATGTGTTCGAGCGCTTTGCCGAGGGCAATCACCTCGCGTTTCTCTCGCTCGAGGTGCGCGCGAGCAACTACGCCGCTATCGCGCTCTACGGGCAGCACGGCTACCGCGGCGTGGGACGCCGCAGGAATTACTATGAGCATCCCAAGGAAGATGCCGTCATCATGACGAGGGAATTCGGGGAGGGCGCGAAATGAAAATATTAGCGTTTGAATCCTCCTGCGACGAGAAATCAAACCGCGGAGCGGTTTGATTTCAGCTGTGATAACATGTCTTGGCAGCAGCTTTGCTGCTGCCGCCCCGCCTCCGCGGGCGGGCGCAAGCGCCCGGCGGTCTCGTGAGGGATGCGGCGAAGAATGATAGAAAGAAGCAGATAAGATGAAAATACTGGCTTTTGAATCCTCCTGCGACGAGACCGCGGTGGCGGTCGTCGAGGACGGACGGCGCGTGCTCTCGGACGCCATCGCGTCGCAGGCGGATATGCACGCGCTCTACGGCGGCGTGGTGCCGGAGATCGCCTCACGCAAGCACGTCGAGGCCATCGCCGCGCTGACGGATCAGGCGCTCGCGGACGCGGGCGTGACGAAGCGGGACATCGACGCGTTGGCGGTCACCTACGCGCCGGGCCTGATCGGCGCGGTGCTGGTGGGGCTGAGCTTCGCCAAGTCCGTCGCCTACGCGCTGGGCGTGCCGCTCATTCCGGTGCATCATATCCGCGGCCACATCGCCGCGAATTATCTGGCGTTCCCGGAGCTGGAGCCGCCGTTCCTGGCGCTGTGCATGTCCGGCGGCAACACGCTGCTCGTGGACGTGCGGGATTATACCGACCTTGTTCTCGTCGGCGCGACGCGCGACGACGCGGCGGGCGAATGCTTCGACAAGGCCGCGCGCGTGCTCGGGATGCCCTATCCCGGCGGCAAGCCGATGGACGAGCTGGCGCAGCAGAGCGCGGGCGGCGTGTATGACCTGCCGCGCGCGAGCATCGAGGGGCACCCGCTCGACATGAGCTTTTCCGGCCTCAAGACGGCGGTGGTCAACCTCGCCCACAACGCCGAGCAGAAGGGCGAGCCGCTCGACCGCGCGGCGCTCGCGCGGGACTTTACCCGCGCGGTGTCCGATGAACTGGTGCCGCGCGCCATGTTGGCCGCGCGCACGTGCGGACGCAAAACGCTGGTCGCCGCCGGCGGCGTGGCCGCGAACACCATCCTCCGCGCCGACCTGATGGCGGCATGTGCGCGCGAGGGCGTGAAGCTGTACCTCCCGCCGCTCCGGCTGTGCGGCGATAACGGCGCGATGATCGGCGCGCAGGGCTACTATGAGTATTTGGCCGGCGCTCGCGCGGACCTGTCGCTCAACGCCTACGCCACCCGCGACATTGACGACGCGGTGGTCGCCTACCGTGCGCAGGTGCGCGACATATTCGCCTGAGATGAATAAAAGCCGCAGACCTGTCAAGGTCTGCGGCTTTCCTTTTTGACGGAGCAAAATGAAATCCTGCAAAATAAAGGCGTTATGGAAACAAGCGGACGTTATTTGCAAAAGGGAGAAGAAATATCGTGCGTTATGTCAAACGAGTCATGTACCGGAGAGGGACGGGACATTTGACGCTGCGGCTGTGCAGAATGTCTGAGAATTTCAGGAAACCCAAGAAATATAGGGCGTTCTAAGTCTGGGGATAAGTCTGTGGAAACTGTGGATAACTATTTGTAGAAAAGCATTATTGAAAAACTTATGTGAACTCGTCGAACAATCGCGCGAGGGCAGAGAGCGTGCCGGAAAAAGTCGGGAAAAGGAAGGCAAAGTACGGGTTTTCCCGATTTTTGACGAAGCGCGTCGGGCACCGTTTTGGGTTGCCGGCGCGGTTTGCGGGGCGTGACCGCCGCCAGCGGGCCGTCCGAAATGCAAGAGAGCGAGCGCAAATACAAATGGTATTATTCACCGAAATGCACATTCAAAAATGAGAAGAAGGCAGACCGGGAAAAAACGATGGTTTCTGTCTTGACGCGGGCAAAAAAGTGTGCTAAAATATCATTCGTCTTTGAGAAAGACGCTGGTGTAGCTCAGTCGGTAGAGCAGCTGATTCGTAATCAGCAGGTCGCTGATTGTTGCTAAGGGCAGCGATAAAGAGGTTCACAAAAAAGTTAATAAGCTGGTGTAGCTCAGTTGGTAGAGCAGCTGATTCGTAATCAGCAGGTCAGGTGTTCGAGTCACCCCACCAGCTCCAGGCACCGCACTCTATTCGAGTGTGGTGCTTTTTTATATTCAAACCGCATTACCTTGAAAAGCCGGAGTGTCACAGGACGCTCCGGCTTTTCGCATTTTTGTAGGAGGGTTTCAAAATGAACGATCAAACCAACATGGCGCAGCTCCGGTACCTCGAGGAACTCAAAATCAGCTTGGTACACGCCGGCTTTGAGCCGGAGCGCATTGAGGATCAGCACCTGCCCGTCCGATGGGAGAATCACTACCTCTGCCGAGTTTCCGGAAGGGGCAGTGTGCTGTACCGGCAGGAGAACGTGGATGGCATCGGCGCGCAGGACGCTTTGCAGACCGTCATCAATACCGCTGCCATGACCGCGGAATACATGACGGCGATGGAGCGCGCACCGAAGCTCCAAGCCACGGGGCTGGAGGGCGACTACCGCATCCTCGCTGACTTCGGCGATGCTGTGCTGGCGGGGCATCCGTCCGAGCGCGGCGTCCAGTTTGTGACGTGGGAGTGGGATTGGGACCGCAAGGGTGTCCACCACGGTCACTACTTCCAAAACGGCTACAAGGAGGCCAAGCACGACTTTGTCCGACGCAGCGGGCTTCTTCCCAGGGAAGCACTGTTCGAGCCAGAACAACTCGACGAGATACATCGGGCATTGGCTTTCGTTTGCGAGCAGGACGAGGGCCTATCTATCGGAAGGGAAAAGGAGATCAAGGCCATCATGGAGCAGCTCAAGTGTCTATTGCAGGAATCTCCGGAACAGACGCGGACAATGGAACAGAGTATGTAAGCGGTGTCGATCATTCGACGCCGCTGTTTTTGTAGGAGGAACCACAAGATGAAATACGAATCCGATCGACGCAGCTCTCCTCTCTTTGCGCCCACTCCTCCGCGAGAGGAAATTGAGCCGCCTGTATGTCGCCGCAGTGAGCGGTGTAAGGACTGCCCTCATGCCAGACACGGCTTTATCTGCTGGCACAGGGACGGGACCTGTCTCAAAACCGACATGGAGGAAATTGAGGAAAGGAAGGAGCGTAGAAGATGATGTTTCAGGAGGTGCTGAGCAACCGTGATCACCCGAAATACGGCACGGTGTCTATCCCGTTTCCCATTTCCAGTAATTATTACGCGCGTGGGTTGGAGGCTCTTGCCCCATTGGAGATCGGCGATGCAGTCAAAGCGGACTGCATGATAGCGGGGATCGATAGCGATAGACCGATATGGGATTAGACAACTTCGGCGAGACAAGTATGCTCGTCAGGGGCTACAGTTCGTCCCGTGAGACTTTGATGCAGCGTGGATCAAGGAATCAGGAAACGGGGCATGGCCTGCGGAGTACAACAAATATTTCTTGAGACTTCAAATAAAGTGTGTTACAATGCGGAAACAGAGAACAAGTGGTGGCATATTCGGGAAAATGCGAGAGTGAAAAGAAATGAAACTGATCTGCATCGGCGACAGCCTGACCTTCGGATATGGTGTGCGGCCGTCCCAGCGGTGGACAAGGCTGTGTGCGCAGGAGACAGGCTGGGAGATCGTGAACGAAGGCATCAGCGGGGACACGACCGGCGGTATGCTGGTGCGGCTGCGCTCGCTGCTGGCGGAGCGTGATATCGGTGCACAGCGCCCTTTGGTGCTCTTGATGGGCGGTGCCAATGATATCTTCTTCTCGGGAACGGATACCGGCGCCCGGGCAAATATGGGAGCGATGCTGAATCAGCTGCTGAGCCTGGGTGTGCATACGATGATAGGGATACCGACGCCGATCTGCGCGGAGAACGCACCGCCGGCGTGGGCGGCCGTGGTGGATTTCCGCAGTGCGGAACGGCAGCTGGAGCAGTATTGCGCATGGCTGCGGCGCTTTAGTAAATGCTTTGGTGCAGAGTGTATCGACTTCCGTGCGGATTTTTTCGACCCAAACGGACGGTTAAAGCGTGAGCTGCTGCTCGATGGTCTGCACCCGACGCCGGAGGGCCATCAGATCATGGCGCGGCAGTTGAGCGCCCATCTGAAAAAGGATAACGGCAATTAAGGAGACAACGATGAAGCTATCTTATCTGGACCTGATGACGACGGACCCGAGTTACAATCTGGCGATGGAGCAGTATGTGTTCGACTGCCTGCCGCGCGACCGGATGTACTTCATGCTCTGGCAGAACGACAATGCAATCATTGTCGGCAAATATCAGAATACCATTTCCGAGATCAATGAAGAGGCGGTACGCGAGCGCGGCATCCGCGTGGTGCGCCGGCTCTCCGGCGGCGGCGCGGTCTACCACGACATGGGCAACCTGAATTTCACCTTTATCACAGATGCCGGCGGGAGCGGCACGCTGGATATGAAGCTCTTCTGCGAGCCGGTCGTGCGCACGCTGGCAGCGCTTGGCATCAAGGCGGAGGTAAACGGCCGCAACGACATCACGATCGACGGGAAGAAGTTCTCCGGCAACTCGCAATACCTTCGTCAGGGCCGCGTGATGCACCACGGCACCATTATGTTTGATTCAGACCTTTCCGTCGTCGGCGAGGCGCTGCGTGTCGATCCGACGAAGATCCAGACCAAGGGAATCCGCTCGGTGCGCAGCCGTGTGACGAATGTCGCCGAGCATCTGCCCGAACGGGTCACGCTGCCGGAATTCCGCCGTATCCTGCTGGAAAACATTCTGCGCGAGAACCCGGGCGAGGAATACCCGCTGACGCCGGACGACCTTGCGGCGGTGGAGAAGCTGCGCATGGAGCGCTATGCCACCTGGGAGTGGAACTATGGGAAATCCCCAGCCTGCACGATGCTGCGCCGTCGCCGCATGGACGGCTGCGGGCTGATCGAGGCGTACATCACGGTCGAGCACGGCCTCGTCTCGGCGGTCACCTTTAAGGGGGATTTCTTCAGCGCGGAGGAGCCGGAGGCGCTGGCGGCGCGTTTTGTCGGCCATACGCCGGACCGTGCCGGCTACACGGCGGCGCTGGACGGCGTGGAGGCAGCCCGCTATTTCGCGGGGCTGCAGGCAGACGAGCTGATCGATATTCTGTGCGAGGGATAAAATAGCAGAGCGTAGCAATCGCGAAGAGTTCCGATGGCATATATGTTACATTTAAGAATATAAAACGGAGCTGCCACAATCATGGCAGCTCCGTTTTATATGTGCGTCCGGCATGTTCAACAACTATGTGGTGAAAGACCACTGCGCGCTCGGCAGTAGGAAGCGTTAGCCGAAGGCAAGGGTGTTCACCGTGAGGCGGAATCTGAAGGAAGATAGATGTCAGCAGGGAAAAGAATGCCGGCAGGCAAACTCCTGAACCGACGAACAGAAATCACATAGTAGGCCGTATAGGGACGGACGAGTGTGCTTAGCAACACAAAGTCCAATGCTGCCCGAATCCCATGCGGTAAATGTGGCGGTTACATGGGAAGAGAGTTGTTGCTTTTACCCGGGGAGGTCTTGCGGAGGGGGTGTAGGGAAAAAATCCGAAAGCCGCAGTAACAACGAACTGCAAGAAGTCAGCCGAGGCCATAGTACCTTGATTTTTTCCAAGGGAAGGGCCGAGCAATCGTAAGAGGAACTGCGTACAGATGACCATCTATACTCTAAAACAAAATACATGCGGCGTCAATCGCATAAACATACAATAAAATATATTCTTTGAACTTCTGCTTATTTATTCTGGATGGCATGCGTTGAGTGCGTATTTATGACCGCGCGGACGGGTGAAAACAGACCCGCCGCCCTGCGCGGGCTGGTGCAAAGATCGCGTTAAGATTTATAAAGGGAATTGAAAATTCGATCCGATCGCGTTATTTTATACAAGGTCAGTTGTGTAAAATCAAATCAAATTGGAGGGGGCGGACAGAAATGCCGCATCGGAAAAGGATTTTACTCTCAGATGACAATGAGGGCTTCAGTACGCTGCTGTTGGAGTCCCTGCACGAGCACGGAGGCTTTCACGTGCTCCACGCGCGGGAGGAGCATGAGGTGATGGAGACGATTCAATGCCACAAGCCGCACATCCTTCTGCTGGACGATATGCTGCCGCATAAGGGCGGCCTTCATGTTCTCCGGCAGCTGCGGGAGCGTGGGCATCGGCTCTCGACGATCCTTATGACGGTCCTGCCGACGCAGAAGATCGTGCGGGACGCGACCGAACTCGGCGCGTCCTATGTGTTCCCGAAGCCGTTTTCGTCACAGGCCATGATCGAGAAGATCCAGGAGCTGCTGAAGCGTGCTCCTCCGACGAAGCATTGACGCGGTCGGAACGCGATGAAATGAAAAAACAAGAGCCGCTGCGATGCAGCGGCTCTTGCCTGTATTGTTTGATTGGAGTGCGGCAGCGGCTTTTTCATATTGGCGCGGCAGTCATTCCTCCCACAGCCGGCAACGGTCCGCGAGGAGCGAAAAGGAGAGCGTGTCTCCCTCTGCCGCCCGGACTCCCTCGGGCAGGACGACGCGCAGAGGCGGCGCGTCGGGCGCTTCCGCCGCGCGCAGCACGACTGCGGTGGCGTTCAGATCGCGGATGACACGGCTGACGCGCGCCGTATGGGTCCCGCCCTCCACGGTGATCGCGCCGTCGGGAACGGCGACGGTGGCGCGCTCGCCCACGGCGTGCAGCGGCAGAAGAATGTCCCAGCCGTCAAGGCGGACGCCGCCCTCGCAGCGGTGCGCCGGCAGGAAATTGCGGCAGCCGGTCAGCTGGGCCGCGCTCTGCGTGGCGGGATGGCGCACCAGCGTCTCCATGTCCGTCACGGGAGAGGAGACGCCGTTTTCCATCACGCAGACCTTTTGGCAGTTACGGCAGCATTCCCCCAGGTCATGGCTGACCCAGAGGATCGGGCCGCGAAAGCCCGCGAGCAGGTCGGAGAGCTCCAGCTCGAGGTTCCACTTGAGGTAGCTGTCGAGCGCGGAGAAGGGTTCGTCGAGCAGGATCGCCTGCGGCTCGGAGCAGAGGATGCGGGCGAGCGCGACGCGCTGCTGCTGTCCGCCGGAGAGCTGCGCGGGATGCTTTTTCTCCAAGCTCTCCAGCCGGAACATGCGGATCTTTTCCGCAGCCAGCGCGCGCTTTTCCGACCGGCTCCCCGCGCGAATGCCGCAGAGAATGTTCTGCTCAACGGTCATGTTGGGAAAAAGTGCATACTGCTGGAAGAGATAGCCGACCCGACGCTGCTGCGGCGTGAGGTCGGTCCTCTTTTCGCTGTCGAAGAGCACGCGGCCGTTGAGCACGATCCTGCCGCGGTCGGGCGTCACGATGCCGGCGATGCACTTGAGCGTCACGCTCTTGCCGCAACCGGAGGCCCCGAGCAGCGCCAGCGTTTCGTCCGCTACCTCGAATTTCGATTGCAGACGGAACGCGCCGAGGCGTTTTTCAATATCAACATACAGGCTCATGCCTTCGCCCTCCTCGCACGACTCGCGCCGCGCAGGAGGTCGCAGCGCTCGAGCATATTGACCGCCAGCAGCACGACGGCGGAGATCGCGATGTTCACGGCGACCCACCGGTAGGCCAGCGCGTCGTTGTTTGTCTGCCAGAGCTGATAGACGGTGGTGGAGATGGTCGCCGTCTTGCCGGGCGTGTAGCCCGCGATCATGCTGGTCGCGCCGTATTCGCCAAGCGCGCGGGCGAAGGCCAGCACCGTGCCGGCCAGCACGCCCTGACGGCAGCAGGGCATCCGAATACGCCAGAAAATGTAGGTGTTGGAGAGCCCGAGCGTCTGACCGGAGTAGGCCAGCGTCTCGTCGAAGGCCTCAAAGGCTCCGCGCACCGTGCGGTACATCAGCGGGAAGATGACGACCGTGGTGGCGAAGATGGCGGACCACCAGGTCATGACCAGCTTGACGCCGAAGGTCTCGAGCACCCATGCGCCGATGACGCGCTTGGGTCCCAGCACGCGCAGCAGCAGATAGCCCACGACCGTCGGCGGCAGCACGAGCGGCAGCGTGAGCACCACATCCAGCACGCCCTTGATGAGCCGCGGGAGTTTGGCGATATAGTACGCGGCAAAGATGCCGGCGAAAAAGATGATAATGGTGGAGATCGCCGCGATACGCAGCGAGTTCCATAAAGGATACCAGTCCATAGGTGGCCTCCGGTGTTCAGACGTTGCAGAGACTCAGGCGAGCTCCACATACGCCGCGAGTGCGGCGTACAAGCGTTTTGCCGCAGGCAAAACCTTGGCGCGGACGGAATTTATTTTCGGCCGGGCAGGGAGAGATTCAGTGCTCCCGTTGGGCGGCAGCCCAATGGGATGATCGCCGCGATGCGCAGCGAGTTCCATAAAGGATACCAGTCCATAGTGACCTCCGGTGCTGCCGTCTGTAACGGCGATTTCAAAGAGGGCCATTCTTAGCGTAAGAATGGCCCCCTTTGGATCCCCCAAGAAACGCAAGGGGCGCTGCCCCTTGACCCCCGAACTGCCGTACTTGACGCACATTTCGGAGATCATATGCGGGCGTTTTCTTCTGAACGATTTGGCGTGCTTCTCTTTCCGCTCGGCCGCTGCTGCGCAGGTGGTACGAAGCGCTGAAGCGAAAACGGTTCAACAAAAATCAAATCTTACCAGCAAAGCGCTTAGATCGCGGGGCTGAAGCCGACGGATTCGAATACGGTCATAGCGGCATCGGTCTGGAGATAGGCGAGGAAGGCGCGCGCGGCGTCCTCCTTGTCCCCCTTGAGCACGGCGGCGGGATAGATGACCTGACCGCACATCTCGGCGGTGGCGCTGCCCACGACCGTAAGGCCGGCGGAGAAGGCGTCGGTGGCGTAGATGATGCCGCAGTCGGCGGCGGCCTCACTCACCTGCGAGGTGACCTCCTTGACATTGTTGCCGTAGGTCAGCTTATCCGCGACGGCGGTCTCGTCAATGCCGTAGTAGCTGAAGATCTTACGGGTATACTGGCCCACGGGCACATCGCTGTTGCCGATGGCCAGCATCACATCTCCCCCCTTGAGCAGCTCGGCAAGCTGGTCAAAGCTCTCTATGCCCTTGGGGTTGCCCTCGGGAACGGCAAGCGTGACCTTGTTCTCGAGCAGGTCGATGCGGCTGCCGGTCACGATCCTGTCAAGACCGTCGGGATTTTCCTCCGTGTCGCCGATGAGGCTGCCGTCCATCGCGTTCATCTGCGTGGGAGCGGCGGAGATGAACAGGTCGCAGTCTGCGCCCTCCTTGATCTGGGTGAGCAGCTTGCCGGAGGAATCGAAGTTGTAGGTGATGGTGACCTCGGGCGCGGCGGTCTTGTAAAGCTCCGCAATCTCGGTCAGAGTCTCCGTCATGGAGGCGGCGGCGAACACGATCAGCTCGACCGGATCGCCGGCGGATTCTTCCGCAGGGGCGCTGTCCCGGGGCGGGGACCCGGTGGCAGCATCGGCGGCGCCGTCGGCCTTGGAGCCGCAGGCGGTCAGCGCGAGCACGAGGGAGAGCGCGAGGAGCAGAGATACGAGCCTTTTCATGGGCTTCTTTTTCCTTTCAAAATAGTTCTCTATCGTTATCCTTCGTGAAAGATAATGAACGGTGAAAGCTTCGCGCCCGCAGGCGCGAAGGATTTATTTTCCGAACGGACAGACCGGATACCGGCACGGCTTGCAGCCAAGGCACAGCCCGCCCTCGCCCATGGCGGCGATATCGGCGCGCGTGACGGAAACGTCCGCCGCGACCTTCGGCAGCACCAGATCAAAGACCGTCGCGCCCGCGTACATCACGCAGCCGGGAAGTCCCATGACAGGCGTGCTGTCATCAAAATAGCCGAGCAGGAACATGGCACCGGGCAGCACCGGCGCGCCGTAACAGACAATGTCCGCGCCCGCAGCTCTGATGCCGCCGGGCGTGTTGTCGTCGGGGTCGACGCTCATGCCGCCGGTGCAGAGGATCATATCGGGCTTCCTTTCACGCATCGCAAGCACCGCGTCACGCACATTCTCCACGCCGTCGCCGGAGTAGACGACCTCGAGCGTTTCGATGCTGTAGGTCTTGAGCTTGTCGATCACGACCGGCGTGAAGGTATCCTGAATCAGCCCTTTTTTCACCTCGCCGCCGGTGGCGACGATGCAGGCGGTCTTACGCACATAGGGCTTGAGCGCAAGCAGAGGCTCGCCGCCCGCGGCCCGCTCGGCCTTTTGGAGCTTTTCCTCGGCGATGATGAGCGGGATGACGCGCATCCCCGCGAGCTTGTCGCCCGCGCGCACCGCCGTGCCGCCCTTGCGTGTGGCGATCATCACCTCGTCCTGGCTGTTCACGGCGATGAGCCGCTGGGAATCGACCAGAAACACGCCGTCGCAGGCGGCCTTCAGCTCGATCTTACCCTCCTTGACCTCGCTGCGGAGCATATTCTCCTGCCCGCAGAGGGTGAGCAGACGCTCCGCCGCGTCGTTTTCATGCACCATGCCGGGCGTCATCTCCCAGACGTAGAGGTGCTCCTTGCCCATGCTCAGCAGCACGGGGATGTCCTCCTCCGTCACGACGTGGCCCTTGCGGAAACGCGCGTCCTTATACTTGTCCTTGATAATCTGCGTCATGTCGTGGCAGAGGACATGACCCACCGCGTCCTCGGTTCGAATGAGCTTCATTTCAGCACCTCGATCTCGTCTCCGGCCTGCACGCGGCCCTCTTTGATCACGACGGCAAAAATGCCCTCGGTCGGCATCACGCATTTGCCGGTCGCGCGCTTGATCTCGCAGTCGTTGTGACACTGCTTGCCGATCTGCGTGACCTCAAGCTCCGTCTTGCCCACGCGCAGGCGTGTGCCGACAGGGAGCGTCTTGAGCTCGATGCCGCGGGTGTTGATGTTCTCGGCGAAGATGCCCGCGTCCAGCGCGATGGGGCAGACGGTGCGCATCGTGTCCACGCTCTCCTCAGCCAACAGGCTGATCTGGCGGTGCCAGTCGCCCGCGTGGGCGTCGCCCACGATGCCGTGACGGAGCTTCAGGTCGATATAGGGGACCTCGTGCTTGCGCACCCCTTTTCTTTCGCTGATGTTGACTGCGGTCACCTGTGCCATTTCTTCATTCCTCCGCTTCATAAACGCCGCTCTTGCCGCCTTCCTTATAAAGGAGGCGGACGCCGTCGATGCGCATATCGCGCTGTACGGCCTTGCACATATCATACACGGTCAGCGCCGCGACGCTCACCGCCGTCAGCGCTTCCATTTCAACGCCTGTCTCGCCGTGGCAGCGGACCTCACTGCGGATGTGCAGGGCGGCTTCTTCCATTTCAAATGAGATGTCCACCTTCGTCAGCAGCAACGGGTGGCACATCGGGATCAGCTCACTGTTCTTCTTCGCCGCCATGATGCCCGCGACCTGCGCGACCGCCAGCACATCGCCCTTGCCGATGGAGCCCTCGCGGATCCTGTCCATCGTCGCCTTTGCCATGCGGACCGTCGCGGCGGCGCGTGCCACGCGATAGGTCTGCGCCTTCTCGCTCACGTCCACCATGCGGGCGCGGCCCTGTTCGTTAAAATGCGTCAGCTCCATCTTCATCCTCCGATCGCAAACATCCCGCGGTGCGTCTCTGTGACGCCGGTCTCGTCCATGCGGTGCCGCGCCGGCTTCATCAGGATGCCCTGGCGGATGGCTGCTTCCAGCTCCGCACCGGATAATCCGCGCAGCGCGAGCTCTGCGTCCGAGTGCAGGCAGGGCTTGAGCTTCCCGTCCGCCGTGATGCGTATTCTTGTGCAGTCCGCGCAGAAGGCGCAGCTCATCGGCTCGATCAGTCCGACCGTCCCCGCCGCTCCCGGCAGGCGGTACAGCTGCGCGACGCCGCTGCAGCCCGCGGGACGCAGCTCCGGCACGCGGGAGAGGACTTCCTGCGCGGGCAGAAAGTGCTCCGGCGGCCACGCCGCGCACACGCCCATCGGCATCAGCTCGATGAACCGCACCTGCCACGGCTTTTTTGCCGTCAGGCGAACAAAGTCGCCGATCTCATCGTCATTCATGCCGCCGAGCAGCACGCAGTTGAGCTTGATGTTCTCGAAGCCCGCGCGCTCCGCCGCCTCGATGCCGCGCAGCACGTTTTCCAACTCGCCTGTGCGCGTGATCTCGCGGTAGCGCTCCGGTCGGAGCGTATCAAGACTGATGTTCAGCCGGTCTACGCCGGCTGCCTTCAGCGGCGCGGCCAGCTGTTCCAGCCGCGTGCCGTTCGTGGTCAGGCACAGCTCCTCGATCCCGGGGACTGCGCGCAGCATGGCGCACAGCTCTACGATCCCGCGCCGGACCAGCGGCTCGCCGCCGGTCACGCGGAGCTTCGTCACGCCGAGCGCCGCAGCGGCCGCCGTGAAGTCCTGCAGCTCCTCAAAGGAGCACAGCTCCTCAAAGGAGCACAGCTCCTCATGTCCGCGCTTGCAGACGCCCTCCTCCGCCATGCAGTAGCGGCAGCGAAGGTCGCAAAGCTCTGTCACCGACAGCCGCAGATAACGGATATTCCTGCCAAATGTATCTTCCATAGGGCGCCGATCCTTTCGTTTGCACCCATTGTAGCATTTTCATCCCGGTCATTTCAAATCAAATGTGCGATATTATCGGATTTTCGATTGCTATTATCGGATTATTCTTGACAAAATATCACGCGGGCGCTATGCTGACGGTAAAAGGGGGCGTGCGCCGTGGTGGATGGAAATATCATATTGTCGGTCGCGAAGGCGATGGAGCTGCTGCAGCTTCTGAGTTGGTCGAAAAAGCCGCTGTCGCTCAAGGAGCTGTCGGCGCAGTGCGGCTATCCGAAGAGCACCGTGTTCGGCCTTCTGACCACCATGCGGACGTATGACGTGGTCACGCAGACGCCCGACGGAAAGTATTCGCTCGGGCTGCGGCTGTTTGAATACGGCCGCCAGGTCGAGCGTTCGTGGGATATTTCCCTTGTGGCGCGGCCCTACATGGAGCATCTCTGCCAGCAGACGGGAGCCTCCGTCGTGCTCTCCGTGTGCGAGGGCGGCAGCGTCGTCACGCTCGATCAGGCGGAAACGCGCGGCGGGCTGCACATCGTGTCCGACGTCGGCTCCCGCCTGCCCCTCTACTGCACGTCGCAGGGCAAGGTGTTTCTGGCGAATATGTCCCGCGCGGGCGCCGAGGCGCTGCTGCGCGCGCAGCCCATGACGCAGTTCACGCCGCACACCGTCACCGACCCGTCCGCCCTGATGCGGGAGATCGAGACCTGCCGCGCGAACGGCTACGCCATCGAAAACGGCGAGTACAAGATCGGCCTGCGCTCTGTCTCCGCGCCGGTCTACACCGTGGAGGGCAAGGCGGCCTACGCCGTGGGCGTGATCGGTATGTTCCGCAGTCCTCATTCCGAGGAATTCCGCGCCGCCGTGGAGCAGGTCTGCGTCACGGCTTCCATGATCTCGACCGCATTGGGCTATCGAAAGCAGGAGGAAACGCTATGAGCTACACAGCATCCGTCATCACCGTCAGCGACCTTGGCAGCCGGGGGCTTCGGCAGGACACCAGCGGCCCCGCCGTCCGCGCCATGCTGGAGGACGCGGGCTTCACCGTCGTTCACACGGCCATTGTGCCGGACGAGCGCGGGCAGATCAGCGCGCTGCTCCGTGCCTGCGCCGACGAGAAAAGGATCGATCTCATCCTGACCACCGGCGGCACGGGGCTTTCCCCCCGTGACGTCACGCCGGAGGCGACTGCCGACGTGCTGGAGCGGGAGATCCGCGCCATTCCTGTGGCCATGTGGGTGGAGGGGCTGAAGATCACGCCAAACGCCATGCTCTCCCGCGCCGTCGCCGGTACGCGCGGCAGCAGCCTTATCGTCAATCTGCCGGGCTCGGAAAAGGCGGCACGCGAAAATCTCGCTGCCGTGCTCGGCGCGCTGGAGCACGCCCTGCACATGATCGCCGCCGAGGGCCACGGCTGAGCCGCCGTCCGCGGGCGGCGTGACGGACTTTGCGCGTGAATACGCCCTTGCCTCCGGCGATTCGTACTGTGACTGCGGCTATAAAAAGAAAGCGCAGACCCGCGGGCCTGCGCTTTTTATCGACGGTCGGAAATATAGATGGGAGAGATTCAATGCGTGCCGGCGTTGGCGGCGAGCATCTGCCAGACGATGGCGAGCTTATCGGAGCTTGCGAGGACATAGGCGAGGATGAAGGCGAACCAGAGCTTGCCCATATTCTCCTCCGCCTTGCTGAGAAAGAACAGGTAGCAGGCGTAGGCAACCGCGTCGATGAGCAGCGCGATGATGAGAACGGCGAGGAAGCCGGCTTCGGACGCCTCGGCCGAGCCGGTGTAGAGACAGAGGAGCGCATAGTATAAAAAGGTGACGCAGAAGGGCCATTTGAGCTTGCGCCAGTCGTGGATGCGATTCGTGTTTCGTGCCATGTTCGTTCCGCCTTTTCTGAAATTGCGTCCAGTATACCGCGGACGCGGCGAAAAAGCAAGCAGGGCACAAAAACTTGACATCCCTTTTGCGCTCGGGTATGATAAAAAAGATTTCTAAAAAAGGAGCACCCTTATGAATAAGGATCTGGAGCAGGCGAAGGCGCTGCTTGAAAATAATGGGGAATACACCTGCGCTGCCTGCCGGGCGGGGGAGAGCTTTGCCTCCGAGGAGCACGGCGTCCGCCCGCTGATGCGCTGGCTGAACGAGGGAACGGACCTCTCCGGCGCGTCGGCGGCAGACCGCATCGTCGGCAAGGCGGCGGCCTTTTTATATGTATTGCTGGGCGTTCGGACGGTCTACGCGCCGCTTATGAGCGTCCCCGCGCGGGAAACGCTGCGCGCTCACGGCATCGAGGCGATCGCGGACACGGTCGTGCCGGCCATCCGCAACCGCACGGACACGGGCTTCTGCCCAATGGAGAGCGCGGTATGGGACATCTCCGATCCGCACGAGGCCAAGGCGGCGCTGGAACGGAAAATTTCCGAGATGATGGCAAAGAAATAGACACATTTACCTGCTAAGCTTACGAAAGAAACCGAGGAACAGGAGACGCCTATGCGAAAGAAATTACTTGTGATCCTGCTGCTGCTCGTGGTGCTGCTCGTTTTGGTCGTGACGCGCTGCGGCGGGAAGAAAGACCAACAGAACGATCCGGCGGACGGCCAGGGCTTTGCGCAGCAGAGCGGCAAGGCGGAGCTGCCCGCGGAGCTGAAGCTCGGCGTGGTGACGGAGACGGAGAGCGGCGCTATGCAGCTCGAGGTCGAGCAGAACGGTGAGAAGACTGTGTATGTCTTTTCGGATATTACGATCAACGACTGGTACGTTCCGGCGGTAAATTATGTTGTGACGAACGGCCTGATGAGCGGCACGGACGTCGGCGGCGGGCTGAGCCTTTTCCGCCCGAACTATGGCATGACCCGCGCGCAGCTTGCCATGATCCTCTATCGGTTTGCCGGCGGCGAGCCGGTCGCTGCGCCGCGCCATACCTACGGCGATGTGTCAAGCGGCGAGTGGTATTATGACTGCGTGAACTGGGCGGATACCAACGGCTACATCAAGCCGGAGAGCACGGACAGCTTCGGCGTGGAGGCGTACTGCTCGTGCGAGGAGGTGCTTGCCGTGCTGCACCGTCTGGCGGGCAGCCCGGAGTCCAATGCGCCTCTGGAGGACTATCCCTACGCGCCGAAGGTCAGCGAGACGAACCTGAGTGCGGTGCGATGGGCGTGGGAAAAGGGCCTCATCGCGGAGGATGAGTGCGTCTGGTACCCGACGCAGGCGGTCTCCCGCGCGCAGATCGCGCTGTTGCTGATGCGCTACGACCAGCTGATCGGCGCGTCCGGCGAGGCGGCGTGAAGCGTTGCAGAAGTGTGATATAAGTGCGGCTAATAATGGAAGCGATTTGCGGCGGGAAACGAGATGGATGAAATCGTCGAAACCTGTTGACAAACCGCAAAACCCGTGGTAATCTATCACATGTTCCGCGGTTGGAGCGTGTACCTTGTAAATTAAACAACGAAGAACAAAGAAGCACCAGATATGAGGTGTCTGAAAAGACATCGAGCTTGCTCTGAAGTGGTTTAGTCAATTACACGGAGGGGCAAGGATAAAAAGTTTTGCAAGCTATGACAAATAGCTCGATAAAGGTTTGAGCAGCGAGAGCTGTTTAGATACCATTTTATTGAGAGTTTGATCCTGGCTCAGGACGAACGCTGGCGGCGTGCTTAACACATGCAAG
>ERZ772882.680-NODE-680-length-43298-cov-8.264621_pt1 | contig 43298 bp, 63 predicted proteins | sample MGYA00580576_ERZ772882 | MGnify/ENA primary metagenome ERZ772882 (study PRJEB29015, sample SAMEA2737658) | human gut metagenome | biome: human gut; feature: human-associated habitat; material: faeces | place: China | collected 2012 ... | reverse complement strand
TAGCCCAGCTCCAATGGGGCGGCCTGGAGATTGCAGAAGGGTGCAGGGATGGATACCTGTACTGCAAGCACATCAAGCCGTTTGCAATGGAGCTGTACGGCAAATACTGGACGGCCTGGGATGGGCCGCCGGAGAGGGAGGAAACTGCATGAGCCTAGAATACCCCTGTGTCTACTATAAGCCTGGTGGTCTGTGTGAAAAGTACAGCACAGACGGCATAACATCGTATTGTGTGCAAGGCCCTTGCCCGGATCAGAGCCTATCCAACTCTGACCGCATCCGGGCCATGAACGACGAGGAGCTTGCAAAATGGCTTATGATAGCCGGGATTTGCATAAGAGATTTTGAGGATTGCCAATGCGACGGAGTGTCGTGCCGTCAATGTCGGCTGAACTGGCTCCAGCAGCCAGCGGAGGAGGACACCTGATGGACATTGAGAAGCTGATTGAGCGGCTGCGAACCGAGCTAAAAAGTAAGGTGGACTTAGTATTTCAACAGGCGAAAGAACTTGATAGGAGGCACTTGCTATTACAAGAGCAAGAGGCCGAGCTAGAGCAGGTGAAGCGGGAAAGGGATGCGGCGGTGGAGTTTCTGGAAAGTGCCATCCGGTACAGCACCAACCCTTGTGAGGGATGCAAAGCCGACTGCATCGATGCAGGGAGTGATGCGGCAGAACGTGTAGATCAGTGTGGGGCGTTTGAATGGCGCGGCAAGAAGGAGGACGAGCATGAAGTTTCGGAGTAAGACGGGTGAAATCGCACTTACCATTGACCAGGCATTAGAGCAGTTTTGCGATAGCAAAAAAGATTGCGACTATTGCGAGCTTCGGGAACCCGTGCAGCAATACGCAGGGACAAAGAAGCCGTGTCATGAATACGTAAGAGCCAACCCTTACGAAGCCGCCCGCCTGATGGGCTATGAGGCGGTGGAGGATGAGCCGGAATACTATAAGTTTGAAATCCGTCTTTGTGATACCAAGATCGATAGAGATTTTGAGAGGTTTACACTTCCGTGTTTGCGTAAACTGTCTGAAATGTTTGTCGGTAAAAACGGTTTTGTAGGCCAAGACAGTATTGCAAAAATTCTTTCCACAGTAGTCCTTAAAGGGAAAGACGGCGAGTGGTTTATCAAGGCCAATGCGTCCATCAAGAATATCCCGGAAAATTTCAAGGTCATCGAGGAAATCAAGAGCGGAAAAAAGAAAGAAGTCAGCATTGGATGCTCAGTAGCAACAAGAACCTGTTCCATTTGCGGAGATAGTACCGGGAGTTGCAATCATAAACCCGGAGAATATTACAACGGGAAACAATGTTTTATGGAATTGAACGATCCAACAGATGTCTTTGAATGGTCGTTTGTTGCGACACCGGTTAAGGAGGAGGCCAACACGGCCAACACTGTGGAGGGTATGTGCTGCGACTGTGCTCACGGAGGCCCCTTTTGCGACTGGGGCGAAAACGTGGATTGCCAGAACAGAAAAGAGGGCGGCACTTGCTGGGTGCCATATACAGTGCAGGCCCCTCTGCAGCTGCACAAGAAGATTTGCAACGAGCTGACCGCACTGTTTGAACGCAAAAACCATGACTATGGAGACAGTTTCCACCAGACCTTCGCAGAAGAAGGCTGGCCAATGGTGCGTATTCGGCTTTCGGACAAGTTGAACCGTGTCAAGGCACTGACGCGAGGGGATAGCCAGCAGGTGAAGGACGAATCGCTCCGGGACACGCTGCTGGATCTTGCAAACTATGCCATTCTGGCAGTGATGGAAATGGACAGGAGGGAAATAGATGACAGTGGAAGCGATACCCTGCGCCGCGTGTAAGTGGTGGTCGAACGAGCCTGTGATAGGAGAAGACGGCCGAACATGGGGGCGGTGCAAGGTCACTGGATGCATGACGGATGCAGACTTTTGGTGCAAAAAGGGAGGAACAGAAGAAAACCTTTATACAAGCGATCAGATACAAGATATGGTGCGGAGGGCGTTTGACAACTCCTGAAAGCACAAGATATTGATACAAAAATCTGTAATTTGATTTACAAACACAAGATATTGTGGTATAATAAAGAAGGAAGCAGAGAATATGTGCTGCAGACACGTGCACATTCTTCCGAGGATAAAGGCGTATTCCATACTTCTTTTTCCCCTCCTTACCCGCCCGCGTCCGTGGCGGCAATAACGGCGAAATATGCCGCGTGAGCGCATCAGCCCACTTATCCGGGTCGGAGGGTCGCACCCTCCATGCGGCACCAGCGTGGGTTGCCAACTTCTCCATGTGCAGGCAACATCTAGCCCCAGAAAAAAGCGCCTGATGAGGTAGTAACGCACCGAAACGCCTGATGGCGTCGCGCGGAGTGGCCCAACTGGGGGAATAACTGGCCACCAGTGGAGAATGACACCCCGGAAAGACGGGGACATGTGGAGCCTGGGACGGGGCGGAATCCGTCGCTTAACCGAAAGGGGTAGAGATCGCAAGTTCAAATCTTGCAGGTTCCGTGGAGGTGCCATGACTTCCACCGAACTGCTGGGTCATTCCCATCCGTGGAAGCCGGACGGAACACAGACCGATAGCAACTGCGAAGCTGTGGAGAGCAACACAGGCAAGCCGATCAGGAGCGCGGCGCGCTGGCATACCGCAACGGGACTTCGAGAGCCTGAGAAAGTATGCCGCTATTATAAGCCATCGTGGCTCAACTGGTAGAGCAACCGTCTTGTAATCGGTAAGTTGGAGGTTCAAGTCCTCCCGGTGGCTCCAGTGGCCGGGTCGCTCCCGGATGATCTGAGCGTAGCGCAACACCTCAGAGAGAATGAAAATGCTCGCTGAAAACTACCGTAGGACAGTGAACCGCCAAATGGCATGTAGCTGACTGATTGATGGTGTGGCAATCTAAGCGGGAAGCGCACAAAAAATTGGAGTGCATAATGGGTAAGGCAAAGCGTAAACCAAAACCGTCCATGCCGGACTGGTACTGGTGGGGACAGGATGGATGCTGGTTTTGCAAGAACAGAAATAATTGTAATCAATATTGAAGCGCGAGAAGCTAAGCGCATGGAGCTGTGCACACATCAACGGCCATTTAAGCCGGATGTGCCATGTGGCTGGCGAAAAGATGCTGGCCGGTCTGGAACCATTGAGCGGTGGCGGAATAGACACTAATTGTGGTAAAGCTGGTGTGATTTCCAGCAATAGTAGACGCATAAAGGTATGTTCAGCCCCGAAGCGCACTGAGGAGAAAGCGCATAGGTAAAAGCCACATAATGCTGACATGTGAGGTGCAAATCCTCACCCGCTCAAATATGCCGCCCCGCAGTTGCAGGAGCCGGGGGCGTACCTAAATCTTTGAACAATGGACCGTGCCCTGATCCGCCGCTTAGATGTACTTGCCGAAAAACACAAAGAAATTACTTTACTTAGAACTAGCGAAGGAATGAGGGAATATACTTTCCCCAAGAAGTGGATTAAAGCCCGTGCGCCAAAGGAACTATCGGACGAACAGCGCGAAAACATGGCAAAGAGAGAGGGGTTTGGGTTTGCGAGGGAGGAATAATTTATGGGATTTATCTTGCCCAAAGACATAAGGAAACAACTTTCACATATCGGAGTACCGCATACATTTGGAGTCCAGATTGAAAATTGGGCATACGGAAAGAGATATAAGTCTGATGATGATGTAATTTATTGTCAAAACGGTGAGGTCGTTTCTGTTCGCAGAAAAGCAAAATGGATTTGGAGAAAAGATAACGGAGGTGACAACTCTGAGCAAGAATGATGCGACTATGGAGCAGGATGTGACTATGACACAGCCCGTCAGGAAAAGAGGGTCGAAGTCAGCCTCCATTGAAGCGACTACCACAGCAAAGAAAGAAGAAATCGCTCAAATCGTCAGGAACTCTTACAAGTGGTTTAATAAGCAGATTGTTAAGTCTGATGATGAGTGTGCAGACAGACTGAATGAGTTCTTTGCAGAGTGTGGAAGAACCGGGGAAATCCCTACCGTTGAGAAGATGTGCCTTGCATTGGGCGCTGTTCGGTCTACTGTTTGGGAATGGGAAAATGGGAATGGATGCAGTTCCGCGAGGTCGAACATGATAAAAAAAGCGAAACAAATTTTATCAAATATCGACGCAGAATTGGTGCTTGGACGCAAAATCCCGGAGACTACGTATATTTTTAGGTCTAAGAACTTCTATGGCATGAAAGATGTTCAAGACCTGGTTCTCACCCCGAATCAGCCCCTCGGCGACTCTCCAGACCAGAAACAGCTTGAAGAGCGGATCGCCGGGTCTGTGGTGGTGGAGGAGTGACGACTATCACCAGTAAATTGCACAAGCGGGTATCGCAAATTCTCGGGAAAACACTTTGGCGATTTGTGCAACTATAACAAATATGACCCGGAGCCGGATCTGGCCGCAGCGCTGAAAGTTGGCGTGATTAAGTGTCAGGCCGATGGAGAGCCGCCCCGCGTGGAGTATATCGGCGGGGAGTGCGACGGCCCCCGCTGCGCCGTCCTATACCTGGCCCGCAACAAATGACAATACCCCGTCCTACTCCATGCGGAGCGGGTCGGGGTTGCTTTGTGCGCTGTGGGGCGCTCTGAGAGCCGATATATGCCGTTTGGTGCTATGGGATATACAGAGACACTGCATAGCGATAAAACGCCGTGTAAGGTCTGTAAATGGCCTTTGCGGCGTTGCTTTTTGCGGTCGGCTCCGCTTTGCCGGACATGGGCGCAATAATGCCGCCTGTGGGCCATAGGAGGCCATACAAGCGGCGTGGAGCATGAGGGGAATACAAGGGCATAGACAAAAGAAAACCCGCCCCGGGAAAGCCCAGGGTGGGCAGTGAAGATATTGTTAGATGTCCCATCCCTCAGACAGGACGCGGAGCGGGATAAACGGACCACCTCTCTGGGTGTGGTCGATGATGCAGGGCACGTCGTCCACGTTAGCGGTCAGCTCGTAGCAATCAGGGCCGCGAAAAATGCGCTTCCTTCCGTCTCCGGCCTCTGCCGCCTCAAACCCTGCGGGCAGCTCCACAGTAACGCGCCGGATCCATGTCCGGCTAATTTCCGGGTACTCCTCAAGTGTTACCTCTGCGGGCTTGCCCGTCTGGATCATATCGCCGGTGCGGGTGATATATAACGTAGTAGTCATATTATGCCGTCCTTTCCCCAGGCTTTGCCGGGCTCCGTTGTGTTGATTGTATCGCGCCCGCTTAGGGCAGTCAAGATTTTTTCGCCGTCTCCCAGATCACCATAAGCGGGAGGAGCAAGACAAACAGGACAATCAAGCGGGGGTCACCTCCATTCTTCGGTCTCCTTGCGGCTCTTGCCTTTCCCTGCCGGTTGTGTTACACTGAGGGCGACATGTGGCAGGCCATGCCGCCCCGTGTTCTTTGTTAGATAGCCGCTTACTTGTTAAGGGTAGGGCGGCTATCTTTTTTACTGCTTTGGAATGGCTTCCCGGATAATGCGGGCCGCATCCTGCGGGTCTTTGGCTGTGGCCTCTACCAGTTTCGCCAGGGTTTCAAGGTAAGATGCTAACTCGGTCTGGGTCATGCTATCAGTCTCCATTTCGTGTACCTCCTGCCCGGTAGATTCAGCGCGGTTTCCCTTGCTGTGATTATATGATAACATATTTGCTTGATGTAGTCAACAGAATTTACAAATATTTTTATTTATTTTTTGAGTAGTTGCGATTTGTGCCAAATTATTATTATATATATGTGGGCTGTTTGGTATGGGTATACCCCAGATAATCAAGGTATTACAAGGATAACGGGCCGCCGGGCACCCCAGGGGGATAGGACAGGGCGGCCACCCACCACCTGAGCCCCCCTACCACAGAAAAATTAAAAAAAGCAAAAAACATGTTGACAAACAACAAAATTATTTGTTATAATGAATTTGCAAACAAAAGGAGGCGAGATGGGATGGCTGAGAGCATTTGTGTTGGATATGCGCGGGTGTCCTCGAAAGACCAAAATGAGGAGCGGCAGACTAAAATGCTGAAAGAGGCCGGAGTGCCGGAGCGGTACATCTTCATTGATAAAGAGAGCGGGCGGGACTACAACCGGGACAAATGGAACGCGATGATGACTGTAATCCGAAAGGGTGATACGGTTTTTGTGTGCAGCCTTGACCGGCTCGGAAGAAATTACACTGAGACTGGAAAACAGTGGGAACATATCACGAAGGAGATCGGAGCATATATTGTTGTGCTGGATATGCCCATTTTGGATACCAGGAAAACGAACGATCTCACAGGAACGCTGATTGCTGATATTGTATTGAAAGTTCTTTCGTATGTGGCTGAGAAGGAAAGAATCAACACGCATGAGCGGCAGGCCCAAGGGATTGCTCTTGCTAAGGACAGAGGCGCATATAAAGGAAGAAAGCCGATTGAAATAGATGAGGTGGCTTTCGATGCAGCCTACAAAGAAGTTCTGTCTGATGGGAGGACGAACAAGTGGGCGATGGAAAAGTTGGGGTTGCGTCCAAACACCTACTATAAGGCAGTTGCGAAGTATCGGGCGGAACACGGGTTGCCTCCGCTGGAGAGCCGAAACAAAAAGGGGGTAAAAAAGGGGGATGTTTAACGAGGCAAACAAGAAACAGGTTCTTGAAATGCAGGATCAGTTTTATTCTGACAGAATCGGGAAAGTGTACGGCGATTTTGAAGTTACCCGTGTTTGGTATGATTGGGAAACACATAAACAGATGTGGGAGCTAACCTGTCAGAAGTGCGGAAGGAAGAAAGTCACGCATAACGGGAAAGATTATGCGAAAGGGAAGAATCAAGGGATTTGTGGGTGTGAAACAAGAAAAAGAATAGCAGCGGAAAAGGAAACCGCAAGGATTAAAAGAGAAAATTTGCCAAGCAACCCAAAGTGGATTGGGCAGAAAATTGGATGCTGGGAGATAATTGGATATAAAACGGGATTCGGCTGGAAAACGAGATGTACCTTTTGTGGTGCAGAGAATTACCACGCTCCAAAGTTTTTGTTGAGAGAAAATCCTATGGTTTGTATTTGCCAAACAAACCGAGGAAAGTTTGATATAGAAAAATGGAGAGGTGTTCGAAAATACCATCTAACCGTTGTTGGAAAACGCAAAAAGATGTTTGTGTGCAGATGTGATTGCGGTAGATCAGTTGAAGTAAATCCGGTGCTTTTTGAAAATGGGACAATAAAGAGTTGTGGAAAAGCAGATTGTATTCATCATAAGTCCCTTATTAGTACACATGGATTATCAAAAGATAGGATATACAGAATTTGGAGCGGAATGAAAGAGCGGTGTTATAACCACAAAAACCATGCGTGGAAAACATACGGTGGGCGAGGAATAGACATTTGTGATGAATGGAGAGAGGATGTGTTTGCGTTTAGGGATTGGGCTCTGTCGCATGGGTATGCCGATAATTTATCAATAGACCGAATTGATAACGACAAAGGGTACTCACCAGATAATTGTAGGTGGGCTGATGCAAAGGCGCAAGCAAACAATCAACATCCGAAATATACATTTACCGCAAGACCAACCAAAAAGCGGAGCAGGAAACGGAAACTGGAATGGGAGATTAATGGAGAAACGAAGTCGGCCATTGATTGGTGCGAGCAATACGGATTGAGCTTTTCTTTTGTATCTTACCGCATTAAGAAAATGGGCATGACACCATACGAGGCATTAACCACGCCGAAAGTTACCGCTGGTAGGCCAAAAACGACAATATCCTAAAAAATAAAAAAAGACGGCTCCATCACAGTGGAGGCCGCCTGTAAGCAGATTGGGATTAGTAAGATCCAGTGGTATGTGCTGGAAAGGAGAGCTTTCTAAAATCCCGTGAAAAAAAGGCGCATTGAAAAATCGCCGCACAAAACAAAAAGAGGGTGGTTTTGGTGAGTAAGATGAAAGACCTCATCGGCCAAAGGTTTGGGGAACTGACAGTAATAGAACCCGCTGGGCGCTCGCCCAAAGGCGCCATGCTTTGGCGGTGCATATGTCGCAGATGCGGAAATGAGTGCGTCGTGGAGGGCCAACGGTTAACCGATAAAAAATCGCCAAAGAAAGACTGTGGATGCAAGAAGCGTGAGAAAACAGCAGATCTTACCGGAAAAATCTATGGTGCGCTGACTGTATTAAAGCGAACCGGAATTGACAAGCACAGGAACGCGCTGTATCTGTGCAAGTGTTCCATGTGCGGATCTGAAAAAGAGTTCCCCGCGCAGACGATAAGGAATAAGCCAAAAGGATGCGGCTGCCAGCAATACAAAAGCGAGGAAATGAAGAAATACTCTGATCTTGCTGTTAAGGCCAAGTTCGTAGAAACGGGCGGAACAAAACGTGCGGATATTGCGGCGGTGAAGTCAGATAAGGCGATGATAAGAAGCAAAACCGGTGTGCGTGGCGTTATGTTGGAAAAGAATGGCAAGACATACAGAGTAGCCGTTCAGGTTTCTGGAGAACGCTGGGTAAAAACGGGTTTTCTGTCTATTGAAAGTGCAAAGTCCGCGTATGATTCGAAAAAGAGGGAGTTGTTAGAAAAGTATGGACTGGATCAAAATAATGCCTGAAGCGATGCTGTGTTGCATGATGGGTGATTATGAGAAATTGTGTGAATTGTGAATACAATGAAATAGAGTGGCACGACAGGATTGAGTGGCCTGATGGGATGGAGTCTCCTGCTGGATGGTCACTAAGGTGCAAAAGAACAAAAATGAGCCGTTTCTTTTTGGGGAATATGCCGGAGGAGTTTTCGCTTCCGATTGATAAGAATTGCAGATACTATGATGGGGCAATATTGAATGGACTGGATCAAATGCACTGATAGGATGCCACCAGATATGGAGCCAGTGATGGTGACGGTAAGATGGGCGGGTAAGAAAAAGATTTTGTCTAATTACAGATATTTAAAAGAATATGAAGCCTGGCAGTTTCAAGATAAAATGTTTGAGGAATGTACTCCAATAAATTCCGTATTTAAAGGGATGATAGTTACTCACTGGATGCCTATTCCAGAACCGGCGGAGGATTGAATATGCGCAGATATGTACATTACGGGCACGACCACTTTGATAGAGAGAAATTTCAAGAGATAAAAAAGTGATATTGTTCGGATACTTCGATAATTTAGAAGAAGCAAAAAATGCAAGACTAAACGCAGAGAAAGAATATTTTGGAGGATTGATAGATAGTGAAGCTTGATGAACTGATTAAGAAAGCAAGAGAGAGAGATCTATCTGATGCCTCTGCGTTGCAAGATTTGTTTGATGTATGTAGATTGTATGAATCCGAAAATTTTGAAGAAGCCCACAGCGTTAATAAGGAAGTCCGCCGCCTATCGGCCAAATATGCCAAAGAGCAGAACAGCTTCAAGATGTTTGATCTGAATAAGCGAAGTCTGCTGTTTGATGCACCGTATGATTTTGATGCGGCGATAAGATATGCTGAGTGGGATAGAGAGCCGAAAAAGAAGTTTTATATGCCACGCAGAAAGCAGCTACTTCCTGTTGTCAAGGCCATGCAGCGGCTATCTGAACGGAAGATACGCATTTTGGGTGTTATGGCTCCCCCAGGCGTCGGGAAGACCACCATTGAATTGATGTTCATGGTGATGGAGGGGTTAAAGAATCCAGATTTAAGCATTCTGATGGGTTCGCACTCAAACTCATTCCTACGTGGGGCTTATGAAGAAGTTGGGCGGATGTTAGACCCCAAAGGGGAGTATTTGTGGAAAGATATTTTTCCATCTGCTCAAGTTTGCAAAACAAACGCCCAGGACATGCGAATTGATCTTGGAAAACGAAAGCGGTTTGAGACCTTTGAGTTTTCGTCCATTGGATCTGGTAACGCGGGCAAAGTTCGTGCCTCTAATCTTCTGGTAGCAGATGACCTTGTACCTGATATTGAATCTGCAATGAGCAAAGAACGGATGGATAAACTCTGGCAACAGTATTATACCGATCTGATGCAAAGAATGATTGGCGATTGCGTCCAGCTCCTTGTCCAAACTCCATGGACGCTGCATGACCCCATTGACCGACTTGAACTAGCCCATGCAGAAGACCCACTGGCAGAGTTTATCCACCTACCTGCTCTGGATGAAAACGATGAGAGTAATTTTGATTATCCGTATGGGCTTGGGTTTACCACGGCATTCTATCACAATCAGAGAGATGTCATGGATGATGCATCATGGAGAGCACTTTACATGACGCAACCCATCGAGCGTGAAGGGCAGCTCTACAACGAAGATGAGCTACGGCGCTACTTTGAGCTTCCTGATGGTAAGCCAGACGCTATTCTGTTCGTTTGCGACACGAAAGACAAGGGAACTGACTACTGCGTCATGCCAATTTGCTATCAGTACGGAAATGACTTCTATTGCGAAGACGTGGTATGTGACAACAGCAATCCAGAGGTTGTAGAGGCGCGGCTGGTGTCAAAGCTCCTTCAGCATAAGGCTCAAATGGGCCAGTTTGAAAGCAACAGCGCTGGTGGGAAAGTAGCAGAAAAAGTTCAGAAAGAAGTTAAAGAAGCTGGCGGTATAGCGAAAATCACCACAAAATATACGACACAGCAAAAGGAAACAAAAATCATAGTGAACTCGCCGTGGGTGAAAGACCATGTGCTGTTCAAAGACAACTCTGTCATAAAGAAGGGCAAGGAATATCGAAGGATGCTCAACTTCCTTTGCGGGTATACGATGGCAGGTAAAAATAAACATGACGATGTTCCTGATGCTTTGGCAATGTTTGCTGAGTATGTCCAGCAACTAGAAGGGAACAAGGTGGAGGTATTCCGACGCCCGTTTTAAAAAGTATCTTGTGTTTTTTCTCATAAATTGGTTTACAAACACATTATATTGTGGTATAATTAAAAAAGAAATACAATATATAGTATTTCGGGAGAGAGTAAGCGGGCCGACGGTACATCGCCGGAGGCCCAAATACGGTACGGATGTCCGAATGGATGGGCATAGGCTCTCAGATGGGAGCACAAGGCGGTTCAAGCCCACCCCGTGCCACCAATCCGCAAAAGCGGAAATAAACCAATCTGGTTTGCTGGCTGTGGAAGAGACACTTTTCCCATTGTATCTTGCGCTGTATAGTGGGAGAAAACAAATGGCGCATGTATAGGACGGTGTGCAAATCCTGATAATCACACAACATAGCCCTGTTACGAGGGCTATTTGCAGCGCTGGTGTAATTGGCGCATACCAGCTTTCAAAGCTGATGGTACGGGTTCAAGACCCGTGCGCTGCTCCAAATTTTCAGGAAAGGTGGGCGGTTGATTGAAGGTAAATGTTTTTTGCCCAATATGTGCCGCCGCCGGTATCCGAAGAAAGCTTATGGAAGTAGAAGACGATGCAAATGGAACTGTTTATCCATATTGCAAAGGATGTCATAAAAACATAAAAATAGTTCTTCCTTTGAGGAAAACTGAAATAAACCAGTGCCAAGTGCCTCTCCCCTGATGGAGCTAACAGTGCCAAGTGCCAATGAGTTTCCGAGATTCATTTCCCGGATTCTTGTTGGCGCTTTTTTGTTTGTTTGGAGGTGGCAAGGTGACTGAAAACGATACTGTTCGAGCTTTATCTGAGTGGCCGGTCAATGGTTTGACGGGTCGGCGTAAAATCTACACCTCGAAAAAGCGAGTCACCCCGGAAAATGTGGTGGATGTTCTGGGAAAAGCGCTGGCAGTGCATCGTATCAACAGGGTAGAAACAGCCTACCTGTATGATTATTACAGAGGGAAACAGGACATCCGCCTGAAAAATAAAATCGTCCGCCCGGAGATTAACAACAAGGTGATGATTAACCGTGCGAACGAGATCGTGACCTTCAAGACGGCCTATCTGCTGGATGGCCCGATCCGCTATGTATCCAACGGCGGAGAGGATGATATTTCCGCCAGTGTAAACACACTTAATGAGTATATGCGGGCCGAGAGCAAGGACACTCTCGATAAGGAACTGGCAGACTGGATGCACATTTGCGGTGTGGCGGTACGTATGGTTCTCCCTGATGAAGCAGGAGAAGAAGATGGTTCCCCCGTATCCATTTACACCCTTGATCCGAGGGCTGCGTTCTGCATCTATCACAGCGGAATCGGGCAGAAAAAGGTCGCGGGTGTGATAGAACAAGTAGACGAAGAGTGTCAGCCTTATTTTTGTGTATATACCCCGGAGTGGTACTTCGAGGTACAGAACGGTAAGATCACGAAGCAAGAGACCCGCACCATACCATACATCCCCATTGTGGAGTATGTGAACAACGATGCACGAATGGGGGCCTTTGAGCCGGTCATCCCTATCCTGAACGCCATCAATATGATTGAGTCTAACCGGCTGGACAGTATCCAGGATTTCGTGAACGCTTTTGATGTGTTCCAGAATTGCGAAATTGACAAGAACGCATACAGATCCCTTGCTTCTGGAGGCATGGCGATTGAAATTAAGGGTGTTCCTGGTATGGAAGCCAAAGTCTACCGCATTGCCTCTGAGCTGAATCAGGCCAACACGCAGACTGTTGTGGACGATTTGGAAGACGCCTATCTAACCATCTGCGGGATGCCGAACCGGAACGGCGGTTCCTCTACAAGCGACACCGGTCAGGCGGTCATTTACCGGGACGGCTGGTCTGCTGCTGAGAGCCGGGCTAAGGACACGGAAAAGACATGGGAGCGGTCAGAGAGAGAGTTTCTACGGCTGGTGTTGTATATCTGCCGGGAGACTGGAGATTTGGGCTTGCAGCTGTCCGACATCAAGCCGGAGTTCACTCGGAAAAACCTGTCTAACATTCAGTCTAAGGCTCAGGTTCTGGCGGAGATGCTGAACAACAGCAAGATCCATCCGAAGCTGGCGTTCCAGTACAGTGGGTTGTTCAGCGACCCAGAATCTGCGTACAGGATTTCTCAATCTTACTACGAAGAGCAGCAGGCTGTACTTCAAAGGTCTTTGCGAGATGAAATTTCCCGTGGAGAGCATGTCCAATCGAATGTTGAAGAAGCCCAAAGTGAGTAGGTGACCCCTTGGAGGATAGCGATTGCAACGCGACAAGACGGAAGCCTTACCGTTTTCCTCCAAGTTCACAATATAAGGCACTACGAAAGGCGGTAGCAATATTGGGAAAGCATGTAGATTTGACCGGGCGAAGATTCGGAAGGCTTGTCGTTTTATCTCCATCTAAAACACGAAAGTATAGGCAAGCATTTTGGGTTTGCCAGTGTGATTGTGGAACAATCAAAGAGTTTCCAACAGAGTCATTGAAAAAAGGTGCATCTAAAAGTTGTGGATGTCTCCAAAAAGAAAGAGCAAGTACAACAAAGAAAAAACATGGGCAATGCGATAGTAGGCTGTATTCGATTTGGGCCAATATGATAGGAAGGTGCAGTAGGCCCACAAGTACGGGTTATGAAAATTACGGCGGAAGAGGAATAAAAGTTTGTGATGAATGGCACAATTTTCAGTCTTTCATGCAATGGGCCGAGCAAAGCGGATATGACCCTGCTCTTAAATTTGTGGAATGCAGTTTAGACAGAATAGATGCCAACAAGGATTATTCGCCAGATAATTGTCGCTGGGTAGATTGGGACACACAGCAAAACAACCGAAGAGATACAAAAAAGATTTTGTTTAGGGGTGAGCAAAAAACACTGGCGCAACTTGCGAAAGAATATGGAGTTAGTTCAAGCACTTTGCGATACCGGATTAAGGCTGGATGGAGTTTAGAAGAAGCTCTAACAAAGCCTATACAAGGTGGGAAATTAAATGAGCAGGTACTGGGAGCTTAGTGACAAAACGATTGAATTGCTTAATAAAAAAGCGATTAGAAGGTTTGAGAGCGCAAAAGACCAAGCCGCAAGGTTGAATTTTGATGAACTTAATGTGCTTGAAATCACACGGAGCTTATACCGAGACCTTCAATTCGATAACCAGTCTGCCTTTTTAGAGCTGGCGCAAGAGCGGTATCAGGAGGCCGAACCGCATGGAGAGGAACCGCCTGATTTAGCGTGGCTACTGGCATTGCTGGCGGCTTATAACGCCGTCACGAAGGTTATCTATGACAACGACGCCGAACGAAAGAGGCAGTACACCGCTGAGGGCATCAATTCCAGCACGGCCAAGGTGACTGAGTTTCGACGGGGGCTGCATTACTGGGCTGACCTGACCGCTACATACGGGGATATCGTGACCGATGAATCAACTCTAAAAGCCTATCGAGATGCCGGGGTAAAAAAGGTCAAGTGGATTACTGCTGGTGACGAAAAGGTATGCGAAACTTGCCGGGAGCGAAATGGGAAGGTGTACTCCATTAACGCGATACCACCGAAGCCCCATAGACGATGTAGGTGTTGGCTGGAGGCCGTGAAATGAAATTTTGTTTTGGAGACATTGTCGTAGTAGATGGCAATCAGATTGGCGTGATTGTGAAATCTTGGGAAAGGTCATTACAGGGCTTGCCAGAATCGCACGATATCTATGTGAGAAGTTACAACGCTATTGCGAATTACCCAGAAAATGAAATTGAGAGATATATGGTGCGGCACAAGTATTTGGATGAGCAAGAACTTGAGTGGCAACACAATGCAACAAAGTAATTTAAGCGGCCCAGCCGTTTGAATATGTCCACAGAGAAATAGGAGGAAGCCGTGAAAATTAAGTGCAGAAACTTTGAAGGGGAAATCCTTTTGTTGGCGGCGAACATAGAAGAATACTACCTTTGTCAAGAACCGCGGACGGCAGTTTCTTCCTATGACCTAAAATTTGTGCAGGAGACAGGAGAAATTATTGAAATTCGCGGTGTTCTTCCATCTGATTTTGAAATCGTGAAGGAATAAACTCCGTTTGAATATGGCCCCAGAGAAGGGGCGGTATAAGTATCGCAGGCTCACAGAGAAGTGAGGGTAATCAAACGCAAGAATAAGTCGGAGATGACTATAAGCGCAAAGGAGAGTTTTTATGGCCACCATTGATATCAGCACGATTGAGGGCTTTGATGGGATGACTGCTGAACAGAAGGTAGATGCACTTCTGAAAGCTGAAATTCCTGAGAAGGTGGATTTGTCTTTGTATGTGTCGAAAGATACTGCGGACAAATATGCGACAGAGGCCGCTGAACTGAAAAAGCAGCTCAAATCCAAAATGACCGATGACGAGGCCGCAAAGGCCCAAGCCGATGCAGACCGCAAGGAGCTGGAGGGCAAGTACACCGAACTGCTGCGGAAGTCCACCATTGCCGAGCACACCGCCCGCTATATCGCCATGCCGGGCTATGACGAGAAGCTGGCCCGCGAGACAGCAGAGGCGTTGTTTGACGGCGATATGGAGCGGGTCTTTGCCAACCAGCAGAAGGCCAACGCCGCATATGAGAAGAAGCTGCGGGCTGATCTGGTGAAGCAGGACCCTAAGCCTGACGGTGCTGGTGGTGGAGAGGTCGGCAAGAATGAGGCCGTAGAGTTTGCCAAGAAGCTGGGCAAGCAGCGGGCCGATGCCCTCAAAAATGCAAACGAAGGTTTGAAACACTATTTTTGATGAAAAGGAGAGAAACAGATGAAGTTTTCCAAGACTTCTGTTGGCGGCACTGTAGAAATTTTGGCTGCTGACGATTTTGTGGCAATTCCTATTAAAGTGGATGAAACATCGACTGTTAAGGCTGGAACGCCGATGACTTCTGCTGGGAAAAAGATTGCATCCACGTCTTATGCTACTGCTGCAGGTATGCTCCTGTACGATGTAGATCCGACAGAGAATCCGAACGGAGCGCTGCTGGTTCAGGGCGTTGTAGACAAGGCAAAAGCTCAGGAGCATTCTGGTGTAACATTGGATACGACATTTGCAGTGCCCGGGATTATCCTGCGGGACAACATCGGCGTGAACGAGTAAGGAGGCGAACATAATGGATTTGAGAGAAGTTTTTACACCTGCTGCGATTGCGGCGAACTGGACGGAGGTTGCTTCCAACCAGATTCCCTATCTGGGCGCTACCCTGTTTCCTGCCCGCAAGAAGGCTGGCCTTGATCTGTCCTGGCTCAAAGGTTCCCGTGGCCTGCCTGTGTCTCTGATGCCTTCCGCTTTTGATGCTAAGGCTACCTTCCGGGATCGGATTGGCTTTGAGAAACTGGAGACGGAAATGCCCTTCTTCCGCGAGGGTTACAAGATCAAAGAGAAGGATCGGCAGGAGATGCTTCGAGTGCAGGAGTCTACCGACCCGTATGCTGCTGAGGTGATCGCCCGTGTGTTTGACGATACTCGTGATTTGATTGATGGCGCGAATGTTGTCCCTGAGCGGATGATTATGCAGCTGCTTTTCCCGGAGGGCGGCGATGTTGGCATTGCGATCAAGGCAAACGGGATGGATTACACCTACAAATACGATACGGATGGTTCCTGGAAAACAACCAACTACACTGCTCTGACCAGTACTGCAACTTGGGACAAGCCGGCAACAGCAGATCCCTTTGCGGCGTTCAAAGCGGTTAAGGATGCAATCCGTGCAAAAACCGGCACTGAGCTGACTGTAGCCATCATGAACTCCTATACCTTCAATCTGTTGTCCAAAGCGGATGCTGTAAAGAACCGTTATATGACTACCAACGGCATGTCTCTTGGATATCTGACTGAAAATGAAGTAAAGGCGGTTGTGGAGTCTACTTCTGGTTTGCGGATTGCAATTTACGATAAGCAGTATCGGGACGAGAGCAAGGTTGCTCATGCGTTTGTGCCAAACGGCTATGTCTGCCTGATCCCTGACGGAACGCTTGGCGGAACATGGTATGGCACTACGCCGGAAGAGGCGGATCTGCGCGGAGCGTCCAGTGCAGAGGTTTCCATTGTAAATACCGGAGTTGCCATTACCCGCGTTCTGCAGGAGCACCCCGTAAACATCAATACCTTTGCATCCGAAATTGTCTTGCCTTCCTTTGAGCGCATGGACGAAGTGGCAGTACTTAACGTCCTGGGGGAATAATCGGGTCTGACATTCTGACGCTGTTCCCCGGCAGTCAGACCCTATTGGGGAAGCAGGTGTCCGACCTGGTAGGCAATGATCTGATGGTCAAGGCAGACGGTTCAGTCTCTGGTACATTCCATCATGTGACAGGATACACAGAGTTCAGTTCGGAACCGGATGAACAGGATGGCTATTACTTCCCGTTCCACCTGACAAAGACTGGAAGCAAGATGACATTCAAAAAGAACGGCTCTCCTACAAAGCAGGACATTACCTTTGATCCTGACATTATTTTCCGTGTGACGAAAACGGATACTTTTGAAGTTCTGGTAGATGGGAAGAGCGTTGTGATCTTCCGTTTTGACGGAGCTTCGTTTGAGTAAAAACAGGAGGCGGCATGAAGTTTATTCCAAATTACCGCGTGTGCTATAACGGCCGGTTTTATGAGGCTGGTTTTCCGTTCCAGATCAGGGACGAAGACGCGGATACAATGCAAAAGCATGGGACAGTACTCCATGAACCTTCGCCGCCTCCTGCTGCCCCAAGAAAAGCAGGAAGACCGAGGAAGGTGAATCATGGAGAATCTGGAAAGGCTGAAACTGCGCACCAATGAATCCGATGAAGAGCTGCTTCAAGAGCTTTTGGAGAGCGCTAAACATGCGATTTTGGCACGTCGGTTCCCTTATGGAGAATACCCGGAAACATTGGAGCCTCGCTACAGCGACCTGCAGGTACGGATTGCACTGGCGGCCTATAACAAGCTTGGGGCGGATTATCAGACAAGCCACAAAGAAAATGGTGTAGACCGTGGATGGGCGTCGGAAGGAATACCAGAGGAATTGCTGCAGGAGGTTACTCCTGTTGTAGGAATGGTGCGGTGATATGAGAAATCTACGCGCGAATTTGAGCCCTGTCTATTACAAGAACTATATTGGGCAGGTAGAGATTGAGGATCAGTACGGGAATGTAACAGGAAATTTTGTCCCGCTTTATACTTCACAAAAGAAAGCTTACCTTTGTGTTTCTCCCAATAAAGGGAGTTCCGAAGTAAACCAGTTTGGCACGCAAACAGATTATGACCGAACGATGACTACTGCGGACACAGGGTGCGAGATCAATGAAAACTCGGTCTTGTGGATAGACGGAGCAGATCCGGAAGGTGCGTATAACTACCGCGTCAAGAAACGAGCTGCGTGGAAAAACTCCCTTCAATTTGCCATACAGGAAGTTGACGTCAGCACCTATGAAAAAGAGCAGCAGCAGGCAATGAAAGCGGTGAGTTTTGTTGCAAATCAAGATCGATCTAAGCGCGGATTCCCTGTCCAAAGCTCTTGACCGGTTAGAGGGATATCGGAAAAAGGTTTCCGATGCGGATGAAACGATTGTGCAAACTCTGACAGAATCCGGTACAGAGCAGGCGAAGGAATTTGCTATGTACATGAATGCCTATGATTCCGGTGCGCTGGTCAATGGGATTGTAGGGAGAACATTTGGAAAGACCGGCGAAATTGCCGCTACGGCTCCGCACAGCGCTTTCGTAGAATTTGGAACTGGAGTCATGGGAAAGGGAAGCCAGCATCCGAATCCCGGCCTTGCTGGGTGGAAGTACGATGTCAACAACCACGGGGAATCCGGTTGGTGGTATCTTGGGGATGACGGAGAATGGCATTGGACAAAGGGCATGCCAAGCCGCCCGTATATGTATGACACTGCGCAAATTCTACGGGAGAGCATACCGTATGTTGCAAAAGAGGTGATTGACGACGATTGATATTGAGAGCTTTATCTTTTCAAGAATCGCCACGGTCCTTCGAGAGCGCTACGGTGCGTATGTCACAGGAGAGTATACGGACTCACCGGCGAAGTTCCCATCTGTGACCATTGCAGAGGCTTCCAATACTGTGCTGCAGAAAATGCGTACCAGAAACATCGAGAATGCAGCAACGGTTCTGTATGAAGTAAATATTTACAGCAACAAAGTCGGGTATGGAAAAATGGAAGCGAAAGAGCTGCTGCAAACTGTGGATGAAGAGTTTTCCAAACTGAACTTTACACGTATTTTGATGAACCCGGTGGCAAATTTGAATGATGCCACCATTTACCGTATTGTCGCACGGTATCAAGCCGTTGTCGATAAAGAGTATAGAATCTATACAAATTGAGTGGGCTGACAGTGCCAAGTGCCATAGTGCCAAGTGCCTCCCAACCATCTAAAGGAGGAAATTAAAATGAGCATTCAACTGAGCACTGCCGGCGTAACTATGAAGTACGCCGTGGAAGCGACCTCTGGCACCCGTCCTACGACAGGCTATACTGAGGTCCCGGAACTGAAAGCAATCCCAGAAATGAACCCTGAACCGGATACGCTGGAAACAACCAACCTGAAAGAAACGGAATACAAAACCTACATTGCTGGCCTAAAAGATCTTGGCGGCGCGCTGGGCTTCACAATCAACTTGACAAAAGACAGTCTGGCCGCATGGAGCACTATGGTTGAGGCGTATGACGAAGCGGCCGGAGAGGGGAAGGCAATGTGGTTCTGTATTGATGTGCCCGGTCTTGCGAAGGATCTGTTCTTTACAGGCCAGCCTACGCCGCTTGGACTTCCCGGTATGGAGGTCAACAATGTGCTGGAAGCGACGGCCTATATTACGCCGACCAATGCCCCTGTTTGGGACGCAAAGCTTTCAGAGGTCTAATACATCGTGAAAAGGAGTTTTGAGCCATGAGCAAAATGAATGAAGAACGCGTAAACCCGATCCGGATCACCGTGGACGGGACTGTTTATGAGCTGGACTTTTCCAGGGAAAGTGTTGCCTTTGCAGAGCAGCGCGGCTTTAAGGCGGAAGATGTAATCGCATTCCCGAACACAAAAGTTCCGGAGCTGTTTTTCTATGCGCTGCGCAAGAATCACAAATTCATTGCCCGGACACAAAGCGACAAGCTTCTGGAGTCCATCGGCGGCATGACTGTTGCCATGATGGAACGCCTGATGCAGCTCTATAACCAGACTGCATATGCCCATCGCGTTATCACAGACGAGGAATTGGCAAAAAACTCCAATGTGACAGTGGAAATGTAATTTCGCTGTCGGAACTGTTTGAACGGGAATGTCCCTATTATCTTTCCATTGGAATGACTTGGGATCAATACTGGAACGGCGATGTCTGGATCATTGAACAATACCTTGCGGCGGAACGCATAAGGCAGGAACGTATCAATCAGGATGCATGGCTGCAGGGCATGTACATTTATGAAGCGGTTCTGGATGCAGCGCCGGTGCTTCATGCATTTGCCAAAAAAGGGACGAAGCCGAATCCATACAGCGATAAGCCTTATTCGTTCCGAAAAGGAAAAGAGCCGGACGAGACGCAGATTGAAAATGAGCGCTTGAAGGCGAGCCTTTTCTTTGAGAACTGGGCCAGAGCAAACCGGAAGATCGGATAATTTCCATCCATTCCAATAAATTGTACCTTGACAACCGAATATATGGATAGCGGAGATTTTGATTTAGAATCTACCATTTGAGAGGCAAACGGATATCGCTGTCTCTCACAACATTGGTTGAACGCCAGGGATAGGCCGACGGGCCGAAAAGGGAGGTGCCACCTTACTCCCCTGCCCTGGGTCAACATATAAGGTGAAAATAACATTTTAGAAAGGCGGTATATACATGAACGATATAATGATTTTCAACAATCCCGAGTTTGGGCAGATTAGAACCGTGGAAGTAGGCGGGGAGCCGTGGCTGGTTGGTAAGGACGTGGCTCAAGCATTGGGGCACACCAACCCACGCAAAGCCCTGGCTGACCACGTGGACGATGAGGACAAGGGGGTAACGAAATGTTACACCCCTGGCGGCGAGCAGGAAATGACCATTATCAACGAATCCGGTCTCTATTCTCTGGTATTGTCCAGCAAACTCCCCGGAGCGAAGAAGTTCCGCCGATGGGTAACAAGCGAGGTATTACCATCTATCCGTAAACACGGAACTTACATGACCTCAGACACTATCGACAAAATGATAAATTCTCCGGAGTTTGGCATCAAGCTGCTTACTGCACTAAAAGACGAGCAGGACAAACGGAAGTCTTTGGAAGCCGAGTTGGATCGCAGCAAAGAATGGTATTCCATCAAACGAGTAGCACATATGAACGGCGTATCTCACAAGGCATTCGATTGGAGGAAGCTCAAGATTGAAAGCCAACGCCAGGGCTATGGGGTAAAAAAGATTTTCGACGCTAACTATGGGACCATTAACGTTTACCACATGAACGTTTGGGAGAAGGTTTATCCGCTGATGGAACTATAAATGTTTTGATTGATTCTGTATTCCTCTTGTGCTATAGTCGATTCAGGGATTTTCCCTAAATTGGAAAGAGAGGAAGAGAACGTTATGAAGAAAGTCTTATCTATTTTAGCTGCTGTGGCGATGGTTATTTCTCTGGTTGCATGTGGGAACAATTCGTCTGGGCAAGGTTCCAGTGAAGAGCAAATTCCAATGAGCAACGATGAAATCAAACAGATGTATGCAGATGTGAATGAGTTCAAAGGACGAACTATTGAACTTACGGGGAAAATATTTGGTTCTATAGATTATGATTCTGATGGAGTATATTTTCAGATGTATGCAGATCCGGCTAATTATGAGATGAATACGGTTGTTGCATATGGGAATCCTGATGCAGAATTGAGTGATGGCGATTATGTTAAAGTAATTGGCAAGGTCAGCGGAGAATTTGAAGGGGAAAATATGCTTGGAGCAAAAATTACGGCGCCAGTTATTACAGCTGATTCTGCTGAAGTTTTAACGTACCAAGATGCTGTTGCTCCTACATTATATACATATATTCCGAATGAATCTACATTGACACAAAATGGATATTCTGTGACGGTGGAAAAAGTTGAATTAGCAGAACAAGAAACGCGTGTGTATATTAAAGTTGAAAATAACGGAGCAGGAAAGTTTAATCTGTATTCATTTAATTCGCTAATTATTCAAAATGGCAAGCAATATGAAGAAGAAACGAACTATGAAGCGGATTACCCTGATGTCCAAACCGATTTGTCTGTTGGAGTTTCCACAGAAGGAATATTTACTTTCCCGGCGATTGAGAATGCAGACTTCCAAATTATTTTGGAAGGAAGTTCTGACAATTGGTCAGAAGATTTCGAATCCTTTACCTATAATATATCTGTGTCTTAATGAAATACCCTCCGCCAATTCCTGCGCGGAGGGTATACTTTTCCGCACTTGTCTTCTTATTGTTAAATGTGGTAAAATTTAGAAGAAAAGGAGTGGAAAGTGATGAGCAGGAAAGAATGTAGTAATATACTATTTATATGTATTATCGTTGGGATCCCACTATATTTTCTTATTAACTTTATGACTCCGATATTGATTATTGGTATTATAATATTGGTTATAGCATTAATGACGGCGCGAATGGATTCAAAGAGTCAAGAAAAGCAACTTGAAAATATAATTCATGTAGAATTTATTGAAAGAACTAAGATTTACAAAGAAGGCTTTGAGCATACAGGATTTTCAATAGGGACGAGCGGGCACGGACGCGCTTATTTCGGGAAGAGAAAGAGGCTGCAAGGTATACAGGCTACATTTTACGTAACATATTCAGATAAGGAACCCCAAAATATATCGGTTAAGGAAGGTACAACGCAATATTTCAAATTGATGTCATATATGAGACAACAAAATATGAAAGAAAGTAGGGTAGCGCACAAGAAGAATGATGAAGTAGTTATACAACCTGTGAAAGAGGAACAAAACATGGCGGAAATAGAGCCCACTGTTATTTCTGATAGAATTAAACTCGATCCTCCAAAAGTGTTGGAAATTCCATTTGATGTTTTGCCAAATGAGTATTCTTTGGAGGTAAGACATCAGTCGTGTATTTATAAGCAAACAGATTATAATGACGTACGATATGAAGTCGATATTCGTTGTGAAGTCCACTATGACGCATCGGTAAAAGGTATAACAAATCGAAGAATTGTTGTTTCACTATATGATAGTAAAGACCGTATTTTTGCAGTCCAAAATACATGGCCAGATCGCCTTGATAAGTCGGGTTGTAAAGTTGTTGAAATAAATTTTTGGAAAGATATCTATGAAGAACCAAGCAAAGTTTCTATTAGTATAGAGAGATGCCCTTAAACAAAGCCCTCCGCTCCTTTTGGAACGGAGGGTATTTTTTTGGAAAACCTCTTGACTTTTTGTGTACATAATAATACAATAACCATGTACATAGAAAGTAGGTGATGAAATGTCGCCCCGTACAGGCAGACCCAAGGCGGAAAACCCGAAGAATATTCAAGTGAAGTTTTTGGCAGACAAAGAAACCGTTGCTGATTTAAATTTCTGCTGTGAAAAACTGAACAAGACCAAAAGTGATATTATTCGCATTGGAATTCAAAAGGTTAAAGCCGAGGCAGAAAAATAAGACAACCGGGAAACCGTGACAAGTAACCCCGATTGTCTTATGCACCAGAGGTCTCCCACTGGATAAATCTATTCTATCACAGCGGGAACCTTTAATCAATAGGAGGTTTCCCATGAACGAAAGAAACAGTATTCAAGAATTGCTCAATCAGTTGGCGAACAGCGAACATTGGGTCAAGCGCATTGCCGCCGCCTATTTGGGTGTGAGGCCGGATCAAGTGGTTATCACGGTGAAGGAGGGCAGCGAAGATTAAGGGAAGAAATCATTTCGCTGCGCAATTCTGCAGCTGACGATTAAAAAGAGAGGTGCTCCACAAAGATGTTTGGCGACATCGGAGCACCCTCAGTTTAAGGTCAAGCATGTGATGAAGATTGACTTATTAGGAGGTAACCACATGAAGAGTGGAAACATTTCTCGCATGGAGAACGTCGCAAGATATGAGGCGACGGAAAATAAACTCACCCAGATCAATGCAATGTTCCAAATTATTTTGGAAAACATTTTCAGCTTTGACACGATTGAATTGAAAGAAGGAACAAGGGAAGAACTTGAAAAAGCTGCAGCTCTGTGCGCCAGTTATCCAACATGGCGGGAAGCCTTGCAAATGCTGCATGAGAACATCAGCGATCTGCGAGACGAGGTTGCAAACTATGCATTCCTCTGTGAAATGGAGGCCTGACATGAACGAACTTAAAGTTTTTAATTTCCGCGATGTGGACGTAGTAGACAGCAGGGACGTAGCGCAGATGGTAGGGCGAAGCCATAACGAACTTCTTAAGAGTATCCGCACTTACCAACAGTATTTAGCCGAGGGGAATTTCCCCCACGGCGCATTCTTCATCGGAAACAGCTACATCGATAACAACAATCAGGAACGCCCGTGTTTTTTAATTACTAAAAAGGGTTGTGATATGATTGCAAATAAGATGCCCGGAAAGAAAGGCGTATTGTTTACAGCGGCCTATGTCACTGCTTTTGAGAAGATGAACGAGCAGTTGAAACCACACACCCGCATCTCTCAAGAGGTTTCTCCAAACGGCCTTGCCAATCTGGTTCGCATCACAAGAAGGGTAATGCTGGATATGGGAAGCACACCGCAGCAAGTAGGCTATATGGTTAAGGATATGTTTTCCACTTGGAACGTTCCGATTCCTGCGTCTCTTGAAATGCAGTGCCCCGGACAGATCTGCTTAACAGCATTTCAGCAGCCGCCTCTTTTAGCGGAATAACAATTTAATAATCGAGATCCCCGCTATCCATATATTCGGATGGCGGGGATTTTATAGTTTTAGAAAGAAGGCGCATGGATGTGAGGGAAGATTGGTCTGAATATTGGGCTGGTAAGGAAAAAGAATTAACGCAAACGGAAAGGCTTGGCTTGGCGTATTGCAGGCTTAATTGCTGGGAATGGGATGACTTTATTGGAGAGAAGCCAAAAGATTTTGATAAATGCGCGTATTCGAGCAAAAACCCGATTATAAGATTCTTAAAAGGCCAACATTCCAAATCATATTATATCACGCCGGCAGTACGGGCAATTGAGAAAGCAATAGGTGAAGCAGAAGTCAGCAGATGTTGGTGGAAATTTACTCTCGGAAGGACAGATAAAGAATGGGCAGAGTGGTATTTCTCAACACAACACCTTTAAACATTTAACGCAATAAACATTATAAGGGAGGGATTTGTTGAAATTTTATATAACAGAAAAAGGAGCGGCACTTCTGGCTGCAATAGAATCCGGTCTCTTTGATAATACGCATCATCAAATCGAAACATTTAATGTGTTTTGGTCGCTCTATCAGGAAAAGTTATCCAAATGCAGAAAGGGCAGCCTGGAAGATCCCGGTAAAATGTTCGACGAGAAGCCCAAGAAAAAAGACTGCAATATTAGCAAATATACCAGCTGCCGATATTTTGTTCTCATAGCGTCTTTGTTTTTCTGTTTCGGCGCGTTCTTTGTCTGCATTTTCGATTGACGATAACACAGAAAGCCCTTTTTGATTGATATAGTACACATCTGAGTCTAACATAATTTTACTACAGTGCCAAGTGCCTCTCCCCTGATGGAGCTAACAGTGCCAAGTGCCATTTATTTTACCGAAAGGGGGAATTGGCACATGGCAGAGGCTACAATTGACAGCATCAAAATTGAGATCAGCGCATCGTCCGATGCTGCGGCTGAAAATATCAAAAAGCTGTCCGAGGCACTGAAGGAACTGAAAACGAGCACCAGCGGTGGCGTCCGCGGGTTAAACACGATCAAGAAACAGCTGGACGGGCTGAAAACCACCTTGTCTGGATCGGATAATTCCGGAACAAAGCTATCTGAAATTGCAAGGGGACTCAAAGCTCTTTCTGAGGTGCAAAAGTCGAGCGGCCTTAGTTCTACGATTAATGCACTGAAAAAACTTCCGGATATTTCGAGTCAGCTTTCTCAAATGGATATGGATAAATTTGCTCAGTCCATCAAGAAAGCAACGGCTGCACTTTCTCCGTTGGCTGCGGAAATGGAAAAAGTGTCGAAGGGATTTGCAGCATTTCCAATCCGCATTCAGAAGATCATTCAAAGCAATTCCGGCTTGACGGCATCCAATAAAAAGGCGGCAGACAGTTTTAACAGCGTCGGAAAATTCAGCTTGAAAAGCATTGCCAACCTTACTTTGTTTGGATTTGGGATTAATGCTGTTGCCGATGTACTAAGCGGGTTTATTACAAATATCAACGCCTATGTGGAAAATATGAATCTGTTTTCCGTTTCTATGGGTGAATATTACAGCGAAGCGATGGAATATGCAGAGCTGGTGCAAAGCAAACTCGGCATTGATATTTCTGAATGGACGAGAAACCAGGGCATTTTTATGTCAATGGCAAAGGGCTTTGGCCTTGCAAACGATCAGGCCTATAACCTGTCCAAAGGGCTGACTGAACTTTCCTACGATATTTCTTCGTTCTTCAATATCAGTTTGGATGCGGTTGGTGACGGCGCGTTTGCGAAAGTCCAGTCCGGTATTTCAGGTGAATTGGAACCGCTTCGCAGGCTCGGATATGCGCTGGATGAAGCAACACTTCAGCAGGTAGCATATGACCACGGTGTAAACCAGTCGATCCGCACGATGACACAGGCGCAGAAAGCCATCATTCGCTATACAGCGATTGTGGAGCAGTCTGCCCGCATGGGCGTCATTGGAGATATGGCAAAAACACTGGAGTCCCCAGCAAATGCACTTCGTATTCTACATATGGAATTTAAGTCGCTGTCCCGCGCCATCGGAAGTATTTTTATTCCTGCTTTGGTGAAGATCATTCCAGTTGTGCAGGCGGTCGTAGAAGTTTTGACTGAATTCGCACAGGCGCTGGCAAAGCTGTTCGGCTTCAAGATGACAGACTGGTCTTACTCTGATTGGGAAGGCATGGGCAATGCGATTGATTTTGGCGCTGGGGCGGCAGATGACATGGCAGACGGCATGTCCGATGCGGCAGCGGCGGCAAAGAAGCTGAAAGATTATACGCTTGGGATTGACGAATTAAATATTATTAAGCCCGATACAGGGGCAGGCGCTTCCGGCGGCAGTGGTGCAGTGGGCGGCGCTGGATGGGAAAAAGACTGGGATCTGGATAGTGTTTGGGATGAATCTGTGCTGAAAAACATTACCAGACAAGTGGACGAGCTGAAAGAGAAGGTCAAAGATATTCTCCCTATTATAGGTCTGGTATCTGCTGGGTTTCTTGCGTGGAAACTGGGGCCATCCCTTTTGGGTAATTTGGGCCTATTAGCATCTGGACTGAAAAAGGCATATGTCAATGCATTGATGTTAAAAAATGCATTGATAGGAGCAAACAAGAGCAGTAAACTTCCTGCATTAGTTGGCTTCGTACCGGCGGTTTATGCACCTATTGAGAAATTGGCTAAACTTCTTACTTCTGGTGTTTTCAAGAACGGACTCGGCGCAGCTATTATGGGGGCTGGCGGAGCAAGCCTTGCATCGTGCATTGCAGCGATAGCTGCTACAGTTTCTGGAATTGCACTTTTAGGTGCTGGACTTCTGGATACGGTAACGAAAAGTAAACTGTTTCAGCATGGTATTGCGGGGATTATTGAAATTATAGGTGATTTTACGAAACCAATTGTAAATCTGGTGTCGTCTGTTTTCCCAGATTTTGAATTTGGCTGGAAAGGGATCAATGAAGCGTTAGAGAATGCAACAGGTGGATTTATTCGAGTAAGCGATCTGGCTATTACGCTGGGAGGGCTTCTTCTGTTTGGCCCTGCTGGACTGGCAATTGAGGGGATTGTCCTCGGAATCAAAGCCATAGGAAAAGCGACAGAGGACATTATCCAGCCAGTAGACTTATTTGGAGACAGTATAAGCGCGGCGACAAGAGATAACGTTGAACCATTTATCGATGCAATGGATACACTTGATTCCTCCATTAAAACGCTTGAATGGGGAAATATAGTTATCACAGACTCAGATGTTTCTAATATTCAATCACAGCTTAGCAGTATCACGGACACGATTGTAAATTCTCTAAGTGCTGATAAAAACGAAGCGCTTAAAAACTTGGAGCCGTTGAGGAATGCTTTGGGGGCTGATAAATTCGCTGAATACAGTGCAAATGTTGCCAGGGGATATGATGAGCAAATCAAGGCAGTTACAGATGGCGAAGCAGAAATTAACAAAATTATTGCTGCGGCAGCTGCTGAGAATAGGGCTTTAACTGCAGAAGAAGCAGCGCAAATTTCCAGTATTCAAGCGTCTATGAAGGATACGGGAATTCAATATTTATCTGATACCCAAACAGAAGCAAATGTTATTTTGCAGAACATGAAAGATAATGCTGCTGATCTAACAGCGTTGCAAGCAGCTGAGATTATAAAGAATGCTGCTTCTGCAAGAGATGAATCTGTTGCTGCAGCTGAATCCCTATATAATGACACAATTTTTCAGTTGCAAAAGCTAAAAGATGCCGGGTTGATTACAGATGCAGCATATGGTGATATGAGGAGAGCGGCAGAAAGTAATCTGGAAGCAGCGAAGTCAAAAGCAGAAGAAACATTTGAAGCGACTAAAATTACTGCGCAAACTGAACTTGGTGAGATGTCCAAATATATTGATTTGGAAACCGGAGAGATGAAATCCCATTGGGATCTGTTTTGCGAAGGAGTTGTAGAAGATTGGGCGCCTATTTGGGAGAATGTAAAGACTTTAACAAGCGAAGGGCTTGAGAGTGTACGAACCAATTTTAACAATGCAATGGATTTTATTGGGAATGCTTGGGAAGAATTTTGCGATTGGCTGCCCCAATTTGCTGCAAAGAAGTTTAACGAAATCACAACCAATATTTCGAACTGGTACAATGAAAAAGTGAAACCTCTTTTTTCTCTCGAAACGTGGAAGCAGCTTGGTCAAGATGCTATTGATGGCCTTGTAAAGGGACTCGGTTCTTTATGGGATACAGGTAAAGATTTTGCGCAACTGTTACTTGCCGGATTTAGGAGCAAAGAAGGAATTGATTCGCATTCGCCTTCTAAAGCATTTGAAGAATCAGGACTTGATTCCCGTCAAGGATACATTATTGGTTTTGGAGATGCTAAAGGCATTGGAGTTAGTTTGGGTTCTGATATTGCAAAGGGTATTTCTCAGAGCACACCCGCCATCACAGCGGCGGCGCAGGGGATCGCGGACAGCGTGCAAAAGGTGTTCAATGGAATTTCCTATGACCCCGGTACAAACTACATGGCACTGATTAACGCGGCGAAAGAATCCGGAGACTTTGAAGAGGCTGCGCGGCTGGAAACCATCCGCAATGCGAAAATCGATGGCGAAGGACTCAACTGGGAAAAGACCTTTGATTTCACTGGTGTCACGGATCAGTTCCAGCAGGTGGCAGATCAGTTCAGCGTGCAGACAGATGCAATGAATACCGATTATTCCGAATTTGTCATCCAGACAAAGACTTCTACGGAAAGCATTAAAACGGATGTCCTTGCCTCCATCGAGACGGTAGACACAGCACTGAAGACTTTTATCACACAGACAACAAATAACTTCCGCACAATGGCGAAACAGAGCAACGCGCAAATTCAGTCCATTATCAGTGCTCTTAATGCAATTCCTCGCAACATTACAACCGTACATACGATTGTGACCCGAAACGTTTCGGGCGGATCTGGGAGCACAAAGGGATATGCTTCCGGCGGATTCCCAGATACAGGGGAACTGTTTTTGGCGCGGGAAGCTGGCCCTGAGTTGGTGGGACAAATCGGGAAGCGAACTGCGGTTGCCAACAACGCGCAGATCGTGGAAGGCATCCGCTACGGTGTGGCCGATGCAAATGCAGAGCAAAACGCTCTTTTGCAGGAGCAGAATGAGCTGCTGCGCGCCATCCTAAATAAGTCTGGGGTGTACTTGGACGGGAAGCAGCTCAAGAAATCTGTAGACAAGGCCAGCCGCAGCAGCGGAGCGAATATTTTGATCGGGGGTGTCGTGTAATGCGCTCAATGGTAACGGTAGCAGGGACGGCACTCCCCGAACCGTCGACATACAGTGCTACAACAAGCACAGTGGTGGACAGCGGAAGAAACGTGAAAGGCTATGTCATTGCAAGTGTCATCCGCAGTGGAATTGCAAAGGTGGAACTGAGCTGGAATTTTATATCTGCTCAGGATTGGGCGAATGTGATGTCTCTATTTAACAAAAGTTTTTTCAACAGTGTAACGTTCTTTTGCCAAGATTCCAACAAGTGGGAAACACGGACGATGTATGTTGGAGATAGAACCGCCAGCGTATTTCTTCGCAATCCGGATGGGAGTATCAAAGGGTACACAGGGGCGAAGCTTTCACTGATCGAGGTATAAGCTATGCAGAATGTATCGCAGAAGTGGAAAGACAACCAAGAGCAATATCTTGTGGGGGAAAGCTATGTTGAGGTTATCTTGAATGTAGGCGATCCGGAATCACAGGAGGATGCATCGGTCAGTGACAACGGATCAGATGAAATTTCCAATACGCCGCAGATTGTGGACGGTACAGATAAAAACGTGCTTCCATATGCTTCGTTGGAGCTTAACAGCTGGCTCCTGAGCAGCAACCGGATCATTCTTCCGGATGCGCCGCCATATGGGGATACCGGATACATCGGGGACGTTCTCAGCGGTGACGATGGCTCCTTTTCGAGTATTCCCACCATTACGATTTCGTTTTCAAAGTTGTTCACCAGTGTAATTCCAGGCATAACCATTGATTGGGGAACGGCATATGGAGAGTATGCAGACAGTTTTATTGTGACGGCATACAGTGGGGAAGCTGTATCTGCTTCGGCCACTGTCACGGGGAACCGGAACGTTTCTTCTGTTGTAAATCTGGATATAGAGGAATACGACAAGATCGTCATACAGATTACAAGATGGTGCCTTCCCCACCATAGAGCGAGGATTTCCAATATTCTGGTTGGCATTAAACAGACATATTCCAAAACCGAACTGATGAACTACAGCCACACCATAGAGGTTGATCCCGTTTCTGCTGCGCTTCCAACCATTGAAATCGAGTTTTCGATCTCCAATCTGAACGGGCAGTATAACCCGGATAATCCGCAAGGCGCTGAGAAATATTTAATGGAGCGGCAGGAGATAACGGCACGTTATGGGTATCTCATCGACGGCGCTATTGAATGGATCCCGGCTGGAACATTTTACATGAGCGAATGGGACACGCCGCAAAACGGTATTACAGCCAGCTTTAAGGCGCGCGATATGCAGGAACTTATGACGGATACCTATTCCGGACCGGTTGAGGGAACGCTTCTTGAGATTGCGACAGCTGCATTTGAACAGGCTGCATTGCCAAAGCAGAAAGACGGGAGCAACCGGTGGATCGTTGATGTGTCACTTGAAACAATCCATGCTCCTGAGGGGGCAAGCCTGGACGGAAATACAATTGCCGAGGTGCTGCAGTATGTAGCGAACGCGGCCTGTTGTGTGTTCTATCAGGACAGGGGAGGTATTTACCATATTGAACCGCTGCCCAGTGGAGTTACCGATTATGAAATAAACCAGTTCCGAAGCTATGAAAATTCTGAAATCAGCCTCAGCAAGCAATTGAAAGCCGTTTCGATCAATGATGGAGCCGCGGTGGTTTCTTTTGGGAGCGCAGGAGAAACGCAGGATGTGAACAATCCTCTGGTATCGGCTGAACGGGCTGAAACGGTTGCTACATGGATCGGAAACTACTTGAAGAACCGACGCATTCTGAGCGGGGAATTCCGGGCAGATCCGAGATTGGACGCTTTGGATAGGGTGAGCAATGAAAATCAGTTCGCACAGAGCACGGTTCTGGTTACATCCATTAAATACACCTATAATGGAGCATTCCGCGGGACTTATGAAGGCCGGGCGGAAGCATAAAGGAGGAACTTATGTCAGTCAAAAAAGTTCAGTTTTCTATCAATGGGCAGACCTATGATCTGACCTATGATGCGGGAAGCCAGCAGTACAAAGCTACTATTACTGCTCCGTCCACGACCAGCTACAACGAAAATGAAGAACACAAGTTTTATGGGACAGTTACCGCAGAAGATAATGCAGGGAACCGGGTCACAGCGACAAAGGATGAGTTTGAGGAATTAAAGCTACGTGTCCTTGAAAAGGAGAAACCTTTCATTGCGGTAACATATCCGACCGCAGGCGCTTATATCACCAGTGCAGCCCCAGTGTTCAAGTGGAATGTGACGGATACCGGAAGCGGGATTGATACAAGCAGCATTTCAATCAAGATCGATGGGAATACTGCTGTAACAAGCGGGATTGAAACGTCTTCCATTTCCAATGGATATGCCTGTACATATACGCCTTCGGAAGCGCTTGGAGAGGGTTCACATACCGTATATTTCAATGTAAGCGATCACGACGGGAACACTGCAACACAGGCCAGCGTCACATTTACTGTGGATACGATTCCGCCCACGCTGGTTATTACGTCTCCGGCTGATGGTCTGGTCACCAATCAGAGCAGCATTCTGGTTTCCGGAAACACCAACGACGCAACCTCTTCGCCGGTCACCGTTAAGGTACAGGTGAATGGAGGAATCGCACAGTCGGCAGAGGTCGCACCGGATGGAGCGTTCTCGATTAATGTTACGCTGGCAGAGGGCAGCAATACCATCCGGGTTGTTGCAACTGACAGTGCTGGCAAGAGCACCACGGTAGAGCGGTCGGTTGTACTCGATACGGGTGCTCCGGTGATTACGGCTATTACGTTGACACCTAATCCTGTAGATGCCGGCGCAACGTATATCGTATCTGTTACTGTGACAGATTCCTGACATGGTCAAACGGGTATATGGGAAATGCGATAACGTTGAGATTGTGTTTACCCTGAATGAGTATACGGGGCGGTGGGAAACCACCGTCCCGGCATCGGAAGATAATACTTATATTTTTGAATTGTGGGCAGAGGATGAAGCAGGGAACCGAACCTATTTTGCAGCTGTCAAGGTCACAGTGGATCTTGATTTGCTTCAATTTCGTTTTTCCGTGTTGGAAGTTGGCGCGGGATTCACAATGGAAGAGGTTTTGGAACTGTTTGGTGCGTCACGCTTCAAAAGTAAGGCGTGCATAAGAGATTATTGCAGTTCCTTTTGGATAAATGAGTATAGAGCAGAACTCACACAATATGAAGTGGTTGGAGGGTGAAAATGGAAGAGAAAGTTTTACAGCTTGGAGAGCGCAGAGCGATCACGCTTAAAATCTGGCTGAAAGACAATGCAGCATTTACACCGCAGAATTGCGAATGGGATTTGAGCTATACGGATTCCAAAGAGGCCCAGGGGACGATTCTCCCAGAGCAGGACGGATCTTATTGGAACTTGCGCTGCGAAATACAGCCTAAACGGCGCACGGTATACAACCTTACCTTTACCTTTCAGGTTGGATCGGAAATTGTGAAAAAAGCAATTCGGATTCGGGTGATTTGATATGGCAGAAAAACAGATCCGTTCCGGTCAGTTTTCAGCATGGTCCGGAAGCGAAATTTTACCAGGTGGCCCGAGTTTGCGACCGCGAAATTGGGAGGAACAGGATCAGTTAGGTCTAACTTGGGAACAAATTGATGCGCTGGATTGGGACTGGTATTTGTGGGGCTATGGGTCTGCTGGGCATCTTGAGATTACAGCGGTTAGCCTATCGCCCAATCCGGTGGACTGTGGGGCTACGCTTCAAGTTTCGGTTACAGTGGAGATGGTGTTGACATGATTATAGATGACCTTATCACAAACAGAACACAGGAAGATGCTTCTTACGCTGCAGAACTGGCCGCCAAAGGGCAGGACATGACTACGGAAGAATGGGCTGCTTATTTGGCAGGGCTTCGCGGAGCGTATAACTACACTGACCTAAACCGTGTTACAGAGGCAATGGAGTACATTAACGACCGGCTTTCTGGGTATGGATATGAGACAGGATATCAAGATGTTAAAATTCTCCATGATGAATCATTAGACCCATATCGCTGGTATGAAACGGATAAACCTAAGGAAGAGCAAATGGATCAGTATCTTTCCAATGTAAAGGCTATCCGGAGAACGCTTGAATTACCTTCAAATACACCGAATGTTCCGGAAGATATGGAAGCGTTGACATATGAAGAAGCCAACGATATAGAGCAGATCCTTGTAATCGTGGAAGAAATCATGAACCGGGTTATTTCCGGGTTTCGTCGGAGCGGTCAGTTTGCGTTTTGGAGCGGAACGTTGGGGCTTCCATGCGCAGACAGTGATTTCGGTCGTACATGGGAGGAATTAGACAAAATGGAACGAGAGTGGAACGATTTGGAAAACGCAGACTGGTATCTTTTGGCCTATGGAAATTTGGGGGTGACAAAATGACTGATTTAACGTTCCAGGATCCGAAAGGGCTTGTGAATCGTGCAGCATTTAATGCGCGGTTTTCGGTTCTGAATGAGCTGTATCGGTATTGGTGGAAGCGGATAGGTGTAAATGGATCCATCATAAAAAGTGACATTACTGCTCCTGTTATCATTGGGGACAAATCTGCAGGCGTATCGATTTCGTATGGTACAGATCTAAAAATTAAATCAGATGGATCTGCGGAGATTGTTGACCCAATTGAATATAAAACCACTTGGATATCATCCGACGGAGCGCAGGAAGCGGCAGAGACGCTTGCATCTTTTGCTCCATGCTATCTGAGAGGTTTAACTGGTGACACTGGCAATATATATTACCTTCCGAACGGCACAACCTATGGAAAAGAATTTGATCCTCCGCTTCAAACAATATCGTACCAAACAAGTAACGTGTCCTTGCAAGTAGACGGCGTTTCTGTAAAGGCACAAAAAGTATCTGTTAGCACAGAAATATCTGATTGGGAATATGTATTCTCTGATAGCCGCAATGCTTATCCTGATAGCGGAGAGCAAAACGGATACGAATATCAATACCTCGGTATCCCGTTTGAGAATGCGAGAGAGGCACCGAGGATCGCCACAGGCAGCTATATTGGCACCGGGACGTATGGAGAGAGCCATCCCAATACACTGACATTTGACTCTAAGCCGAAAATTGTGGTTATTGATATGGACAGTACACAGTACGGCGCAATGACGGCTGGAATTTATATTTGGGGGTGCACGATAATGTCTTCTGTATCTTCTAATGACAGTGCACTTAATATTGTTAGAACTACCGGAAACACCATGTCATGGTACTCGCAAAAATTGATGAACAATGCACAAGGACAATTTAATATTTCTGGAATAACCTATCGCTATGTCGCCATTTTCTAAAGGGGGAATGACCTATCAAAGACCGCAACGTTGAGTTCCCGAACCGCTACAAATTCACGAAAGTAGCAGGAACGGATGATATTTATGATATTGAACCTGCTCCTGGCGAGGTCGAAGAAGAGGGGGATTATTTCAATAAAGCGAATATGCTGCAGGATGTTACAGCAGAGAAATATGGTTTGGATAACACGGCAGTCCCGAATGATGTGTTTAATCTTCTGTGTGACTCCCCGGAGCACATTGGAGATCTAAAACAAAGTTTACGGGCAGACATAGGAGATCCGTGGCTTTTGTGCAATGGCGAACAGTTCCGCACAGACGATTACCCAGAGCTGGCTAAGTTGTGCAACAAAGAGCTGACGAAGTATCAGACACTCTACGATCTCGGTAAGATTGTCGAAGAAACTCATCCAGGCTATGCTCGCATTTTTCAAATCATTTACGTCAAAGAAAAAGGAAAGTGGTACGTATACTCAAGCAACAAATATGATGGAGATTATCAGTGGAACTACTTCCGATTGACTATTGTTGATGCTGCAACGGGTGCCGCAGAGGGTCACGAAGTAAAAATTTTGAGTGAAGACTATAGTTTCTACCTTGACTATGCCTTTATAGCATACAACAATGGGCAATTTGCTTCAATGCATCCGCTTGATAACAACAAAGCACCTCTGATTTTATGGAGCACAGACGGCTACAATTTCAAAGCTGAGACGTTTGGCAATGGGCTGGCTTCGGACTACCAGTATTGGAGCTTTGATTACTTAATTGCATACAATGGTGAATTTGTTGGAGAAGCGATCTATAGGTGGAGTAACGGATACGAAGTGCGAATCTTTCACGCTCCTACTATCGAAGAATTTATCAATGTTTCAACATACCAAGCTACGAAGACGACAATTACAAATAGTTGGAGCCCATTACCAAATGCCAACGAGTGGTATGAAAGAACTGAACAATATGGTCAGGCAATTGTAGAAATGGTGTGGAGCGATAACAGCACGTGGTGCCCGCATACCTTAATTGACGCTGCTCTTAAACCACATTACTTCGATAGTGCTGAATACACGCGGGATACTGGAACCACTGTCAATGTAAACAATGGCGTTACATTCAGAAAAATTGGAAAGTACTTCTTTATGTTTTCCAAATATGGGAGCGACAGTCAGCGCCATGCTTATGGGTACTGCGATACCTATAACGGAACATATAAGTACTGCCCAATGGTTAAAGCGTTTAATAACTTGGATTTTGATTATGATGAAGAAAGCGGCCTGTATTACAGATATCAATTGTCTGAAAATAATTTGCAACTCGTCTATGCAACATCTTTGACGGATACAACGGTGACTACGCAGACAATTGCGACTATATCTGGCGACACTAACATTATACAATTCTGGAAGTCTGATCCGTCAATGGGTGGGTTGCTGTCCTGTAAAAATGTTATTGTGCAAAATCCGACAGGTGAGCTGGAATCTCCTGTATTACCTACTATAAGCGACTCTACACATTATACTTATGTGAAAGCAAAAGATCGATGACAGATAATTTCCAGCCAGCGGATGCCTTCGAAAAATGTAAACGGTATTTGATGGGTCATTGAAAAAACCGCCCCCCTGTTGGGGAGCGGTATAAGAAAGGACTTATTCTCGGTGTATCTCTATCAGATCGTTAAAAGAGAAAGGAATCTTTCAAGACACCGATACTGTCCACCGGTACTATACCACCATTTATAAAAAATAGCAATGGGGGAATCCAATTGAATTACTACTTAAACCCGCAAAAAAATGAAAATGGAGGGTATTCCAATTTTCAGAGCACGTCGTTTCGCGGAGCCATCGAACTTACGGAAGAACAAGCGAAAACCTTTCTTGCTTACAATGGCTTTGTGACCATCCAGCGGATTGAGAACGAGGAAACGGGCGAGATCGGAACGCTGGTGGAGCCGAACATGGAGGCATGGGAAGCGTGGAGGGCGGCGCAGGCGGAACAGCCGGAAGAACCGGAACTGGAACAGCCTGTGACATGGGCTTCGATGGCTGCTGCGATCCGGAAAGGAGTGAATGAAATTGACTGATCAGAAGTATGTTCTGGAAACCCTGCGGCGCGCAGGGAAATCGGCGGCGGAACAGATCCAGACGGCGGCGCAGGATATGACTGGCACACAGCTTTATGCAGAAGATGGATACATACCGGAGTTCAAAGCGGCATCGGAGCGGAAGAACATGCTGGAACGGGCGGTTGGATTTGTCTGCAAATCTTCCGCCGGGCGTGTAGTGCGGCTGCTGCAGCCCTATGACAGTTCCGTGTATCCACAGGAGCCGGAGGAACTGCCTGCGCAGTGGGGCTTTGTCTGGTCAACGGATCCGGAAAAGGCGCTGCGGTTTATCGCGCTGGCCACCAGCCCATATGCTACCGGCGATTGCTGCACGGAAGGCGGCCATGTGTGGCGCTCGAAAATGGACAACAACACATGGAACCCGAACGAGTATCCCAGCGGCTGGGAAGATCTGGGTGAAGTTACCAGATAAGGGGGGACGCACTTGACGGAATGGGGTGTAGTAGTGGTGCTGATTACGCTCGGCACCTTTGGTATTGCGGTTGTCCGCCCGATCATTACATTGACCAGCACGATTACAACGCTGACGGCGGTAGTGGAGCAGCTCCGGGCGGATGTCAAGGAACAGGAAGAGCACAGCCGGGAGAGCCACAAACGGATTTGGAGCCATAACGACGAACAGGACAAGCAAATCAATGAGCATGAAAAGAAACTGACAGAACACGAAGGACGCATCCGCAATCTGGAGAGGCGTCATTAAAAGTTTATTACGGGCACTGCCTGTAAAATATATTACAAAGGAGAACGAAACAATGGGAAAAGCAACTGAAATTATTTTGAGCTACAGCAAAGGTGAGATCACGGTGGAAGAGGCCAACAAGAGACTGGCGGAGTGCACGGTGGGTCTGCGGCTAGATCCGATGAAGAACGCGATCACCGGCGCGGAGATGGCGCAGACGCACTCGGACGGCACGCCGGCGGGCACGAGCGGATACGGCTTCATGGATCATGGAATTGGCACTCCGGAGAAGATGCACGTCACAGCGGGCAAGCTGGACTATGATACGGGCTTTGATGTGAAAGGTAATGCGCCGAAGGCCACGCTGTACATCGCAGGCTATACCTTTGCTGTGGTGGGGGATCATATCGAGGTACACAATGAAGGTTAATATTCCGGTTCGCCTGAAAAACCCGTGGTTCTGGGTAGGCGTAGTGTCCATTATCATTACGGCGCTCGGCGTGGATCCACAGCAGTTTGTGAGCTGGGAAAGCCTGGGCGGGTACATTGTGGACGTGCTGCGCAATCCCGTTCAGCTTGTGACGGTGGTGCTGGCGGTACTGGCGGTCTTTATCGATCCGACCACCGCAGGAGTCAGCGACAGCGCGCAGGCGCTGCGCTATACCTGCCCCAAAAAGAGCGATTGAAAAAGCCGCCCCATGAGGGCGGCGAAAATTGACAAAAAGCGGAAACATATGATAAGATAGGCAAAGCCAGTAAGAGCGGCGAGGTTGTCCACTTCCTCAACAGGAGGTGCGGCGATGGTAACATTTGCTGATATGTTTACATACACGCTTGTGTTGATCGCGCTTGCCACTCTGATCGTTACGATCACAATGCGCAAGAAATAACCGCCCACCAGGCGGTGAGCGGCGTTTCCTTCAAGCTACAAACTTGCACAGGGACGACCGCCACTGCAATGGCAGCCATTCTTACTGGCTTTATTCTATCGCAGAGAGCCGCTTTTGTCAACTCATTTGACAGGGCGGTTTTTTGCTGCCCGGAAAGGAGCGATACGTGAGCAAGGTATTTATTGGCGTGGGGCATGGCGGAAGCGATGCCGGCGCTGTGGGCAACGGCCTGAAAGAAAAAGAGGTCAATCTCTCCATTGCGCTGCATTTGCGGGAAGAATTGCAGCGCCACGGTGTGACAGTTGGAATCAGTCGAACAGTGGATGAGGACGATCCCACCAGCGAAGAGGTGAAAGAGTGCAACGCATTCGCGCCGGAGTATGCGGTGGACATCCACACCAACGCCGGCGGCGGGGAAGGCTTTGAGGCCTATCACACCCTGAGCGGCGGCAAGGGGAAAGTGCTGGCGCAGAACATCGAAGCAGAAGTCATCAAGATCGGGCAGAAAAGCCGGGGATTGAAAACCAGAGCGAATAGCGCGGGCAAAGATTATTTCGGCTTTATCCGTCAGACAAAGTGCCCTGCGGTGATTCTGGAATGCGCGTTCATTGACAGTGCGGACGCGCAGAAGATCAATACGGAGGAAAAGCGCAGAACGTTCGCTGCGGCATATTCCAAAGGTATTTTGAAAACGCTGGGCATTGCATATAAAGGGGAGGTGCAAACCATGACTACGGACGAGGCAAAGAAAATTATTATGGACAAGGCGGGGCTGGATGCGTATACGATTCAGTTCCTCGGTGCTTACAAGTACGGGGAAGATCTGATGGTAAAGTTGGCAAAGGCGATGAGATAAGAAAGGACGTGGATTATGAGCGCAAGAGTAAAATTACCGGAACCGCTGGGAAAGCTTTTGCGCTCTCAGCTCGAAAAGGCAATCTACGAATCGGCTTTGCACAAGGATGACGAACTGATTGCCAAGCGAAGAATTATTGATAAATGGGATCAGATTGATGTAGCAGCGGAGCTGGGCTGGTATCGTGGCGCTGTGAGTACCCACGAAAAATATGTATTCCAAAGAGTTGCTGACGTAGCCAAAAGTCTCTACACAAATCAAACATAAATCATACATAACCCCGACTGGGATCAACCCCAGCCGGGGTATTTTTCTGCGACAATATAGGCATGGAGGACGTGGGGATTTAGGGTTGGTACACGTCGCCACCCTCCTCACGATCCTCCTTATTTTTTACATAAGGACGTGTTCAAATGGAAAATGGAAGAGAATTAATTAGCCGTTTAGTGCGATGTGGTTTTACAGAATCAAATGCGACGGATATTTGTCAGAAATATGCCTCAGTTGAAGATTGGGCTGCGCTGGAATCATTTATTCAATCTGCAGAAACTTATCATGACGCAGGAGTGGAGTTATGAATTTTTATAATTATGGAGGATATCCAAATTACGCTCAAATTCCTCCCTCGATTCAGCCTCAATATGCACCGCAGATGACGCAGCAGGCTCAGCAGCAGCCATCTGCTCAACCGCAGGTGAATTTACCTACCTTCAGTGTCAGACCTGTCACAAGTCGTGAAGAAGCGATTGCAAGCCAAATCGATTTTTTTAATCAGGGCACGTTAATGCCGAATCTGGCCAAAGGTGAAATTTATTTGAAGCGTTTTAACAATCAAACGGGTGCTTCAGATATTTTTACGTTCCGCGCTGAACAGGAACAGGCTGCCCCTGATTACGCTTCGTCTAAGGATATCCAGGAATTGCAAGAAAAGATTTCTGGACTCCAATCGGAAATTGAAAAATTGAAAAAGCGTGGAAAGGTGGTAAAGGGCAATGATGCCGATGTCGAATAATCCCATGCAAATGCTTATGCAGATGATGCAGGGCGGTGGCAACCCAATGTCATTTTTTGATCAAATGGGAAGAAACAATCCGCAAGTGCAGCAATTTAATCAGATGATCCGTGGAAAAAATTCAAATCAACTTCGCAGTATGGCAGAAAACATTGCCAAAGAACGCGGGATTGATCTTGACCAGTTTATAAAGCAGATGCAGAACACATTCCCAAGAGGAGGGAAGAGATAACAGACTTAAGCATTCTCACTTTTCAGTTTTCGGCCTTGATAAAAACCGAGTGTGATTTTGACACATTCGGCAGTGCGCAGGCCGATGTGATATAACGGAAAAGGAGATAAAATTATGGCTGATGATTCTATGGCTTTGGGCTATGCGCTTGGTCAAGACAGCAACAATGGGAACGGAAATGGTATGTGGGGCGGAGATGGCTGGTGGGCCATTATCCTCTTTGCTATGATCTTCGGCTGGGGAAACGGCGGCTGGGGCGGATTCGGCGGTAACGGCGGCATCAACAGCCCGGCTGGTCAGGGTGCATTGACGCGTGCGGATCTGTGCAGTGAGTTCAATTTCAATGACCTGCAGAATGGCGTCCGGGGTATTCAGCAGGGCATTTGTGACAGCACCTTTGCACTGAACAACAGCATTAACAATGGTTTCCACAGTGTGGACACTGCGGTGTGCAACCTGGGGTATCAGACGCAGATGGGCTTCAATTCGCTCGGTGCACAGATGGCACAGTGCTGCTGCGATACGCAGACGGCTATTCAGGGCGTTCGGTATGATATGGCTACGCAGGCCTGCGATACCCGTAATCTGATCCAGTCCACTACACGGGATATCATCGACGGGCAGAATGCCAACACCCGTGCGATTCTGGATTTCCTGACTCAGGATAAGATCTCCAGCTTGCAGGCGGAGAATCAGTCTCTCAAGCTGGCTGCTTCTCAGGCTAACCAGAACAGCTATTTGACGGCGACTTTGGACGCGCAGACCTCTGAGCTGATTCGCCGGATCAACCCCATGCCTGTACCTGCCTATCAGGTTCCTGCACCCTACCCCTATTGCGGGGCCTATAACAACGGCTGCGGCTGTGGCTGCTGAACAATTTTTTTGACTTTACCAATATGGTAATTCCGGCTTTGCCGTGACGATTTCGGGGCGGTGAGCTGATGTTCGCCGTCCCTGATTTTTGGAGGTAAAATATATGTCTTGCAAACCTGTATGCAAACTTTGCAATCACCTGGTGTTGTCTCAGGCTGTCGCTTTTACTGGCGGAAACTTGGAGATTAATCTGCCCGCCGGTTCCTACAACAATGGAGAGAAATACTGTATCGTTGTTGCACAGAGCATCCCTGATGCTGCAACTATTAATGCCCCGGTGTATATTACTATCGGTACAGGAACCACTCTTTACCCACTGACAAAGCGAAATTGTGCACAGGTTACCGCCTGCGGCATTCGTACCCGCACGCGGTATTCCGTATGTGTTGTGACAACGCCAACAGGAGGATCTTTCCGCATGCTTGGAAGTCCTTGCTGCGCTCCCAATAATAACCTGACTTCCATCGATGGTGGAAGTACAGTTGTTCCTACAGCTGCTGTAAGGGAGGTTTCTAAATGAAGGGTTTAACGAAAATGCTCATGATGAACCGTGAGAAAAGAAACGAACGTGGATATGACTATGATTCATTTTCCCACGAGTATTACCCTCGTGACGATTGGGGCGCCTGGATCGAAGGCCGGTTTCGGGATGACAGAGGACGTGAGCATTACGACAATGGGCGTTATGCGCCTATGAGAAATGAATATATGCCGCCCGTTTATAGAGAGCATCACGAGAATGACGGGAGGTATCGCCCAATGAATAAGATCGGCTTTTCTGCAGGAGAGAACTACAGTCGGCCTGAAATTGAAAAGAACTATCGAAGTGATGCTAACCACAAAGATTTCCCGGAAATGGATTATGGCCGTTACGGGAAAATGACTTCTGGTTATGCGTCCGGTGCGCCTGTATCGTTTAATAAGAAAATGGCAGAAGAGTGGGTATCAGAGATGCAGAACGAAGATGGAAGCACCGGAGGTCATTGGTCTCTTGACCAGGTAAAGCAGCTGATCTCTCAAAAGGGGCTGGACTGCGATCCCTTGAAACTCTGGGTTGCGATGAATGCGGAGTACAGTGATCGGTGCGCTGTCAATAAAAAGCATGGAGTCAATACGATCGATTTCTATGTAGACTCTGCAATTGCTTTTTGGCTGAAAGATAAAGATGCTGTACCGGACAAACTGGCAGAATACTACGAAAATATTGTAGAGTAAAAAGCTCATCTCTGAGTTCGATTTGTTAGTAATTTGTTAGTAACCCAAAGTGTTTTTAGATGATTTATAATGATTTGAATTGCAAAAAACCATTGATAAATCAAGGAAAATCATTTTCGAACAACCTTGTATATAAGCTGAATATATTTGACGTGCAGGGGGTCACAGGTTCGAGTCCTGTATTCTCCACCAGAAAAACCCG
>ERZ772882.675-NODE-675-length-43509-cov-79.468380_pt1 | contig 43509 bp, 72 predicted proteins | sample MGYA00580576_ERZ772882 | MGnify/ENA primary metagenome ERZ772882 (study PRJEB29015, sample SAMEA2737658) | human gut metagenome | biome: human gut; feature: human-associated habitat; material: faeces | place: China | collected 2012 ... | reverse complement strand
TGTATCGGCAAGAGAACTGCATGAGGGACTTGAGATCAAGACAGCCTTTAAAGACTGGTTTCCGCGGATGACAGCATATGGATTTGAGGAAAATCAAGACTTTATATTGGTAGCTCAAAAAAGAGCGACCAATAATCCAAAGAATCCTATAACAACTTGCAATGATTATCAAATCTCCATCGACATGGCAAAGCAAATTTGTATGATTCAGCGCACTGACAAGGGCAAACAGTACCGCCATTACTTCATTGATCTTGAAAAGGCATGGAACACACCAGAGCAGGTAATGGCAAGAGCCTTAAAGATTGCCAATAATGAGATTGAGAAATTGAAAACTGATAACCGTGTACTTATTGCAGATACCGAGCGTATGAAGCCAAAGGAAATCTTCGCAGATGCCGTATCATCCAGTAAGGACTCCTGCCTTATTGGAGACTTGGCAAAGATCATTTGCCAGAACGGACACAAGATTGGACAGAAGCGGCTCTTCGAGTGGATGCGCACGAATGGCTATCTTATCAAGGGTGGAAGTAGTAAGAATATGCCTACGCAGAAAGCTATGGAGTTGAAACTGTTTGAGGTTAAGGAAACCACCATCACGAATCCAGACGGCAGTATCAGAATTACGAAAACGACTAAGGTAACAGGAAAAGGGCAGGTGTATTTCGTGAATAAGTTTGCAGAGGTGGAAGGATGAATAAACGGCAGAGAAAGAAGCAGTTCAAGAAGCTTCACGGCATGAACCCCAAACAGTATTTTCTTGAGAAAGCAATGCCAGAAATCGTAAAAAATGTAGTAGATGTAGCTACTGCTATGGTTAGAGTATTGTGCAAGCTTAACGGTACTCTTTGGGAGATTGCCAGAGTACGGATGGCAAATGCTAACCTGCTGAAAAACCTCACAGAGCAGCGAAAGCAGGGGAAGAGAAAGAAAGGAAAATGGAGCAGATGAAATTTAGAGCATTGACAGCGGATGATGTGGAAGTGCGCATCGCAACCGTAAAGAAAAATGGCGTATCACTCCTGCTGTATAAAGACGCAAGAGTAGATCAGAATATCTTAGATGATACCGCAGGAGCTGAAAATTGGCAGAAGAAATACGAGATCATCGGAGGCAACCTCTTTTGCAGCGTAGGCATTCGAGTGCTGCACGAAGATTCGCAGGATAGAGAGTGGATTTGGAAGCAGGATGTTGGTGTAGAAAGCTACACCGAGAAGGAAAAAGGACAGGCTTCGGACGCTTTCAAGAGAGCATGTTTCTGTTGGGGTATTGGAAGAGAGCTATATACAGCACCGTTCATCTGGATTCCTGCCGATAAGTGTAAGATTGATCAAGTCGCAGGCGATTACCAGAGGTATACCTGCTATGATCGATTCCGAGTAAAGAGTATGCAGGTTGAGGGCGGCAAGATAACCGCCCTGGCAATCACTAACGAGCGTGGGGTTGAAGTGTTTCAAATGGGAATGAAGAGGGTAGAACAGAAGGTAGAGCAGAAGGAGCTTAAACCTATGCTTGTATCTGCCGATGAAATTAAGATCATAAGGGCAGAGTTAGCTAGAACAGGATTGCCTGAGGACACCATTTGCACAGCGTACCATATCGCAAAATTGGAAGAAATGACACTGGGGCAGTTCCAAAACTGCAAGAAGAGATTACTTGCGACTAAGACTAAGGAGGAAAAATAATGGCAAAGTTGACACCATTGAAAGCAATTCGCGCCAAGTGCATGGATTGCACAGCAGGGCAGTTTATCGAGATTCGCCTTTGTACCTGCACAGAATGCCCTCTGTATGAGTACAGAATGGGAAAGCGTCCTAAGGGTGAGGAAAGTATCACTGAGGAAGTTGAAACCGAGAATAGCGCAGATAGCGCAGTGTTTTTTACCGCAGGAGACGGATTTGGAGGTGCAGGAGATGAATAAAGTTATTTTGATGGGAAGATTGACACGTGATCCAGAAGTCAGATACGCGAATCAGGGCACACGACAGATGGCGGTTGCTAGATACACTCTGGCAGTAGATCGCAGAGTATCAAAGCAAGGAGACCAGACAGCAGATTTTATCAACTGCGTAGCATTTGACAATCAGGCAGAGTTTTGCGAGAAGTATATGCATCAGGGAATGAAGATGCTTGTAACAGGGCACTTGCAGACAGGCAGCTACACCAATAGAGAGGGGCAGAAGGTGTACACCACTGATGTGGTAATTGAATCGCAGGAGTTTTGCGAGAAGAGAAGCGAGGGCGAGTCATACGTACCTCATCCTGCTATGGCAGAGGCACAGAAGAACACACCGCCAAGTCAGCATAAGGGCGGATGGATGAATATTCCTGACGGCGTAGAAGATGAGGGTTTACCATTCAATTAAAGGAGATTTAAATAATGTTTTTAGTGGATTTATCAAGACGCAAAGCTTACAACGTTGATAATTTTTCGTGCATCTATTATGTCAAGAACCGCTTATACATCGGAACCGAACATAACGAAGCGACTGTGGCAGAATATGATAGTGAAAACGATTGTGCAAAAGCGTTTTACAAAATCGTTACACAGATGAGCAAAAAGGGAACAAAATTAGTTTTTGCGCCAACACAGATTGAGGTTGATCAATGGTAGTTTCTGGAAAGTTTGACAGCGTGAGCTTGTCACTAGATGGCAAGCTGAAAATCACTTTTTCCGTGACTGATAAAGAAAAAGCTCTGCGAGAGGTAGAGGAAATAAAAGACGTGGAAAAGCTAGATATTACTGCGGAAAAGCACCGTAGCAAGCGAAGCTTGGATGCAAATGCATATTTTTGGGTGCTGTGCGATAAGATAGCAAAACGTCTCGGCTCTGATAAGTGGACAATCTACCTCTTGCAGCTCTCGAAGTACGGAGTTTTTGCAGACCTGAGAGCAACCGCCCAGGCACTGGATATCTTGAAAGAAAAGTTCCGATACACTGAGATTTTGAGCGCGGATGATGATAGCTATATAGTGCGATGCTACTTTGGTTCATCCACCTACAACACGAAAGAAATGAGTGATTTGATACATGGCACGGTATCGGACGCAGAGTCATTGGGCATTGATACCATCACCCCCGAAGAAGTAGAGAGGATGCTTGCTATCTGGAAGGGCAGCAACAACATGAAAGATTACTGATAGCGTTTAACCCCTTCGTATATGCCTTTTAAAGCGATTTGAGGTTTTAGGTGATAACTTATAGCCTAAAGCACATCAAAAAGCTAAAAGGCATTGCAGAGGGGCAAGAAAGGAGTAAAGAATGAAGATTATTAAGTATGGCAACCGTAAGTTAAAGACGAAGCGTTTCACATGCCAGTATTGTGAAAGTATTTTTGATGCAGAACCGAGTGAGTACAAAACGACTTTTGCGAATAATACTAAATACAATACCGTAACCTGCCCTTGCTGTGGCTTGCAGGTGATGCAGGCAGAGGAGGAATAAACGGATGGCGAAAAGGTACTATTGGTTAAAGCTCTCAGATGATTTTTTTAAAAGCAAGCCAGTTAAAAAGCTTCGTAGAATCGCAGGTGGCGATACTTACACAGTAATTTACTTGAAGATGCTTTTAGTTGCCTTAAAGCAGGATGGAAAAATCTACTATGATGGAGTCGAGGACACATTTGCGGATGAGCTTGCGCTTGATCTTGATGAGGATGCAGAGAATGTAAAGGTTACAATCGCATTCTTAAAAGCTCAAAATCTCTTGATTGATGGCGATGCAGAAAACGAGTATATCTTGCCAGAGTGTGCAGCCATGACAGGGACAGAAAGCGATAGTGCAGAGAGAATGCGCAGGATGAGAGAGCGTAAAGCGTTACAATGCAATGATATTCCGTCACAATGTTATGCGCAAGTGTCACAATGTGACGATGATGTGACGGACAGTTACGAAAATGTGACCCTAGAGAAAGAGAATAGATATAAGAGTTTAGATAAAGACTTAGATACTAGATATAAGAGTATAGATACAGACTCAGAGACTAGATACAAGAGTAATACAAGTAATAGTCAATCTGACGATGTGACTTGTGAAACGCAAAGCGTCTCACTTGATATCAAGGAGATTGCAGAGGCTTGGAATGAGTTGCAGAGCTTAGGAATCAAGCCTATCAGTAAGATGGCTGCATCAAGTGCAAGATATAGAAAGTTGTCAGCACGAATCCGAGAGCATGGAAAAGATAAAGTGTTGTCGGCTATTGAGCAAATCAAAGTAAGCAACTTCTTACAGGGTTTAAATGATCGAGGTTGGGCGATTACTTTTGATTGGTTTGTAATGCCGAACAACTTTGTGAAGGTTCTGGACGGAAATTACAGCAACCGAGTGACGAGAGAGCAGGAAAAGAAAGGTGATGACAGATATGATGGAATCAAATCTTGGGCAATCAAAAATGGGCTTAACACTGGAGAAGGAAGCGTGGTTGGCGATAGTAACGATTCTGAAAACAGCGTATCCGACAAAGGGTTTTTTGGATTCTGATGCAGCGGTTGAGCTGTGGTATAAGATGCTGCAAGATATCCCGATGCAGAAGGTGCAGAACGCAGCTGCACGATACATCATGGAGGAGCACTTTCCACCTACAATCGCAGATATCCGCAAGCGGTGTGCAGAGGATAATGCAGCGCAACTCCCAGACTGGGAGCAGGGTTGGGCTGAGTGGCTGACAGCGATGCACAAGTATGGATATATGAGAGAGGATGAGGCTCTTGAGAGTTTGAGTCCGATTACAAAAGAGGTTGTAAAGTGCCTGGGTTGGAAAAATCTCTGCCATAGCCAGAACTTAGAGGGTGATAGAATCGCCTTTAGAGAGGTACATAGCAGATATGTAAAGCAGGCGCGAGAGAATTTGCAGCTGCCAGAGCGGTTGAGAGTGGATTATTACCAGATACCAACATATACCGAGGAGAGATTGCAGATTGAGGCAATACAGAACGGTATGAGGTATATCGGAACTGGTCAGAGAACAGAAGGGTATGCAGAAACCGCTGCAAACCGTATTCGAGAGAGGATTGGGGAATGAATGCAAAAGAATTAACTATTAGACAAATAGGAGACTTTTGCAGTAATACACTTTGCAACCATTGTCCTATTAAAGAATGGAACGAAAAAAGCGGATTGCATAATGGATGCATGGAAAGTTTGAGATTGCCAGAAGTCTCAAACATGATGCTAAAAATGCTTAAAGGGAGACGAGTCGATGAAAGATATTAGAGTAAAAGCCGAGGAATGGAACGCAGGCTCAACGAAGAAAGTTCCGTATGAGTTTGTTGAGTTCTGTGAGGGCAAGAGAAGCGTTGATGCAAACAAGAAGTATTGTACATGGGAACATTGCTCTCATATAAGCTTGGAATCTGTACATACAGCTTGCGGAAAAGACACCGCATTTGCGAGTATTAGAGGGTTGGAAAAGTATAATTTCTGCCCGTATTGTGGGAAGAAAATTAAGTTGAAAATATAAAAGGAGGAATGGGAAAATGGCTGAACAAATTAAATTTGAGATGGACTCTGACGAGGTGCTTGACATATTGAAGAAAAAAGGCAATACCGAGCACGAGCTTGGAACTAATCTTTGGAAAAATGGACTTAAGACAGCTGCAATGGGGTGTTTTAAGAGTGAAGCGGCTCTTGAGATCGCGATTAAGGCAGTTAAGAAGCAGATTCCGATGAAGCCAATCAGAATTGAAAAAGGGAAATATGTATCAGATATCTATAGATGCGAATGCTGCAAACAGTTAGTTGCAGTTGTTCCAATGGTAACAAAATATTGCGATAACTGCGGACAGAGACTTTACTGGGAGGAACAAAAGTGGACATGGAATTAAAAGTAGTGCAGGGACTTCGCCCTTGCTACGTTAAGCATGGACTGCAAAAGAAAGCAGCGATGTTCCATCAGTGGGAAAACGTGAGTTACCCAGTGAGAGAAGAATTATTTATTGGTGGTATGCCATCTGGTATCGTTTCACATACTCTGGCGATTGTAGAGTACGAGAACGGAGAGGTGTGCAAGGAACAGCCAGAAAACATTATTTTTACGGACAGCAAAGAATACGCTTTTCCGAGAGAGGAGAAAGAAGATGAGACTGATTGATGCGGATGCATTAAAAACAAGACTTGGTCAGATTTTTGAAGAAGCCAGTAAAATTCAAGGCTTAGATTTGGCACAACAAAATCTTGCAATTGAGACAGCAAGGATTTTAAAGAATGTGCTGTATACAGAAATTGACAAAGAGCCTACAGCACAAACGTGGGTGACATGTGAAGAGAGATTGCCAGAAATGAAGAAAACAGCTGTTGAAAATTCGTTTTCTACTAAGTATGATTCAGACCCAGTTATCGTACAAACCAAAAGAGGAGAAATTTTCTTAGCGATCTGCAGAAAAACAGAATATACAGACAGCATGTGGAAAGATACGATTGATTGGCATACATTTGGAACACAAGGCAGAAAGATGAAAGTAATGAGTAAGGTTGTGGCGTGGATGCCACAACCAGAACCGTGGAAACCAAATTTTTAATTTAGAGGCTAAGAAAAAATGAAAAGTATAATGCAGACAAAAAAAGAGTGCTATGTCTGCCGCAGTCTGGTAGGGGCAGAAATGTCCCTGCCAGACACAGGGCTTGAAATGCACCACATCTTCGGAGGGACGGCAAACAGAAAGCTATCCGAGAAGTATGGCTTAAAGGTTTGGCTGTGCCATAGCCACCACAACGAACCGCCTTGCGGTGTACATTTTTGCAAAGAAGCAGCGGAAAAGCTGCACGAAGAAGGACAAACGGCATTCGAAAGAAAATATCCCAATGAAGATTTTAAAGTGATTTTTGGGAAGAATTACAGGAGGTAAGAAATGGCAGAAAGTGAGTGGAATCCAAAAATTGGAGACAAAGTATACTGTGTATGTGAGTACTACACAAGCGATTACACGATGAGATATAAGGGACTGGAAGGGTTCAGAACTTACGGACTTGAGGTAGTGGAGTCTGTGATAAAATCTCCGTACAAGTGGAAAAGTGGTGGGCTAGGCTGCGTATCCGTGTGCTTACACAGAGAGGTGGGCGACAATGCCAATAATTTATTTTACTGGAAAAAGAGCGACCTAGGCACAAGATTATTTTCTACACGAGAGGAAGCTGCGGCTGTAGCAGATGTTCGTGCTCACAACATGGACTTGGGAATGTGGGGGAATAAGTACGAGAACCGCCCCATGTACAAGAACTGGTTGCACTGGAACGATGAAGAAAAAAAGGCACAGAAGAAGCAGGAAACACAGAAGATCACGCAGAAGCCCAAGAGAAACCGAGTGTGTAAAAGAAAGAATGAGCTGCCAGAAGAGTTATATACACGTTGGAGAGACGGAAAGATAACTGCGGTTGATGCTGCTAAGGAAATTAGAGTAAGCTGTACAACTTTTGAGAAGTACGCACAAGAAATCTTAAAGGCGCGAGGGGAAACCCACACCTATGCAAGCAACAAGAAAGGGCTGCCAGAGAACTTTGAAGAAGTTTACGAAGAGTGGAAAGCAGGGAAGATTAACGCAGCGGAAGCAGGGAAGAAATGTAAGATGAACCATGCGAGATTCAGACGTGAAGCAGTAAAGCGGCTAGAGGAGAGCGGAGAAACCAAGCAGAGAAAAGATGGGTACGGCACGCACTTCCCCGACAATTTCCGCGAAGTATGCAACCTGGTACTTGCAGGAAAGATAACAGCAGCAATGGGAGCAGAAAGATGTGGCACACCATACACGACATTTTACAGTTGGATTCAGCGCGAAAAGGCTGAGAGATAAGGAGGGTAACATGGCATTATTCATTGGTGGATTTTTAGCAGGTATCATTGTAACTATTGTTTTTGCAGTATGTGCCGTAGGTGGTGATGATGATTGAACAAAGCGAGGTACACTAATTGGTGGTACAATGTAGTCTTGAGTTTGATCAAGGAGTGCGCGAGGGGGCGGCACAGCTCCCCACAGCTCCAGAACATCGAGAAAGCGATGGAAAAGGCGGTGAAAGCAACAGCCGTATATGATAACTGGGAATACAGAAATAAAGCAATCTATTTAATATTTTATAAAGGATATAGCACCCTAAAGGTTGCAAACGAGTTACATTTTTCTGAGGTAACGATTAAAAGGTGGAAAAGTGAGTTCGTAAATAAAGTCGGATATTTTGCAGGATTTTAATTGGATTGATACAACGGCAATCAAAATTAGTTCTACAATATGGGAGTACGGAGAAAGCTGTTGACGACTCTATACACCTCCTATAAGCCACAGGCGGTAAAAGTGGCTGAGTTGATACACTCCCCCAGTGCAATTCTGGTTCGCCACACCCTCAGGGTGCATAGCCGTCTGGAAAGGCGGCTTTTCTTGTATTAGAAAGGAGAAGGAATGGAAATCAAGGATTTAAAAATCACGGATTTGAAACCATATGAAAAGAATCCAAGAATGAATGATAATGCAGTGCCGTATGTGGCAAATAGCATCAAGGAATTTGGCTTTAAAGTCCCAATTATCATCGACAAGAAAAATGTGATTGTAGCAGGGCACACTAGATACAAGGCAGCACAACAGCTTGGGCTAGAGACAGTCCCATGCATTATTGCAGATGATCTTACTCCAAAGCAGATTAAGGCATTTCGGCTGGCAGATAACAAAACGGCTGAAAAGGCAGAGTGGGAGACTGAATTTCTGAGTGATGAATTAAAAGAACTTCTTGACGTAGATATGGGAGCTTTTGGCTTTGAAGATGTATTAGATGATCTTGAAGAGGAACTTGAAGCACAAGAAGATGATTATGAAATGGAGCTTCCAGAAGATCCAATGGCAAAAACAGGACAGATATGGCAGTTAGGAAAGCATCGACTGATGTGTGGAGACAGTACGAAAAAAACAGATGTTTTGCAACTGGTGGGGGGGTGCAAAATGGATATTCTGATAACCGATCCACCGTACAATGTATCGTATGAAGGGAAAACAAAAGACAATCTTAAAATTCAGAATGATAATTTAAATAGCAAGGATTTTAGAACATTTTTAAGGGATGCATTCAAAAATGCAGACGATGTAATGCGTGAGGGGGCTGCTTTTTATATTTGGTATGCATCTAGCGAAGCAATTAACTTTGAATCCGCATGCAATGACGCAGGATGGAAAATTAGGCAAAACCTTATATGGGAGAAGAACACATTTGTTTTGGGGAGACAGGATTACCAATGGAATCATGAGCCGTGCTTATATGGTTGGAAAGATGGTGCAGCGCATACATGGATGAGTGACAGAAAACAAACGACAATTTTAAAATTTAATCGACCTATAAGAAATGACATTCATCCAACGATGAAACCAATTCCATTGTTTGACTATCAAATCAAAAATAGTACAAGATCAGGTGACAAAGTGCTTGATCTATTTGGGGGAAGCGGAACAACGATAATGGCATGTGAGCAAAATGGGCGAACTGCATACGTGATGGAGTATGATCCTAAATATGCGGACGCAATAATAGATAGGTGGCAGACCTATACAGGAGAAAAAGCAGTATTGCTAGAAAGTGAGGGCTAAAATGGCACGACCAGTAAAACAGATTGATAGAAAGACTTTTGAAGGCTTGTGTGGACTACTCTGCACCAAAAAAGAAATATGTGCAGTGCTTGATGTAACAGATAAAACATTAGACAATTGGTGCAAAAGGACGTATAACTTGCCGTATATGGAAGTGTATCAGCAGAAAAGCTCAAACGGGAAGATCAGGCTGAGACGATATCAGCTACAGTTGGCAGAAAAAAGCGCAGCTATGGCAATTTGGCTTGGCAAGCAGTGGTTAGGACAAACAGACCGTGAGATTGTACAGGTACAGGAGATGGAGAAAGATCCACTCTCAGCCGCACTTGAAGCACTTGAGGAAGGGGGAGAATGGGTAGATTAAGTAAAAAACAGTTGCAGGTGCTTGCATTCCCTAACAGCAAGTATGATGCACTTATTTGCGATGGTGCTATCAGATCAGGAAAATCCTCTGTAATGTCTGTTGCATTCATCTTGTGGGCTATGCGAGAGTTCAACGGAAAGAATTTTGGTATCTGCTCCAAGACGGACAAAACGTGCTTGAGAAATGTTATTCGCCCACTGATGGCTATGCAGTACATGCAAAAACATTTCTCAATGCAGCTTCGCATTACCTCTGGCGATTTTGTCGTAAGCGATGGAAAGCGTACTAACACGTTTTACATTTATGGTGGAAAAGATGAGGCATCGTATCAGAAGATACAGGGTGTAACACTTGCAGGAATCTTTCTCGATGAAGTGGCACTTATGCCAAAGTCATTTGTAGAGCAGGCACTTGCACGCTGTTCTGTGGATGGAAGAAAATATTTCTTCAACTGCAATCCAGAAGGGCAGACACATTGGTTTTACCGTGAGTGGATCAAAAAGGCAGATGAGCATAATGCCTTGAGACTGCATTTCAGTATGGACGACAATCCAGGCCTTTCAGAAAAAATTAAAAACGGATATGAGAACACATATTCTGGTGTATTCTATGATAGATATGTGTTGGGACTATGGGTGACTGCTGACGGACTTATATATGATAACTTTTCTGAAAAAGACTGCGTTCTGCACGATGAGCCAGATACAATAGGCGATTATTTTGTTTCGTCTGACTTTGGCATTCAGAATGCTACGACATTCCATTTGTGGCGAAGGATTGCAGGAACAGATGATTGGCTATGCTTAAAAGAGTACTATTACAGCGGCAGAGAGGAAAGAAAACAAAAGACGGTTGCAGAGCTTGTGGATGACTTGCAAGCAATGCTAGGAACAATCAGACCAAAGCAAATCATCATTGATCCCTCTGCTACAGCCCTAAAGGTAGAAGTAAGAAAACGTGGATATCATGTAAAGGATGCCGATAATGATGTGATCAATGGTATCTCTCAGGTATCTACCATGCTGCTACAGCGCAGATTGAAATTTATGAACACTTGCAAGTATACTATTGCAGAGTTTAAAACGTATGCATGGGATGAAAAAGCGGCAGACCGAGGAGAGGAAAAACCAGTAAAGGAAAGCGATCATTGTATGGATTCTATCAGATACTTTGTAAAAACTAAAAGACTGGTACAAAAGACCATGGCGGCACTAGATGCAAAAATGGCAAGCGGAAATTATATGCTATAAGGAGTATAGATTGAAAACATATCAAGATTTAGTAAACGTCCCAGACGAGGGCAAGGGTGATTTCTGTGTAGAAGCTGTGGCAGAGTTCAGAGGAACAAAGGAGTACGCAGAAGCCAAAGACGGTGAGCGGTACTACAACAAGCACAACACTACAATAGAGCAGTTCCAGAAGTTTTTGTATACTGTGAGCGGTAAGCAGGTAAAAGATATTTTCTCAGCAAATTACAAGCTTAAAACGCTCTTTTTCCGCAGACTGTGCCAACAGCAAGTGCAGTATGTACTAGGAAACGGCTTGAAGTTGGAAAAGCCAGAAAACAAGGAAAAGCTCGGAAAAGATTTTGATTTTAAGCTACAGCTTGCAGCAAAAAGAGCAATGGCAGGCGGTAGGGCGTTCGGTTTTTGGAACCTGGATCATCTGGAAGTGTTCGGGTACGCTGATACACCATCACAGCCGGGTTTTTGCCCTCTGTATGATGAGGAAACATCACAGCTAATGGCAGGTATTAGGTATTGGTATCGCCAAATTGGGTTAGATGTTATCTTCCATTGCACGTTATACGAGCCAGACGGCTATACCGATTACATTCAGACCAACAACGACCCAGTGAGGACGAAGGATGGAAAACATGGCTATATCAAGACAATCAAACGCACGGCTGTAGGAGTAGATGAGGAAATTGAGAGCAACTATTCAGAGTTGCCGATCATCCCATTATATGCCAATGACTCACATGAGAGCGAATTGGTAGGCATCAAAGAGAGCATAGATTGCTACGATTATATCAAGAGTGGACTTGCAAATGATATTGATGATACCGCAGGATTCTATTGGATACTGAAAAATGAGGGAGGTATGGACGATCCAGACCTTGCAAAATTCATTCAGCGTATGAAGTCCGTAAGAGCAGCTGCAGTTGAGGATGGCACAGAAGCAGAAGCTCATACACTAGAGATTCCCACGGACGCAAGAAACACCATGTTGGAAATTCTCAGACGTGATATATACGAGGACTTCCAAGCTCTGGACGTTTCCACTCTCTCGGCAGCTGCAAAGACTACGCAGGAGATTCAGGCGGCTTATCAGTCGCAAGATAATAAGTGTGCGGATTTTGAGTATTATGTTTTGGATTTCGTGCAAAAGGTTCTTGAACTCGCAGGAATCAGCGACAATCCTACTCTTACTTGGAACAGAGTTGTAAACCAAAGTGAGCAGACAAACATGGTATTATCAGCCGCAAACTACCTTTCTGATGAATGCGTGATTCAGCATCTGCCATTCCTAACACCAGAAGAGGCGATGGCAGAAATTGAAAAACGGCAGGATGAAGAAATTAAAAGATTTTCAGCAGACGATGAAGAGGACGAGGATGACGAAGAGGAAGGGACTGATACTGAGTGAGTAGTTACTCCGACAAATACACAGAAAAAAGGCTGAGAGAGGTAGAAAAGCGGCTACAACAGGTATATCAGGAAGCACACAAAGAACTGAAAGAAAAGGCTACGGAGTACTTTAAAACGTTTCAATCACGCTACCTAAAAGAGTATAACGCATACATGGAAGGGAAATATACAGATGCAGAGTTCTTCCAGTGGATCAACAATCAGGTAGCACGAGGGGCGAGGTGGGAAGCTTTGAGAGATCAGATGGCAAGGCGACTCACTGATGCAAACAAATTGGCGGCTGACTATATCAATGACGTTACCCCTGAGGTGTTCCGCGAGAACTACAACTACTCAGCCTATGAGATTGAGAAGGGAAGCGGCATAAGCTTTGATCTTCTGGACGAGGACACAATCAGGAGACTGTCCGAGGGTGAGATTGAGTTGCTACCACCTGCAAGAGTAGATATCCCAAAGGATGAGCGATGGAATCGCCAAAAGGTGCAGAATGCAGTGCTGCAAGGTATCTTACAAGGGGATGCAGTGAGTGATTTAGCAAAACGGCTAGAAAACGTCACCAACATGAACCGCAGCGCAGCTATCAGCAATGCAAGGACGATGATAACAGGTGCGCAGAATGGTGGGCGGCAGGAAAGCTATAACCGTGCCTCTGCCATAGGGATTGAAATACAGAAAGAATGGATGTCGGCAAACGACAACCAAGTGAGAAATTCACACAGGCAATTAAACGGAGTAAGGGTGAGGTATGACGAGCCTTTCCCAAACGGCTGTATGTACCCTGCTGACCCTAAAGGCAAGCCGTGCGAGGTATACGGCTGCCGCTGCACTATGGTAGCAATCACGATACATGCAGACCAGACGAGGAGAAACGATCACAGCGTAAAAAGCTATAAGGAGTGGAAACAGAGACATGGGAAGTAGCATAAGAATTGAGATTGATAATACTGATGCTGTTATCCGTGCCAGCCGCGATCAAATCAAAAAAGCACTAGAGGAGTGCGGACTGACAGCGGAACGATATGCCAAGGAAAAATGTCCAGTAGATACTGGAAACCTGCGCAATAGCATTACACACCAGATGGACGGAGATAACAAGGTACTGATAGGCTCTAATGTAGAGTATGCACCGTATGTTGAGTTGGGCACTGGAAAGTATGCTGACGGTGGAAGAAAAACCTCGTGGGTATACGAGGATAGCAAGGGTAACTGGCATATGACGAATGGGCAGAAAGCGCGACCATATTTGAAGCCTGCACTTGCAAATCATACGGATGAGTATGCAAAGATTATACGAGAGAATTTGGAGAGCTGAGAAGCTCTCCTTTTTACTTGAAATAGTTTTTTTGATTGATACAACAGCAATCAAAAAGTGGAATATGCTTATGATAGCTGCACAGCATAGCAGATACGGCTATAGGGCAAGCAAGCCCACCAAAGCAAAGGAGATATAGCAAAATGGCATTAAAAAAATCAGATTTTAGAGAGATCATTAAAAACCAAAACGCAACCGATGAGGAGAAAATTTCTGAGATTCTTGAACTAGCACACGCTGAGGTAGACGCGATCAAGACCGAGCGTGACACCTTAAAGACTCAGCTTGCCGAAGCTCAGAAGGGCAACAGCGACAAGGAAAACGAGTGGAAAACCAAGTATGAGTCCGAGCACGATGCTTTTGAAAAGTATAAGAGCGATCAGGCGCAGGCGGCAGAGCTTACAGCGAAAGAAAACGCTTACAAGCAGTTGCTTACCGATGCAGGAGTTTCCAACAAGTTGGTTGATCTGGTAGTAAGGGCGAGCGCAAAGCAGATTTCCGATATCAAGCTTAAAGACGGCAAGATTGAGGGAGCTGAGGAGCTTACAAAGTCCATCAAGACGGAATACAAAGATTACATCGTGGATACGCAGAAGAAGGGAGCAAACCTCCCGAACCCACCGAAGAACGATGAATCAAATGATTTTGAGAAGATGAGCCTTGGGGACAAGATGGCATATGCAAATGAGCACCCAGACGCGCCAGAGGTTAAGACATGGCTCTCTAAGTAAAGGAGTAATACATGGCAGTATTTGATAACAAACACTTTAACAGTGAGGTATTTGGAAAATACCTTGAAACCGTACCGAGAATTAAGCAGAACGCTTTTTTAAGAGCAGGTATTTTTAATATTAGAGACGAGCTTAAAACATTACTTGCAGATCAGACAGGCGGCAACTACGTTGTATTGCCTATGGTTGGCTTAATTGGCGGTGATGCCCAAAACTACGATGGTAAAACTACGATTACACCTAATAGCATTGATAGCTATATGCAGGGTATTGTAGCTTATGGTAGAGCTAATTCGTGGGGAGAGAAGGACTTTACTAGAGATATCACGGGACATGATTTTATGGTAGATATTGCAAAGCAGGTATCTGGCTACTGGGATGATAACCTACAGTTTAATATCTTAGCTGTCCTTGAAGGTATTTTTGGCATGACCGAAACGAATGATGCCAAGTTTGTTGAAGGGCACACATTCGACATCACTGAAGCAAATGAAAAGACTGTGGGTGTAACCACACTTAATAATGCTATCCAGAAAGCAGCAGGTGCAAACAAGAATATTTTTTCACTTGTGATTGCGCATTCTCAGGTAGCTACTAATCTTGAGAACTTGCAGGTATTACAGTACGGCAAGGGTGTAGATGCAAACGGAGTTGAAAAAGATCTGACGCTTGCTACATGGAACGGCAGAACCGTACTAATTGATGATGATGCTCCGTTTGACTCTGATACAGGCGCATACACAACTTATATTTTAGGGCGAGGTGCATTTGATTATTGTGATATTGGCGCAGCAGTGCCAAATGAAACAACTCGTGACCCGTTTAAGTACGGTGGACAGGATTTTTTGATCTCCCGTCAGCGCAAGGCAATTGCTCCGAGAGGAATCACTTATAAGCAGCCTACAACCACAACGTCTCCAATGCCAGCTGATTTTAAAACAGCTTCGAACTGGACACTCGTTGAAAACGCAGAAAAAACTCAGAAGATTGATCACAAGGCGATCCCAATTGCACGTATCAAGTCTTTAGGCTAAGAAAGGTGGGGCTATGCTGTATCAGGTATTAACACACATACGCAACTTTTTTGTTGCACCTAATGGCACACATGAGGGTGTTTTCACACTCCGAGATAATAATATCTACGTTGATGATGCAGGAGTACAGCAGCCCATCACTTTTCTGCAAGAGGGACAATATTTTCTGGTTCAAGGCTCTGTCTTCCATGATGGGGTGTACAGATATCCTTGCGAATGCAGAGTGGAGGAGCGATTTACCGGTTCGATTTCCGCCCTCTGCATACCGCAGGAAGTCGTTGATCTTGCACTGGATATCGAGGAGTGGCAGAAGAAATACGGAGACCCTACACCGTATATGTCAGAGTCCTTTGGCGGCTACAGCTATACCAAGGCGACTCAAGGGAGCACTGGAACGGCTACTTGGCAGGAGGCTTTTAGAAACCGCCTGCACACATGGAGGAAGATATGAAACTTGTAGAAAATATGATGGAAGATTGTAGACTGATTGAGAAAAAGCGTGTGCCAGATGGCGCAGGAGGCTTTCAGACTACATGGGTAGAAGGGGCAGGCTTTCAGGCGGCTATTAGCCGTGATACATCCTTAGACGCTCGTGTCGCTGAGAAATCAGGGGTAACAAGCGTTTTTACAATTACGACTCATAGATCATGCCAGCTTGCATATCATGACGTTTTCAAGCGGCTTTCGGACGGCAAGACCTTCCGCGTAACCTCTGATGCAGGAGACAAGGTATCACCGCAGGTATCAGGATTAGATATGGCACAGGTAACAGCAGAGAAGTGGGAGTTAACGACATGATGGATCAGGTAAACATAATGGGTTGCAATTACAAAATCGTCAGAGTAAGCCGCGACCAATATAAAACGTGTGAGGTTGCTGATGGATGGTGTGATTTCTACGGAAAGAAAATTTACTATGTAGACCCTGAGACAGACCCCGATAGCGATCCAATTGCAACATCGCCAGAGGAACTAGTAAAGCATGTTTTAAGGCACGAGATTGTTCATGCTTTCCTCGCAGAGTCAGGGCTTGCTTTTGGTTCACACAGCATTGTCGGCGCATGGGCGATGAATGAAGAGATGGTTGATTGGATTGCATGGAACGGTGACAAACTGCATAAGGCATGGAAGGAGACAGGATTAGTTGAGTAAAGATAAGGCACTACAGGCATGGTTTACGGCTTTTGGCATGACGGCTTATCCTTCCACATCCGTTCCTGATGACACAGTTTTTCCGTGGCTGACCTATGAGTATATCACAGGCAGCTTTGGGGATTCTGACGTGGCTATAGTAGTCAATATGTGGTTTTGGACGGAATCAGAGTCAATTCCCAACCAAAAAGCCGAAGAGTTCAGAAAATATATCTTAGAACATGATTTGATTGAGTGTGACGAGGGCTTGATCTGGGTAAAAACTGGTGTTCCGTGGTGTCAGTCCCTCACGGATGAGACATCACCGACGGTAAAACGCAGATACATGAACGTCACACTCGAATATTTAACGAGGTAATCAAAATGGGAAAAGCAGCAACAAAATTGCCAGATAAAGTATTTGAGCATATTCAAATGAATGCAGGCATTTTAATGTCTGAGTTTGATCCTCAGACATGGACAATTACTGCAACAAATATTATCGGTGCAACTTCTGGCGGCATCAACTTCTCCGATACTCCATCTTTTACGGATTATGGCGAGGACATTGATAACTGCCCGAAGAACACCAAGGAGCTGAAAGAGCTTGATAGCCGAGAAATTAAGGTATCAGGTACTTATGTAGCAGTAACAGCAGAACAGATTAAGAATCTTGCGGCAGCAGCAGACATTGACACGTCTAAGGCAACGATCACACCTCGTACAACACTTACAGATGCAGATTTTGCAGATATCTGGTTTGTGGGTGATTACGGCAAGGGTGGATTTATCGCGATCAACATTAAGAATGCACTTTCAACAGGTGGCTTCAACTTGCAGACCACTGACAAGGCAAAGGGTACTTTTACCTTTGAGTATACCGCACACTATAGCCTTGAGAATCCAGATGAAGTGCCATACAAAGTATACGTTAAGGCAGGTGGCGAGTGATGAAATTATCAGATATCAAAGGTGATCAGGTACTTGATGTACTTGCAGAACTGATTGTGCCAGTAACCAATATTGCAATGGATGAAGCAGCAGCGGCAATTTTTAAAAAGGCAGAGCTTCCAGAGGGCGAAAGCAGAACTACTTTTGCGTTGAAACGCATTCAGAAAAATATTCCTGCGCTCATCAAGGGGCATAAGGATGATCTAATTAAAATCATGGCTATTATCTCACAGCAGACCGAGGACGAGTACAAGCAGGGGTTGAGCATGGCATCGTTTATTCATGATCTTACTGATCTTATGTCGGATGAGGAGTTTGTAAAGCTTTTTACCTGAGCGCAGACGAGGAGACGCGGAGAGTGCTTTACCTCTGCATAGGAGATTACAGAGGGCGAACACTAGCAGGTTTTTTCGCGTATGTGCAAGGCAGACATGCACAGTACGTAGAGAACCTGCTTTATCGCGTGTATGTGACGGATGCGCTGCAAAAAATCTGTGAAAACACTGCTAACTTTGCAGGCGGACACATCATGCAGCAGCGATATTATGATGCGGCATATGGAAAGCCAAAAAAGGAAGAAGATGCAGAAGAGATCATAACGAAAATTATTAAAGCGGCAGGACTGGAGGTGAGGCTGTGAATATACTTGAACTGGTGGCAGGAATCTCCGTTGACTCATCTGGCATGGAAGAGGATTTAGAATCTCTTGCTACACGTGCTGTAGCAAAGGGCAAGCTAATTGCAGATGCTATAGGCACAGTAGCCTCCAAAGGCTTTGATTTGCTGAAAGGAGCGATTACATCATCGGTTGATACTGGTATGTCGTTTGATACTGCGGTATCACAGATTGCTGCTACAACAGGCAAGACGGTAGATCAGATACAAGATTTAAAAGCTGCTGCTGAGAAGATGGGAGCGACTACAAAATTCACAGCCACCGAAGCAGAAGGTATCAATATATTATCGCAGGCTGGCATGTCGGCGGCTGATATTTTAAACGAAGATGCCAACGGAGCTACCCTTTTAAGTACGACACTTGATCTTGCTTCGGCTGGCGCAATGTCGATGGAATCCTCTGCTACATACCTTACATCATCCTTGAAAGGCTTTAAAAAAGAGGGCAAATCCGCGGCATACTATGCAGATTTGATGGCTAAGGGTGCTACCCTTGCAAATACTAATGTAAGCGGTTTGGGAGAGGCATTATCTGGTGTATCTGCCAATGCCTCAGCTTACGGGCAGGCTTCGGACTCTGTAACACTATCTCTGCTTAAATTAGCAGAAGCTAATGTTACTGGCTCGAATGCAACGACTGCGCTTAACTCTGCAATGTCTGAGGTCTACACACCTACAGATCAGGCTAAAAAGGCTTTGGATAGCTTGGGAGTATCTGCATATAACGCTGATGGAACTGCACGTGACTTTAACGATGTGGTAGATAATCTCACAGGGGCATTATCTGGAATGACGGATCAGCAAAAGAACGCTACCCTTAATACTATCTTTGGTGTGCAAGGGCTTGATGCATACAATAAGATGGCGGCTGTATCGGCTGATAAAACAAACGAGTTTAAAGCGGCTCTTGCAGATGCAGGTGGTTCGGCTGCATCACAGGCACAGACTCAGCTTGATAATTTGGGCGGCTCTTTTACCCTTTTAAGCTCTGCAACTGATGGACTTAAGCTTGCGTTTTACAATCTCTTTTCCAAGACGCTCAAGGACGGCGTAGACCTTGCTACAGACTCAATCACTATCCTAACCGATGGGCTAAGCTCTGGAGGCTTACTGGGACTGGTAAAGTCTCTTGGGGGTGTCGCTGATAACGCAGTAACCAAGCTGCTAGGGAAACTTAGCTCTCTCACCAAGTTACCTCTGGTATCGTGGTTTAAGCAGATCAAAAAAACAGGTGCAGATGCTTTTTCTGATATTGGCGGTGCTGTAAAAACTCTTTTTTCTGCATTTGATCCAGTTGTAAGTGCAGTAAAAGAATTTTTAGGTATCACAGATGATACAGGCGGCAAGCTTGATAATGCACGAGCTAAGATTGATGCAGGGAAGTCAGCTCTTGAAGCAATCAAGCAAGCGATCAGCGTAGCAGGGCAGGTTGTAACGTGGTTTGTATCAGTTCCGCTAACTGGGCTTGCAAATATCCTTGGGCAGAGTTTGCTTGCTAAATTTAACATTTTAAAAGCTGTATTTACATCGGCTGTTGATTTTATATCAAGCTTGCCTGTCATGGACTGGCTTGAAAAGCTTCAAAGTGCTTTCTCTAGTGCGTTTGATTCCATTGCAAGTGCGATTTCACCATTAGTTGATGCAGTGCTTAATTTTTCCAATTATCTGTTGAGCCTGGTAACTGATTTTTCAGACGCAGGGACACAAAGCACAGCGTTTGGAACTGCATTATCAGTGCTTAATGTGATTGTTGATGGCATTGCAACTGCGATCCAGTTTGCAGGTGATATTATCTCTGGTGTTATCTCAGTACTAGCGCAAGCGATCAACCAGATTGTAACTGATGCACAGACAGATGGTACGCTTATCAACTCAATTATCACTGGCATTCAGTCAGCAGTGGAGACTGCATTTGCGATAATTGCGGATGTATGGCAAAACGTATTACTACCAGTTTTTACTGGCATCTATACATGGCTATCTGAAAATATCGGCCCGATATCAACGGAGGTTTTTAATGCTCTCGGTGAAGTTGTAACGGCTGTTTTTTCGGTGATTGAGGCAGTTTGGAACAACGTATTGCTGCCAGTATTTACCGCTTTGTTGTCCTCGCTTGAAGATAACATAAAACCGCTTTTTGAGACTACTTTTCAAGCAGCACAAGAAGCTGTCAGTGTAGCATTCCAGATGATTGCAGACACTTGGGAAAACCACTTGAAACCTTGTTGGGACGCAATCAAGACTTTCGCAGATGAAACGCTTTTGCCATGTTTTCAAGCGATTGGAGATTTCCTTAGAGAAAATCTTAAACCAGTATTTGATGAGGTTTTTAAGGCGGTATCAGAGAGTGTAACAACGGCTTTTGATACAATCGTAAGTTGGTGGGATAATGTTTTGAAGCCGCTTTTTGATGGAATGCTAGATTTTGTAACTAACATCTTTTCAGGCAAATGGAGTGATGCTTGGAACGGAATTGTAAGTACATTTTCGACTGTTTTTGCAGGCATTATAGAGTTTGCAAAAACACCAATCAATGCAGTTATCAAGTTGATTAACGGTGCAATAGCTGGCATAGAGTCGGCTTTAAATGCAGTTATCGGAGCGATGAACAAAATCTCAGTAACAATTCCAGATTGGGTTCCGGGCTTTGGTGGCAGCAACTTTGGAATCAATATACCGACTGTCGGATTTGGAAGAATTGGAGAGCTTGAAAAAGGCGGTATCTTGCGAAAAGGACAGAAAGGATTGCTAGAGGGAAAAGGTGATGAGGCTGTTGTACCTCTGGAAAAGTCAGAAGGATGGCTCAACAAGCTTGCTGAGAAGATGAACGGAAACAAGAAGCCTACACAAGTAACAGTAGTGATAGAGGGATATGACAAGGATAAGAAAGAGCTTGCCGAAGCTGTAGCCGAGGAGGTATCAAAGCAAATGGCAGACGATTACGACAGAAATAGGAGGGTATTTGCATGATACATTACTTGATATACAATGGCGAATCCTCTGCCGACTACGATCTTTTAGTGGGAGCGCAAAACACCTTTAACGCTCCCAAAAGGAGCGTAACAAAGTATACGATACCTGGCAGGAACGGAGATTTAATCAAAGATAACGGATGCTTTGAAAATGTCTCCGTAGCCTACACTATAGTGTGTAAAAATCGGTTTGAGAGCCTTGCGGACTCTATCAGCGCATGGCTCAAAAGCCCTACAAGCTATTGCAGGTTAGAGGATAGCCACCATCCAGAGTACTACAGGATGGGACTTGTGACGGATGCCATCACCTATACAACTGGGACACTCAATCACAGTGCAAAAGCCACAGTGACTTTTGATTGCAAGCCCCAGAAATGGCTTATAGAGGGCGAGAGGGTGGAAAAATTCACTTCGGCAGGTATAATTTTCAATCCTACAAAGTTTGCTTCAAAACCACTTATAAAAGTATATGGAAATGGACAATCTACCCTAAAAATTGGCGACTATTCGATGAGTTTAAACTTGCAGGCTTATGTAACTATCGACTCTGAGTTGATGGACTGCACCAGAGGAAACATGAACATGAACAGTTATGTGGTGCTTGCTTCTGGCTTCCCAGAGCTTAAATCTGGGATGAATTTAATTACTTTTACTGGTGGAATAAAATCAATAGAGATTACTGGGAGGTGGTGGACGATTTGATACCAATTTTATATGCAGCGACCGAAAAGCTTTTTAAATCTCAAGGCTTAGGAGCTTTGGTGGATGCGATCACTTGCAAAGTCACTGAGGAAAGAAACGGCTCATATGAGTTGACGATGACTTACCCTTTGAGTGGTCAGCATTTTAAGGATTTGGAATTATCAAGAATTATCAAAGCCGTACCGTCCTACAAAACCGATCCAGAACCGTTTCGCATTTACGCTATCAGCAAGCCTTTAAACGGTATTGTAAAGGTAAATGCGGAGCATATCTCATATCAGCTATCACATATACCAGTAACACCCTTTGAAGCATCTAACGTAGTGGAGGCAATGGATAACCTCAAAAAGTACTCAGCAGAGGACAACCCTTTTTCTTTCTGGACTAGCAAAGAAACGCAAGCAAAAATGGCTTTTACAGTTCCGACCTCTTGCCGTGCTCTGCTTGGTGGTGTAGAAGGGAGCATTTTGGATACCTACAAGGGAGAGTATGAGTTTGCTGGGTACACTGTAAAGCTACATCAAAACCGAGGATCGAATAAAGGTGTGACAATCAGATATGGAAAGAACCTCACCGATCTAAAGCAAGAGGAAAGCATTGCAAATACGATCACTGGTATCTGCCCATACTGGAAGAGTGAGGAAACGGAAGAAGTTGTAACACTTCCAGAGGTATCAGTTTACAGCAAGTATGCGAATAACTTCCCATATAAGCGGACTGCGGTACATGATTTTTCGGCAAGCTTTGAGGAAAAGCCGACAGTCACACAGCTTAGAACCAAGGCAGAAAGCTACATTACACAGAACGGTGTAGGTGTGCCTGATGTATCCCTTACAGTATCTTTTGTAGTGCTGTCGCAGTTTGAAGAGTACAAAGATATAGCTGCATTAGAGTCCGTCAACCTCTGCGATACAGTAAATGTTATATTTGATGATTTGAGCATAAACACAACTGCAAAAGTTGTAAAAACCGTGTACGATGTGCTACTTGATAAATACGACAGTATCACGGTTGGAAGTACTCAAAACAGCCTCAGCAAGAAGCTCACAGAGATAGATCAGGCGGCGCAGGATGAAATAGACAAGGAAACCTCTGCTAGAAAAAGAGCTATCACAGAGCTTGTAAAGAAGGTGGAGCAGGGTAGCGGTTTATATGTCACTGATAAGGGAACTGGTGGGGCGCATGATTGGTTTTTGCATGATAAGCCAGTCCTTGAAGAATCTCAGACCATCATTCGTATCAATGATGGTGGCATAATTTTTTCTATTGATGGTGGTGAGACTTACAACGGCTTAGATTGGAGCGGTACAGCAATCTTGCAAAAAATTTACACTGTGGGCATCAACGCAGCGTATATAGATACTGGACAGCTAAAGGTTGTAGATAACACTGGAAAGACTCTTTTTTGCGCCGACATGGACTCAGGCGAAGTAACAATAAACTCTGGCTTGCTTAAAGTTGGTGCAGGATATATCAACACAGACGGGCGCTTTAAAATTGGCTCTATGTATTCGCAGGGTGGAGTATATAACAAAGATACAGGGATATACGAGCGACAAGACGTTTGCTTTGACAAAGCAATCTTTATCAATTACGGAATTGAGCTTTACGGTAACAACGACTCAGCTGAGGGCATTGCATACTGTGATTTTCACTCTGGGTCAGACGTGACGACAGGTGATAGTTTGTATGATTACACTGGACGTTTGCAAAACTATCTTGCGCCTGCTGGGACAAGTGAGTTTACGTTTTCTGGAAAAAAGAAAGTTGATGATACAGAGGCAGGTACTTGCACAGTAGCAGTAAACGGAACGATTGTGCATTCATCTGACAGGCGATTAAAAGATAACATTGAAGATATATCTTGTGATACTGCAACAGACTGGATAATGGCTCTAAACCCAGTGAAGTATAATTATAAAGCTGATAGTGAGCTTAAAGTGCATCATGGACTTGTATATCAAGAGGTGCAGGAAACCGCCAAAGAATTATCTATGGATAATCTGGCACTGCTTCAAGAGTTCCGAGGAGCTGATAAAGTGGTTTACGGTGCTATCGGATATGAAGAACTGATAGCCGATCTCATAAAAGTGGTACAAAACCATGAAAAAATCTTGAGAGGAGAACAAAAATGATTAAAGCAATTTATGATTTGGATATGACACCAAGAAGAAGCCTTCCAATCATCATCAACGTTTCGCAGAATGATGATCTTGGAAGAACGCTCGTCTTTAACCTCTTTTCTTCAACTGGAACATGGACAGCACCAGACAGCGCAACCGCAACCCTCGAAGGTGGAAAGCCAGATGGAAAGTTCTTTTCTTTTAACTGCACATACTCTAAAGGAACGGTAACAGCGATCATCCAACAGCAGATGACTGCTGTATCTGGAAAGGTTGTTTGCAAGGTAAAGGTGCAGTCTGGAAACAAGGTGATTGAGTCCGCGCCAATCTACATGATGGTAGATGCAGCAGGCATTCCAGATGGTGCAGACATGTCTAAGTCTGATGTTAACGATGCAGTGGCAGCGGCTACTAAAAAGATTGTTGAGCAGGTAGCAGGAAGTATACCATCTGATTACTCCGCACTTAGCAAATCAGTTGATGAACTAAAGCAGGATTTAGGTGACACTTCAAATGAATTGTATAAAAAAGAAGAGAGAGAAATTGCTGTTGATTCGTCTGATTACAACTTATTAGAAAATAAAGTTGCGTATATTGATACTAATAATGAAGTTATGACTTATGAAAACGCAAACGCTTATGTGATGCACAAAAACGTTATTAGTGGAGAAAAATATAGAATAATGTCACAAACACATGGGTCTGTAAACACATTGTTATATGCTATATGTGATTCGAACGGTAAAGTGATAAATTCAGCAAAAATGGGTGTTTCGCCAAATACTTATCTCACAACTGATATAACGATACCTGATAATGGTGTTGAAATGTATTTGAATGAATTTCCAACACAGACATATCCCTTAGTAGTTAATAAAATAGAAACTATAAATATTTCTAAAATAAACGGAAAAGAAACTGTAAATTGTTGGGGTGATTCACTCATTCGTGGAGTGGGGGTTGGTGATTCATATTCTAAAGCATTCCCATATGTTTTACACGGCTTACTTGATGGTAGAAAAGTGATTAATTGTGGCGTAGGCGGGGAAAACACGATTAACATAGCTTCAAGACAAGGTGGTTTACCAAATATTGTAAAGCCATTTACCATACCTGCAAATGCAAGTAAAGTAGAAATTGAATTAACTAACATATATGGTGACAGTACTGGCATTTTGTTACAAGGCGGTTCGGCATTAGACCCAACGACAGGTAAATATGTTATGACCGCACAAATAAATCCCTGTTCTATCAACGGAGTAGAAGGTACACTTACTTATGAAAATGGAAAATATTATTTTTCTCGTTCCGAAAATGGAGAGTCCGTAATTGTTTCTCGCCCAACTCCCTTAATTACTTATGCAATGAAATCAATGCGTGATAATATTAACATTATATGGATTGGAACTAATGGTGGGTTTACTACCTCAGCCGAACTGATTGAATGTATAGAAGCAATGATTGACTATATGAGTCCTATCAACAAAAAATATATTGTGATTGGAGTCCATCACTTAGTTAGTACAGTTACCGAAACGTTTGAAACGATAGAAAAAAATATGTCAATACATTTTGGCAGACATTTTATAAATCAAAGAAAATATATGCTTGAATATGGCTTATCTGATGCAAGGATTACTCCAACAGCTGAAGATATAACAGCCATTTCGCAGGGTAAAATACCACCATCTTTACTATACGATGATGTACATTATAATGATAAAGGCTACAATATAATTGCTACTCTTGCTTCTGAACGTGGAAAAGAACTTGGCTACTGGCAATTAGCTAAATGAGGCTATAGTTAATCACTTGCACCGATAGAAATGTCGGTGTGATAGGAGGAAAAACTTGAAAATATACCGTTTTGAAGCGTTGGTGCGTGCTGATCCGCACACGAAAGAAAACCAAAAATCTCAAAAGAAGGAGACTAGAAATCATGGCATTGCTTGAAACCTTGATCCCTGCATGTATCTCGGCAGGAGTCACCTTGCTTGTGTGCCTCATCAATAATCGAGGGCAACAGGAGCGCACACGAGCGTTGATGGAGTACAAACTTGATGAGCTTGCAAAGAGAGTTGATAAGCACAACTCGGTAATTGAGCGGACTTACGAGCTTGAAAAGAATATGGCAGTTGTGATGGAGAAAATCGGTGTGGCAAACCACCGAATCCATGACTTAGAACAGGAGGAAAAAGAGGAATGAAGAAGTGGTTAAAAACCGTAGGTATCAGATGCGTTAAGACTATGGCACAGGCAGCAATTGGAGTCATTGGCTCCTCTGCCATGCTTGCCGAGGTAGACTGGAAGGTGTGCTTGTCGACTGTGGTTCTGGCAGGTATCACTTGTATCTTGATGAACGTGAGCCAGATCAAGGAAACGGAGACATGAAATGTTAGTTATGCCTAGAGCGTACACAGAAAAAGAAATCGAACAGGCGAAGGTACTGCTTGAAAAGATGCGTGATAACTGCGTAAGAAAAGATGCTGATGCTTACAATGATCCGGAGCGAGAGGAAAAGAAAAAAGCTCTGGAAATGGCATTAGAAGGGTTGAAAAGATTACCAAGAAATTTTGAAGAAAGCGGTGTAAGATAATATGGTAAAAATCGGGTCATCAAGAATTGATGAAAACGGAAAATTATCTGGCGGTGTTGCAGGAGATCAGACAGGGCTTGAGGTAGCAATTGAGCCATGGTATCTGCATAGCAAGGGATGGGTTATCATCCGAGCAAAAGACGATGCAGTGCGTGAGCGTATCGCCCAGTGTATGGAAGCAGCTTGCGCAAATGATAATATCGGCTATAACCAAGATGGCGGTTGGGGCGTGTACGACCTTAGTAAGCCGTATGGATGGGATTGCAGCAAGATCAGCAAGCCGTGTAGTTCCGACTGTAGCAATCTCGTCCGCACCTGCATTGCGTATGCTATCCAAAAAGCTGTGCAGTGGTTTTCCACTCTCAATGAGGTTGTAGTGCTATCAGCTTTGGACATTTTTGAGATTATCACAGATGCCAAGTATACCAAAACTGATGCGTACTTAAAACGTGGAGATATCCTCTGCACATGTACGCAGGGGCATACCGTGGTAGTCCTTGATAACGGATCAGCAGTAAGCGGCAGCACCTCAAAGCCATTAGAGGGCAATACAAGCTTCTGCGGCAAGGGTATCGGAACAGCAGTTGCAAAGACTGCAATGCATATTAGAGACGGAGCAAAAGACTCTGCAAACGCTCTTGCTATCATCCAAAAGGGAACGGCAGTAGAAGTACTTGAAGTAACCGCTGATTTTTGGTACAAAATCGTGTGGCCAGGTGCATCATGTGGCTACGCATATACTAAGGGCGGTGAAGTGTACTACGATTACACAGCCATTAAGTCTACAGCTATCAACGTGGGCGATACGGTATACTTTTCTGGAGGTGCGCAGTATATCTCCGCATGGGCTACAACACCAGTAGCAGCTAAGGCAGGAAAAGCAAAAGTTACACAGCTTTGTGCGACTGGTAAGCATAACTATCACATCGTAGGCGATGGAGTCTATGGTTGGGTAGATGGATCTACTTTAAAAAAGGAGTAAGTATGGATGCAAAGAGAATGCTTTTAGAGGATGCAATTGAGACGGCTATTAAAGCAGAAAGGAAATTTTTGCTTTGTCGTGCAATGCTGATTGCATCCGTGGCTGTGAACGTGTGCCTAGTGGCTTGTATGTTGGCGAGGTGATTCTATGGATAGAGGACTTGTAAAAGCATTCTGGAATTGCGGAGACAATACGATAATCGAGTTTGCATTGATGAGGGCGAGGCTTAACCAGAGGGAGAAAGAGGCGGTTGCATACCTCTTGGACGATTGCTTGTCGCAGGAGCAGGCAGCTGAAAAGATGTGTGTAAGTACCAGAAGATTTCAAGAATATTGGTACTCTGCAACCGATAAACTCTTGGCTCTGCCTTGGTTGGTAGCCTATGCAAATGAATTAAAAAAATAATTTTTAGGGAGCTTTTGTGGCTCCCTTTTTTAGCGAAAGCGTTGACGGATGCCAAAATAAGATGTACAATGAGCTAGAAAAATATCTCACGGAGGGAAGGAAACATGAGAAAAGTATTTTATGCGCTTGCAGCTGCATCTATGCTTATGGCATCGGTAGCACCTACAATGGCAGAGGAAACCACAGAGGCTCAAACTGTAATCGAAGGAGACGAGGACAGCATAGAGGGAATTGAAGCTCTTTTGCAGCAACTTGATAAGCGCATCGCAGAGTTGAAAACCAAATTAAAGGAGCTGAGAGGTGAAACCGCAGTACAGGAAGGCGATGTAATCTATCAAGATGATATGATTATCTTAACGTATGATGGTATCACAGACGAGTACGGAAGATATGATATCAAGTTTACTGCCGAAAATCTTACCGACAAAAAGATTCGTGTACAAACGGCTGACGCATCTGTAAATGGTATCATGACATACTCAATGCTTGCTGAGGGTATGGAGGCAAACAAGAAAGCAAAGGGAATTTTTACTGTTACGGACGAGGTTGAAGTTGAGAACCTTGAGGACTTGGAAACGATGGAATTTAAAATTCAAGTTCTGGATGATACCACATATCAAGAACTTTTGCTTACCGACCCAATCACTATCAATTTTGATTTGAGTGAGTAAAAGGTGGTGAGTTTATGGCAAAAACAATAAAATGCCCCAACTGTGGGGCGAGTATAAAAGGAAATGCGAAAGTATGCGAGTTTTGCGGCACTCAGTTTTCGGCAGAGGTGCTAAAAGAGAACGAAAAAGCAAACAAAGCAGGGTGTCCAAAGTGTGGTAGTACAAATGTAACTTTTAGCCGTGAGAAGCAACGCGAGATCACAGCAGGAAAGAACACTGTAGCGATCAGATCAACCGTGGGAGTGTGCAAAGATTGCGGCTATACATGGGATGCAAGTGCAGGTGCGCAACAGCCGAAGGAAAAGAAAAGAACTTGGCTTTGGGTTTTGGGATGGCTTTTTATCTTTCCAGTACCTTTAACAATTTTACTTTTACGTCCAACCACTCAAATGGACAGTAAAGCCAGATGCGGCATCATCGTTGCTGCATGGGTGCTGTATGTGCTGATAATCGGTGGATCAGCTGCCAACAACAAGAATGCAGATCAGCCACCACAAACAGCGATAGAAACACAAGCAGAGCTTACAACTGAATAAAAAAATAAATTGAGCTTACCAAACGGTAGGCTCTTTTTTATGCGCAAAATTATCGTTTCTGCATCGTGTATCTTTCAAAGCCTTTGTGCGATGATATGAGCAGGAGGAATGAGAGCATGTATAAAAAGTATAATCCAAATCCAGAAGCCGCCAGAGTAGGAGATTGCACGGTAAGAGCATTGTGCAAAGCTCTCAACCAAGACTGGGACAAAACTTACCTACAGCTATGTATACAAGGCTTGCTAATGGCAGATATGCCATCTGCTAACGCTGTGTGGGGTGCATTTTTGAGCCAGAACGGTTTTAAACGTGGCATAGTTTCGGAATCATGTCCAGTATGCTACACTGTCGCAGATTTTGCAGCTGAACACCCTCACGGGGTATATGTGATTGCGTTAGGCAGCCATGTTGTAACGGTAGTGGATGGAAATTATTTTGATACATGGGACTCAGGGCAGGAAATCCCCCTCTACTTTTGGGAAAGGAGTGATGAGAAGTGAGTTACCCCTACTATGGCTATCAAAATTTTGGGCAACCGTATAGCCCACCCGTGCCAGATCAGCTAGCACAGATGAGAATGCAGCAGAGTCCGCAGATGCAGGGCTATCAGAATTTTACACAACAGCAGCCTCAGCCCTCAGCTGATGACCGTATTTGGGTTCAAGGGCAGAATGCAGCAGAAGCCTATCTTGTAGCTGCTAATGGATTTGTGAGACTGTGGGATAGTAGCCGCCAAGTTTTCTATGAAAAGCGAGCTGACAGCTCTGGACGACCTTACATGGAAACATATGAGTATCAGCGCAAGGGTGCGGAATCGCCCAACGTAGGCACTGAGACGCAGAAGCAAGCTGTTGACTACTCGAAAGAGATAAGCGGCTTAAAGCAGCGTTTAGCGGCTCTGGAAGCACACTTTAAAAACGGAGGTAGTGTAGATGATGCAATTTCAAAATCCAATGCAGATGATACAGCAATTCCAACAGTTTAAAAAAGCATTTACTGGTGATCCCAAAGCAGAGGTTCAGAAGCTTCTTACCTCTGGGAAAATCAATCAGCAACAGCTCAATCAGTTGCAAGCAATGGCGCAACAGTTTCAAGGGTTGTTAAACAGCAATGGTAAGTAAATCACGCAAAATGCGTTGATTATACAAAAAAACTCAGAAAGGAGAAAAATTTATGAGTTTAACAAGTGAAAGTATGACTCCTGCCGATATCGCAGCCGTAACAGGTAATAACGGTAACGGAATGTGGGGTGATGGTGGTGCATGGTGGATCATCATTCTTTTCCTCTTCGTGTTCTGCGGTTGGGGAAACGGTAACGGATGGGGAAACAACGGAGGTGCAGGCGCAGCTGATAACTACGTTTTAGCAAGCGATTTTGCTACCTTGCAGCGACAGATTGATAGCTCTACAGCATCGCTAGAGCGCAAATCCGATGCGATCAACAGCGGCTTATGTGATGGATTCTATGCCCAGAACACCACCGCGTTGACTGGATTCTCAAACGTAAACCAGAACCTTTGTAACGGCTTTTCACAGGCTGAGTTATCCAGAGCCAACGGGCAGATGAACCTCATGCAGCAGATGAACGCAAACAATATCACAGCTATGCAGAATGCAAATGCTTTGCAGTCTCAGCTTGCACAGTGCTGTTGTGATAGCCGAGAAGCCATAGCAGGTATAAATTACAACATGGCGATGAATACCAATGCTTTGCAGCACAGTGTAGAATCTGGATTCTGCCAGACGAACTACAACAACGCTTCCAACACACGCGATATCATCGACAATCAGAACAGCAACGCAAGAGCTATCCTTGATGCACTGAACGCACAGCAGCTTGCAGCGAAAGACGCGAAGATTGCCGAGCAGAATCAGCAGATTTTTGGCTTGCAGCTTGCAGCATCTCAGCAGGCACAGAACAATTACTTAGTTCAGACACTTAAACCTGCACCAGTTCCGAGCTTCCCTGCTGGACAGCTCTATGGCTACATGGGTGGCTGCTGCAATCCGTGCAATAGCTGTTCCTGATAGGGGGTGGCGAGTATGGCAGAATATACGTTAACCACACCTACAGCCGTCCCTCTGGGCGGTGCAGTGCCATATACCAACACAATTATCAAGGGTTGCTGTAACATCAAGCACAGGGCAGGTTCAGGGCAGGTGACTGTCAAGGGCGGCACTTGCTGCAACCCTGCAAAGTACCTCGTGTACTTCCATGCCAACGTAACAGGAGTTGCAGGAGCAATTCAGCTTGCACTTTTTCTGGATGGTGAGAGGCTACCAGAAACCTTGATGGCTGTTGTTCCTGCCGCTGCGACTGACGTTTGGTCAGTGAGTGCAGAAACTGAATTTTGCGTGGACTGCTGCTGTGGCACAGTCTCAGCAAGAGTAGTAGAGGGTGCAACGGTTACAGTTAATACAGCGGAAATAATCGTGAAAAAGGAGGTGGCATAATGGGAACAATGGAAGATTTAAAACGCATGATTTGCACAGAACTTGAAGAAATCGCCAAAAAGGGTGAAATGTCCGCAGGTGATCTTGATACAGTATACAAGCTCATCGTATCGAAGGAAAAGCTTCTGCGCATTGACGAGCTTGAAGAAAAGCTTGGCTATAGCGAAGACGGCAGAAAATGGAGATACAGCAGAGACGGAGAGCCAGATGGCGGTAGCAGCTATGGACGGCATTATGTGAGGGCACACTACAGCAGAGACGGCAGAGGACGCTACAGCATGGATGAGGGACGCACGATGCTTGCAGATCAGATCAGAGATATGATTGATAACAGTGATCTGAGCCAGAACCAGAAAGGCGCACTCAGAAAGGCAATGGAAGCTTTGCAGGAGTGATGATGGAAAGGGGGTAGAGCGATGCTTGATATGGACGAGATAAAAAGTGAGATTGCACGGCTTGAAAATGGAAATATCACCTTTTCAACTGTGGAAAAGCTTGCTATGCTCTACATAGTGCAAGAGCGCAACTCCCCTACACCAGAACCAGAGCCAGTTGAGATACAGCAAATGCCAAGATATGCGTATGCAGCCGCACCAGAGCCTCCACAGTCGGACTTTTTAGAAGCTGTGAGTAAAGTGCCTATAGATAAAGCCTTGCAGGTGATAGATGAGCATATGGAAGCAATCAAGCTGCTATACCCCAAGGAGTACACGGCTGTTATAAACAAAATATTGGCATAAAAAAGAAGAGGGCAGCGTTTGTGCTTCCCTCTTTTGATTTTCTAAATTTTCTAAATCATTCTTGCGGTTACATACGGAAATACATCTTTATTTAGTTCCTTTCTTTAAAATCTTCCTTCACCATTCGCTCTAATGCTAATTTAAAATAGATTGGACACTTATTTACTCCCAGTTCCCAGTTCTGGAGTGTGCGTTTGGGAATTGAGTATAAATCCCCAAACTTCTGTTGATTTAATCCAGTCAGCTCTCGAAGTTCCCTAATTTCCATCTTGCTTTAATTCCTTTCTTTTTTCTGACTTCTTTTTGTGCCTTTTTCCGATTTCTTTTAGCTCATCTTCCCATCCTTGATGACTATTTATGTACTCACCAAAGAGTTTTTTTTCAGCCTCTTTGCGTGCTGATGCTGCCTCTTCCAGACTAAGATATACACCTAAATGATATTGCTTGCGTCTAAATGTTATATAGGCTCTGTAACTTCCGTCTTTTTGAAGAGAAACTCCGTTTACTTTTGTGCTAGAATTTTTGTTTACAGTTCCATTCTCTCTTGATCTAATGCTTGGCAAGCAAGAACCATCCACATAGCAGCTTTTATGTATTTCTCTTAAAAAGTCCCCATTATTACGGTTACAATTTACGCACATATAATTTTTTTTCAATCTGGACAACTGGGTTTCTGTTTCTTTTCCACAAACCGGGCATATGGCTTTGCAATAAAAAACGTTCTCCCCTTTTTTCTTAAAAATACTTACAATCCTAAATCCATTGATACTAGTTCCGACTTTTTTTTGTGCAATTCTCAAGTTGGATTCGGATATTTTTTTTGAAGTAGTTTTTACATGTTCCTTATTGCATCCACAAGATTTAGATTTGCCTGCTAATAGCATGCGACTATATACACTTCTAACCGTTCCACAGTCACATTTGCACATAACCGAATATGGCCTGCTTGACTCTCCGATCACTTCCCACATTCCGAAACGATCACCAGTTTTAACCGAGGATTCTTTTCGTCTGGCTTTTAAGTATTCCTTATTGCATCCACAAGATTTAGAATCACCAGCGCAAAGAGATCTATTGCTTACATCTCTAATCGTACCGCAAGTACATCTGCACTTTGAGTAATAGGGCTTGTTGCCTTGCCCTATTACTTCCCATTGTCCAAATACATCTCCAATTTTAATTTTATTTTTTACCATTCCACTCATTCCTCATAATAGTGCGATTACCTGCGCATCTCTAATGATTACTTCATCCTCGTCTTGCCCATACTCATAGCCCTTATAGCCAACTATGATAGCTAATCTTCCAAGATAGCAAGATGCTTTCTCAATAGCTCTGCTTAAAAGCTCTTTAGCTTCGTCAACTTCGTCAGAGTCCAAATCTGTAAAATGCCAAATGCCAATACCACAAGTGCCTGGTAATTCATTTGGCTCATCATCATAGTAGCTGCTTTGATCAAGCTCTATATTCCAATCATAGCTATCTCTGCACCAATCACCTACAGCATAATCTTCATCATCACAGCAATGACGAACAGCTACTATTGTTGCACCTTCGTTGTTTACTGTTTCCAGAATTTTTTTTGCGTCTAGTCTTTCAATAATTTCCTTTGCTTCCACCATATTTTACCTTACTACCTTTGGCAGTTCCTTTCTTTGTTATGGCTATAGTATAGCACCGATTTGGTACTTTGTAAAGCATATATTTGCACTTAATCAGTGCTTTTTATTGATATTTTTTACTATTATGTTACTATGATAAGTGACAAGGTGACATAATAGCAAAAAGTAAGTACAAAAAAATTGCACAAAAATTTAAACAAAGTACACCTTGTCGACTGAGTGACGCTTGATCTCGATTCTCCTCACAACTCTGTGCCAGAAATCTCGCTTTCCCTGCCTTGACAGCTGCTCGTAAACTTCCCTCCAGTTATCTGGCATCTGGCTGACTGGTAGCGCAGGTGCTGCCAAACTCTCAAGCTCCGCAAGCTGTGCTTTCAGCTCTTTTGTCTTTTCAAGATACTCAGCACGGCTCATATCGCCATCAAGGTATATATCTTTCAGCCGTTCCAATCTCCCCTTGATCTTCTCAATTTTTCCCTCGGTGCTTTTTGCTTTCGCTGCAAGCTTCTGAACGCTTGCGTTATAATCTACAATCAATTCTTCCAGATGATCTATCATGTAGCTTTCCAGATTATGCTCCATGATGAATGCAGCGTTTTTGCATTCTCCTCTCCGCACAGTTCTCATGCGGCATTGATAGTATAGCTTTTCGCTTGGTTTGCCGTAGCTTGTATAGCAAGTGCACTTTGATCCCATCCTTGCACCACAACTTGCGCAGAAGATCAACCCTGTAAAAATATATACTCTGTCTGCTTTTGGCTGCCTGGGATAATGCTGCCTTGCTTGCTGTATAAGCTCATGTTGTGCAGGTGTGATATATCCTGGCACTGATACACCATAGTAAGTGCCGTAGTACGGCTCTTTATCAAGCAAAAAATGGGCGGTTTTTCGAGACATTTTCAAGCCCTTTTCGGCAGCTGCATCCATGGCTTGCACTGGGCTGTATGTGTTTAGGTAGGTGTCAAAAAAGGTTTGCATAGCATCCTTAGTCTTTGGATCAAAGTCTATGGTAGATGCTGATGTGCGGATATATCCCAACGGCATCTTACCTACTATGATATATCCCTGCGATTTGCGATACTCGTTAACCGCTCTGATACGCTCTGAGGTGCGGTCTGACTCAGCTTGGGCGATACTCAACATAATGTTGACTTTAAACACACCTGCGGACGTTTCCGTCTCGTAGTCCTCCCAGATAGCTCTCCAAGGCACTTTTGCGGCATCAAGCTGACTCTGTACCTCATAGTAGTCCGCAACGGAGCGAAACCACCTATCAAGCTTTGTGAAAAGGATGATATCAATTTTGTGATCTTTGCAATCCTGTATAAGCTGTAGCAGCGCAGGACGTGCTTTGTACTTCTTGCGTGCGCTGATTCCTGCATCGTTGTAGATGCCTGCGACGTCCAGACTGTTCTCGCGGCAATACTTTTGCAGCGCATCAATCTGGCTATCTACTGATAAGCCGTGATCTCTTTGTTCTGCGGTTGATACACGGACATATATAGCCGCCCTTTTCTTTCCTTCCATTTCCTTTTCTGTATCCTTTCTTGTGTTACGTTTACATGATTAGTCATGTAAAAAGTGTTAAAAAAAGTATTATATCGCTTTCTTCTTTGTGTTAGCATGGAAACATCTTTTTTTTAAGGAGGTGCATCATATGGATAGAAAGGAGCTTATAAAAAAGATATCTAACCTGCTGCAAACCTTTGATCTTGTTACCCTGTTAGCTATTTACCGTACGCTTAAACGCGTCCAGAAAGGAGCCGTAAATGAAAAAGATGCTGATTAAAAAGATAACCGATATGTTGCAAACACAAAATGAAGATGTGTTGCTGTTAATTTATGAAATTTTGCTTAGGATGTAGCTTGTTTGAGTTCTTTGAGGTTGCACAGTATGCCCCCAAAACTCTGCGCTTGATCCTCTGAGAGCTGCAAGACGTACTGTACAGCCTCAATTGCGACTTGATAACGGCTTGATGTGGGATCAAGTTGCCTCAGTTGGCTTGCGATGTTGGAGACTTCCGCACATGATGTAACCTGCATCGCGCCCTTTCCGGTTCTCAACCACTCCTCACGAATGCCGAATCTCTCGCAGATCAGCGTGATACTCTGCGTGCTTGGCTTGCTTTTTCCACTGCACATGTTGGATACTGCCGACTCCGAAATTTGCAAAGTTCGTGCCAATCCTGCCTGTTTCATTCCCTTCATCTTCAATATCTGTAAAATTCTATCACCGATTTCCATTTTTTTCCACCTCCCTTCTCTTCCTTATTATATCACATTCCCTTTTAAAAGTAAATGCACTTCTTATATAAATTAAGAAAAAGACCAAGAAAAAGCACCGAGCTGCCAACTCGATGCCATAAAAAGACATAAACCAGAAAGTCTGTCTCATAAAACCAAAAATATTATATCACAAATAGTAGTAAAACGCAAGCAATTTAAAAGGGGATCAGATCGCTCTGACCCCCTAAATACGGAGAAATATTGAGTTCTTTTCACACAACGCCCCTCGTGCCGAAAGGAAGCACGAAGGGCAGACAGAAAGGATAAAGGTACTTGCCTTTTGTGGTTATCCCACATAGAGAAAAGTATAAAAGATGTATGAACCCTTTACAACCCTAACTATAAGTGCGATGAATAAAAAAAGCAAGGACTTTTTTTAAGTCCCTGCTTTCTTTTTTTACCTTTTTACTGAGTGCGGTAATATGCTGCGGAAATGCAGCGTTTTTTTACTTTTCCCCCTTACTGATCGCAGCATTAAGCTTGCGGATCATGTCCAACACAGCTTGCATTTGGGTTTCATCCAGCTGCAAAAGAGTTTTGTTTAATGCAACCAAAAAGTTGTATGTCTCTGGATCGGTTTCTTCTTTGCGAAAAAGTTGTGCTGTGATCTCTGCAATTTCAGCTTGCTTGGTCATCGGGGCTTTCATTTCCCCTTCGCCAGTGCGTAGCCATTCTTCACTAATTTGAAACTTCTTGCACAAGTCTATAATAGTCCTTGCGCTTGGTGCACGCTTTCCACTTTCTAGCATCCACACATAGTTTTGTGATAGATTTAGTTCTTTTCCGAACTCTTCTTGTGTTAATCCGCTTTCTTTTCTTATAGATATTATTCTGTCTTTCATTTCTTGCATAAAGACACCTCCTTACATTATATAGTATATCTTACTAATTCTAACAAGTCAATAAAATAATTAAACTTTTTTCTAAAAAACTATTGACATGTTAGTAGAGGTGTGCTATTATAAACTCACAAGTTAGATAACAGCTTGACAGAAAGGAAAACAAAGATATGAAAACATGGAAGGATGAAACAATCAAGAGAGAACTGAACAGACTTGCAGAGGGATTGCAGGAGGTTGACAAGACAATTATTTCCTATGTGAGAATCAGCATGGGAAACTTATCCAATACCAGAACCGTTACAGTTTATACCGATTTTGCAAAGAATGAGTGGTTATTTAAAGCAACCTTCGATTTTGACGTTAACACAATGACACTTGAGTGTAGAGGTGTAGAGCCATGCACAAATCGAATCTCATCTTTGAAAGGCAGCGTTAATGCTTGTATAGAAACTTTTAACTGCACATTTGATGAGTTTGAATACTACTACGGTGTGCCTTATAAGCATTATCTTTCAACCACTGAGGCAGAAGATGTTGCAGAGGAAACCACAGATGAACCCACACCAGAGGAAGCCGACAGAGAAGTAACATATATCGACTTCAAGCCAGAGCAGGACTACAGCGAAGATGAGCAGAAAGAGATTGCTGAGACGGTTGCAGGAGTAGGACTTGAACTACTCGAAAAGGAGCTTATAGAGCTTGAGAGATTGGAAGAAGAAAGTGACAAAGCGGATGACGCATGGGACAAAGATCCACTTAATGCAGAGCTTGAAGCGGCAAGTAGTAAGGCATACGAGAAGGAGTGGAAAAAGTACATGGACGCAGCCAAAACGCTTGCAAGGCTTATCAGCATGGACACAAAGACCGCACGGCAGATGCTACAGAGAGGTAGCAAGAACCGCGAGAAGGTATGGAACTACTTGAATCGAAGAAAAATCTATGAAAGCAAGTAACCAGTGCTGAGCTAACGGCAAGACGGGCAGAAAGGGTTGAAAATATGACAAATATTTTAGATGTCTTAGAATGTGGCGGCTTTACGGCTACTCAGAAACCGTTGGAATACAGTACTTTACAAAGTAAGAGTAAAGAAGAACTGATTCGCCGTATCAGAATCTTAGAAAGCAATTATGAGACTGTCAGCGAGCGTAATGAAAATCAGTTGAAGTATATTGAAACTCTAAAACAGGAGATTGTAAGCGATATTGTAGCTGATTTAGAGAAAAATGGAATCACAATGTCTACTGCAGAATTACCTCACAACTATTTCAAGGCAATCAGTGTTAAGAAAGCGGTCGAAATTGTAAAGAACAACAACCATTTTAAATGATTCTAGTGTATGGAGGGAAAAATGAGCAAAGAGACAGAAAACAGACTGAAAACCGAGCTTGATAAGCTTGACGAGCTTGTAGCAGAGGGTGTACACCTGCTTGGAGAATACATGAATGACCCAGAGAGCGAGGTAAAGAAGAGTGCATATCATGAAACATGCATGATGATCAATAATCAGTTTACAGATTGTGCAGTACTTCTCAGAGATTGCGGATACGCTCCAGATTTTGAAAAAGCTGTAAGGCTGTTGAGAAGCGTGGGCGCATATAGACTTTCTAAGGCTGTTTGATAGTTCAATGTAGGGAGGTGAGGAAATGTTTTACATAAAAGGGCTGGAAGTCAATAGCTTGGGTGAGTTGCCAGAGGATAGCCGCAAAGAGGCGGCACAGAACATCCTCACCGAGCTGTACAAGATATGGTGCAGAGAGCATGGACAGGAGCTAGAGAGCATCGAGGTAAACAGAAAGAGAAAGGGGGATGTGGGTGCATAAATACACGGTACATTTTTACGTAGATTGGCAATTGGTAGCAGGATGCATCATTGAAACCTATGACAAGGATAGTGCAGAAAAACTAGCAACTGCCAAATTGCAAGACGAAATCAAAGAAATAGAAAATGCACTGAATGCAAAGGTTAACCGAACTTTTGTATCACAGTTACCAGATAATCAACACAGAAAGGAAAGACAATGACAGACAAAGAGTTAAGATCAAAATTCGAGTGGATAATCAGAAACGAAGTATATCCAAACAGTGAGGATATGCAAGATTATGTTATTCGCCAAAATGAATGCCTTATTGAGCTTTCAGGCGAGAGAATCACAAGTATCAAAAAGCCTGAGAGCCTTGGCGATATATATTACTTCGAGGAACACGTAGGAACGCTGAGAAAGTGTCTCAAGGGGACTCACAAGTGTAGAGCGATTAGTTTGCTGAACGGATGCAAACTTGTACATACAGTTTGCTACAAGGCAGAGGATGAGCCTGATTGGATATCTGAGAATCCGCAAAAGGTGTCCAAACTCTGGAAGAGAGACATAAAGCGTATTATCGCAGGATATCAAGCAATGATCAAGCAGTATAAGAGAGCTTTAGGGGGTGCAGAGGAATGACACAGAAGGAGCTGAGAAAGAAGTACATGCAGATCATCAAGACTGAGGTATATCCGTGTAGCAGAGAAATGCAGGAGTTTTCAAAAAGAAGATGCGGCTACATTGTAGAGCTTACAGACGGTAAGATCATCAGATTATACAAGCCAAGAAAGCATGTTCCGTATGATTTCACTGAGATTATGGACAAAATTACCAGATTAACGTTGTGCCTTGAAGGTTTCTGCAGGTGCAAGACATTTGTGCAGTATTTCGCATCATCAGACGATTGCGATCTGGTGCAAGAAGTTACATATTCTGGTGTAGAGCCAGAGTGGATGGAAGAAAAGGCGGCTAGAGGGCAGGACAGAAATAGCGAAGATATCCAGAGAATCATTGATGGCTATAAGCATCTGCTGATGAAATACAAGGTTGGAGGTAAGAAATGAAAGTAACAGATATTATCCATAAGATTTCCAATATAGTTTGTAGAATGCCTGACACTCTTTTCCCGACTAGTGTAGCTACAGCTTGGAATGTTGGCGAGATCAATGCATTATGTTCTTTGCTATACGAATATGCAGGAGTTGGAACAGGAGCAAATTATACTATTGATGAATCCCTTCATGTCTGCATAATTCGCGAGATCACAATAGGAAGCCACACAATCTATCATGATAAGGCACTTGATCAGGTGGAAATTGATGCAGCACTTGAAGAATATGAATACCTTGAAATTTAACTAAATTACAGCTCCGCACGGATTACCCTTTGGGTAATGCAGGTTCGACTCCTGCACGGAGTGATCAGGTTTGCGCAGACCTTGTAACTATTGGAATAGCACAAGAAAGGAGTACACATGTTAGAGTACATAACCGAAGAGGTCGGAAGAATTAGAACTGAAAAAATCAATTTTATACCGTATTTTTACGCTGCTGACATTTGCAGAATCCTTGGAAAAGGCACATGGACAGGTACATATGCGCAGAGATATGCAGGAAAAGAGCATATCAAGCAGATTAAGAATGGCTTGAAGAAAGCAAATCTAGTTGACCTTGACGGAGTAATGAATTTGTGCGAGAAAGCACAGGCAAAGACTAGCAACTTACTTATGGGGGTAGCAAATAGAATCCACTACGATGTCGCGTATTTAGAGGATTCGCCCAGTGGAACAATTTATCTTCCCCTTTTTAAGGGTGAACAGCAGGACTATGAAAACGATGCAGGAGATTTTAAGGTTTTCCATCACGCGATTTTTGGAAAAATCAGAGCAACATTGATTGACGAGAATATGTATTTCTACTCAACAGATATCTGCAGGGCTTTAGGCTTTAAACGATACGGAAGCGTATATACTAACCGCTATGCAGGCGAAGAAAACTTAAAGCAGATTGTCAGCGAGTCAATGAGAGGCACACGCTGCATCAATGTTATAAGCATTGCAGGAGTACGCAATCTGTGCCAACGTAGCAAGCTATCTCCGGATACTATATCAGATTTCTCAAACTGGCTGCATAACGCTACAAAACAGGAAAAAAAGCCAGATGCCACTGACAGAGAAAAGCCAGAAGAAGCAGTTAAGGAGCCACTTGAAGAGACAGCAGAGGGCAAGGTAGATGCGTTGTTTGAAAAAGCAGTAGAGAATTTAAAAAATAAAGTAGAAGAGGAGAAAGCAACAGTGGAAGAAAAGCAGGTAGTTAACGGCGATCTTACAACATTCCAGAATGCAGAATTTGGAGAGATCAGAACAGAAGTGATTGACGGTGAACCGTGGTTTGTAGGAAAAGATGTTGCAACCATTTTGGGTTATCAAAATGCAAGTAAGGCAATCGCAGATCACATTGACGAAGAGGACAAACTCAATAACGAATCGTTAGTGAGTTTGGGGCAGCGAGGAGGATGGCTTATCAACGAATCTGGATTGTATAGCTTGATTCTCAGCAGCAAGTTGCCAACAGCAAAGAGATTCAAGCACTGGGTAACGTCCGAGGTATTGCCGAGCATTCGCAAGAATGGCGGTTATCAGAAACCACTCACACCATTAGAGCAGATACAGGTGATTGCGCAGGGGACAATTGAACTTGCCCAGAAGGTGGAAAAGCTTGAACGAAACTCAACCCAACTTGAACGAAACTTAAACCAGTTGGAGCATGACATGCCTCTGTATGGATGTGAGATTGACGAGGTACAGCAGCACGTAAAGCGCAAGGGAGTGCAGTGTTTAGGCGGTAAGGACAGCGAGGCATACGCAGACGGTAGCATCAGAAGCCAAGTGTATAAGGATATTTACAGCCAGCTGAAAAGAGAGTATGGCTGTGTGAGTACCTATAAGAGTATCAAGCGTAAGTATATTGCAGATGTACATGATTTCATTGACTGCTATCAGCTTCCGACAGTACTTGAGGAGCAGATCACGGCAGCCAACGCACAGCAGAGACTTTTTTAAGGAGGAAAAAATGATGTTAAACGAGATTAAAGAGTATTTCAGTGACAAGCAGCGCGAGGCATTGCCACTTATCATCACCGAGGCGGCAACCCTGCCGAGCAACTATAGAACATTCCTGCTTGGCTATACATCAGGTATGGCAGACGCAGCCAGACTTGAGGTAATGCGTCAGGCGAAGGTAGAAGCAAAATGAAGGTGATTTGGCAGTCTACACTAGAAGTAGAAAAGCTTGTAAGTAATGCAGAGAGAGCATTACAGTGCCAGATTTCAAGAGGATTCAAAGCGCGACTTGAGAAGGAAGCGAAGCGCGAAAGATTCCTTGATGCAATTGCTAAGGGTATCTCAGATCTGATTCTTGGATGTGTTGTCTTTGGCAGCTTGGCAATAGCATTATACTTTGGCTCAAAATAAGGAGGATAAAAAATGAGTAGCGTTACAGGATATGTTTTTGAAGGAATAGATGGCAAGATGCATTTTAGCCTTGATGTTGCAGACCAAAAGTTAATTGCAAAGCTTCGCAGATATCTTACTGATGCTGCTAGCTTTGCGATGAACCATTCAGATTACGAACAAGCAGAAGCATATTTGCATGATGCAAATCATCTTTACAGCTTGATGTCAGAGGCAGTAAGAAAGGGTGAAGAGAAAGCAGAAGCGGAGGCAGAAGAGAAAGCAGAAGCGGAGGCAGAAGAATAATGGCATTTTCACTGTATGAAATCAATTCACAGATTGAGCAGACATGGGGAGCAGCAGTAGACCCTGACACAGGAGAGGTCATAAACGAAGAAGCATTGCAGGAGCTTGAACAGCTTGGAATGCAGCGAGAGGAGAAGCTTGAGAATCTAGCATTGTTTTACAAGAATCTTTCGGCAGAGGCAGAAGCATTGAAAGCCGAGAAGATGCGCCTTGCAGCACGTCAGGCGGCAGCAGAAAAAAAGGCAGAGGGTATCAAAAAGTACATTGAAGCGTCTATGGATTCCGCAGGGGGCGAGAAGATCAAGACAAGCAAGGTTGCCATTGGTTGGAGAAAGTCAGAAAGCGTCCAGATCAATGCAGGGGCATTTCTGCCTGACGAGTACCTTACCTACGAAGAGCCAAAGCCTAATAAGGCAGCAATTAAAAAGGCATTAAAGGCAGGTACTTCCATTGATGGTGCAACACTCGTTACCACAAATAATATTCAGATCAAGTAAGCAGGAGGGAGAAGGGATGGAAGAAATTATTAAGATAAACTACGAGTCAGAGCAGCCGACTGTATCGGCAAGAGAACTGCATGAGGGACTTGAGATCAAGACAGCCTTTAAAGAC
>ERZ772882.666-NODE-666-length-43778-cov-26.118107_pt1 | contig 43778 bp, 39 predicted proteins | sample MGYA00580576_ERZ772882 | MGnify/ENA primary metagenome ERZ772882 (study PRJEB29015, sample SAMEA2737658) | human gut metagenome | biome: human gut; feature: human-associated habitat; material: faeces | place: China | collected 2012 ... | reverse complement strand
TGGAAAATTATCTTGGTGCAATCCGATGTATCAAAAAACACCCGATTGCAGACCGAAAGTTAAAAACAGTTACCGCTGAACATTTACAGAGTTTTCTCGACCTGCTTACATTCGGTGGCGAGTTTCCGGATGGAAAAGTGCGAAAAGGATATAGCAAAGATTATATCCATTCTTTTTCCGCAGTGTTACAGCAGTCTTTCCGTTTTGCAGTATTTCCAAAACAGTTAATCAGTTTCAATCCAATGCAATATATCAAGCTGAAACGACAGGCAGAGGAAGTTGACCTCTTTTCTGATGATGAGGTAGAAGAAGGTACACAGCCGATTTCACATGAGGATTACGAGCGGCTTATCAAGTATCTGGAAAAGAAAAATCCACCTGCAATTCTGCCGATTCAGATCGCATATTATGCAGGACTTCGTATCGGGGAAACCTGTGGTCTTACATGGCAGGACATCAACCTTGAAGAACAATGCCTGACCATAAAACGCAGTATCCGTTATGACGGAACGAAGCATAAAAATGTGATTGGAACAACCAAGCGAAAGAAAGTAAGGATTGTTGATTTTGGAGATACACTGACTGAAATATTGAAAGCAGCAAGACGGGAACAACTGAAAAGCCGGATGCAGTACGGGGAACTTTACCACCGCAACTACTACAAAGAGGTGCATGTAAAAAACAGGGTGTATTATGAATACTATCACCTTGACGGAACGCAGGAAGTCCCGGCAGATTATAAAGAAATATCCTTTGTCTGCCTCAGACCGGATGGTAGTCTGGAACTGCCGAGTACACTCGGCATTGCTTGCAGGTCAGTGTCAAAGAAGCTGGAAGGATTTGAAGATTTTCACTTCCACCAGTTACGTCACACCTATACCAGCAACCTGCTCTCCAACGGGGCGGCTCCGAAAGATGTACAGGAACTGTTAGGACATTCTGATGTCAGTACCACAATGAATATTTACGCTCACTCAACAAGAAAAGCAAAACGGGATTCCGCAAGACTTCTTGATAAAGTAGCGAGCAATGCTTAACTAAAAATTTCCCTTATTTCCCTTGCGGATTCCGCATAAGGGCAAAAATAAGGGAAAATACATATCATTTCACTATCTAATGGGCTGAAAAGCCTGTAAAATAAGGAAAGTTCAGGAAATCTCTCCACAAATTCCGATTTGTTGAGCCGATGCTCAGTATAGCACACTCGTGCCTCAATCGCAAGCGATCCGCAAGGGCGCACTCACTCACCACCTGCCCAAGATCGGGCGGCAGCAGTGATTATATCGGTAAGTTTCAAAGACTGTTTTCAGCAAAATGGATTGAAGATAAATACTATATTAAAGATATCTAAAATTTTCCCCGGTCGACGCAATATGACCGGGGAATAATTATTTATTCAACCGCGCTTTAAAGCTTTTCATCATGTCCTCGACACCTGCGGCGAACGCGGACGCGGTGTGCGCGCCGATGGAAAACATCTCCTGATAATGAGCGTAGTCTTTGAAAAACAGCTTTTCAGCGAGCTTGCCGTAGCCCGCGAAGAACATGCAGTAGTCATTGTCCGGAATGATATATCCGAGCGCGTCGTTCGCGAGCCCGAAAACCGCTGTGTCCCCGCCGACGATATCACAGAGGCTTTTGAAGCCGCTCGCCCTGTTTGTAATGCTGTTTTCCGCGAGCATATCTCCTGTGCCGCTGACGAGACCGGGTGTTATCTCACCAGGAACAAGCAGGGCTTTGAACTCGCCGCCGAGTTCGAGATATCCCGTCTCCGTCTCAAGTTCATATATTCCCTTTGCTGGTCTCGCCATATCGAAGCACGCAAAGCCGAGCTTGCCGATTATCTTTTCGAGCGGATTATCGACCCTGAGCGCCGTTTCTTTGTGTATTGAAACAAGCTTCGGCTCAAGCTCGCGCTCTTCGACAGTGCATTTGCCTATTCTTTCGACGGCGCTTTTATACGCTTCACCGCTGTTTTTCGGCGAGAGCAGAGGATTTTGTTCTATTTCTTCGCACTCTTTCGTCATCGCGAGAACGAGCTTTCCAAGATCGCGCCCGAGAGCCTCGGTCTGGCGTGTAAAGTTTTCTTCCTTTACTCCGCCCGCTCCCCTGTTTGGGTATATTCCGTTAACCGCGCCGTTGATAAAAATGAAGTTTTCACCCGCCGAGTTTATCTCACGCTCCATATAGAACGGAAAATCGGCGGAGAGCATATCGCCGCGGTTGTTTTTTATCCGCAGTCCGTTTGCATACGGATGCGCGCCGAAGTTGACCAGAACTGTCGGGCGGCTCGCGATATTATCGGGCATGAAGCGCAGGCGGCTGAGGCGCGGCGAATATTCGCGCGGCGGACGCTTGGCGAAGATGAAATCTTTTATCCCGTACTCGCTCAGAGTCATGTCGCCATACGGCTTTTTTGCCGAATATTTTTCGAGCTTTTCGACGCTGTTCTCGCCTATCTGCGCCGCAAAAAGCCGACCCGGTTCCATATTTCTCACCGCCTCGGCGACGGCTTTTTTCGTCTTTTCGACTATAAGATCAATAAACGCTCCGTCAACGCTCGGCAAGGGCTGCGAGTGCGTTATCAGCTTCGATATGTTTTCAAAAAATTTCTTTCCTGTCACGCTCCATATGCCCATGGTGTCTATCGAGCTGTGGGCGTGGGTCGAAAAAATATTGATATATCCGACATTGTTCGTGCGGCAGAACGAATCAAGCTCGCTTCGTATGCGGCGAACGACCGTGTTTGTGAGCCCGATGCAGTCAACGGCGCAGAACACCTCAGCCGCCCTTTCCTCGCCGTCACTTATGGCTATCGCCCGCACTTTTATATCATCAAGCACGCCGCGAACCCTGCGCGGCGGAGCGGAAAGATTGCCGCCGATATAATAATTTTTCGCATCAATATCCGGCGGTGTTATGCTCCGCTCGGAGAAGCCGAGATACCAGCTGTCGCCGGCAGTGTCCGCAATGCGTATTGTATCTTCGCGCTTATCTTTCGGTTTTTCCGTTTTGAATCCGGGCGGCTCGGGCAGAATTTTATTCAGCCCACTCAAAAAAACCGTCAACCCCTGCTGCGCCCTGAATGCGCGGGCGGCGCCTTTTTTGAATTTCTCATCAAAAGTATACATATCTCACCTCGCAGCAAGTAAAGCTAATTGCATTTACATTATAAATTATTCCGACGCATGCTTTTTTGTCATTGTCCGTGCCGTATGCGGCATATTATTCCTGTGCCCGCTTCTCTTCTTTCTCTATAATACAATGTTTAGAAGAATATCGCAACCCCGGTTCATTCACGGTTCGTACAAATTTTCTTTACTTTGACTTAATGAATTTTTACTATTCAGTACACAATCGGATGTTATTATGTCAGTGTAGTGAGAGGGAAGAAAAGCCAGACGGCTACCAACTACGAAAGGACATCAGCAAGATGAAAAGCAAAAACTGCGTTCTCGTCTGTGTAACTCCGCAGAGCAAATGTGAACAGTTGATCCGTTCCGGGTCGCTGATAGCGCAGCAGTACGGAGTGCCGCTCGAAGTTCTCAGCGTGTTCCACGAGAGGGACGGATTCAGCCCCGATCCCGCAGTGCTTGAAGATCTGTACGAATGCGCAAAAAACGAAAACGCGCAGATGAGCGTATATTTTAACGACAGTCCGGCTATCCTCGCCGCAGTCATCGCCAAAAAGAAAGGCGCTGTTGACATCGTCACCGGATTCCCGAAAGAGAGAAGCACGCATTTCGTCTCCGCCCTGCACACACTTGTGCCGGATATCCAGATAAGCATGGTTGATGTTGACGACAACGGCAAAATCTATCGCATGATCCCTCAGGAAGCCCAGCCGCACTATGAAATGGTCGGCGCTCAGGGCGTATAAACAAGACAACCACAAACTTTTCCGGTTTTTTCATTGTTATTCTCCAAAAGCCAAGACAGCGAACAGAGCAATCTGTCCGCTGTCTTGGCTTTTTATCTGAAGAACCCATGTAAAGCCGATAAGCTTTACTCCTCATTTACTGTTTCAACGCCTTTATCGGCGGTTTTGCACAGGTGGACGCTCTTGACGAGCCCGCTCTTTTCGAGCTCGGCGCGGCATTTTTCGGCATCGCTCTCCGACTCGAACAGTCCGAAAACGGTCGGACCGCTTCCGCTCATCTGCGCGAGCGAACTGCCGTGGCGGCGCATGATGCTCTTTATTCTCACGCGTTCCGGCACTTCTATAGTCTGTTCAAAAACATTGCCCGCCTGACGGCAAATACCCTCGAAATCGGCGTTCGCCGCAGCGTCGAGCATGCCGACCTTGTTCGGATGATATATGAAGCTCGCGGAATCAAAATCGCCGTAGGCGCGTGCGGTCGAGACGCCCGTTGCGGGCTTTGCGAGCACGACGAAGCAGCTTTTGAGCGGCGGAAGATGCGAAAGTATACCGCCCGTGTGCTGTGAGAGCATAGTGCCGCCCGCGATGCAGAAGGGCACATCGCTGCCGATCTTCAGCCCGATATCGCAGAGCCTCTGCGTGCCCATATCCGTCCCGAAAAGCCTGTCGAGTCCGACTATAACTCCCGCGCCGTCCGCGCTTCCGCCGGCAAGACCCGCTTCAAACGGAATATTTTTTTCAATGTGTATGTCAACTCCCCTGCCGCTGAGCCCCGCTTCTTCGAGAAAAGCCTGCGCCGCGCGGTAGGCTATGTTCTTGCTGTCGGTCGGCAGAGCCGGCTCGGAGCAGGTAAGGCGGATGATACCCTCGCCGTTCTCCTGCACAGTCACCGTGTCCGCAAGCGAGACCGACTGCATGACCATGAACAGCGAGTGATAGCCGTTCGGCAGTTTTGCCAGAATGTCGAGAAAGAGATTTATTTTTGCGTTTGCCCTGAGTTCGATCTTCATGACTGCACCTCTCTTTTTACTCTATCGGGATCTGCACGGGCTGGCGGTTCTGGAACAGCGTCACGCAGTCGAATCCGCTGCGCTGCGCTATCTCCATGCCGACATCGACTCCCGCGCCGATATCTTTTGCATAGTGGGCGTCCGAGCCGACGGTCACGAATTCGCCGCCGAGCTGTTTAAAACGTCGGACAACATCCTCCTCGGGCATAGTTTTGCCGAGCTTCTGTCTGAGCCCCGAGGTGTTTATTTCGAGCGCCTTTTCGTTCTTGACGAGCAGAGAAAGAATCTCATCGACTTTGTCCGAAAACTTCGACATATCAACGGGTATGCCGTGCTCGCCGACGATATACCGAAGCGGGTATGTCATATGCGCCAGGGTATCGAACTTCGCCCAGCGCGCGAGCTTTATAAGCTCGTCAAAATATTTATTCATCAGGTCGGTTATATCCCACTGGGAATAATCAAGATACATAAAATCCTGTTCATTCCGGAAATTATGCACCGAGCCTATGACCATATCATAGGGCAGATTCGCGAGTATCTCCTCCGAGGTCGCGACATCGTACATCGGCTGACCGAGCTCCACGCCCGCGCAGACGAGCAGCTTCCCGCGAAACGCCGAGCGTGCCTTTGTGACATCGATAAACGACTGGAGCGCCACGCGGTCATAATGATCCCGTCTGTAAGCGTCCGCCTCGACATGGTCGGTAAAAGCTATCGCCCGAAGCCCCGCCATTTCGGCGCATTCGCACATATACATCGCCGAATGATGCCCGTCGGGTGAGTTGTCGGTATGAACATGAGTGTCGATAATTCTTTGCGGCATCGCGCTTCCTCCATGATACTGACGGTAAAGTATACAATATGATAACATATTTTTCCGCCCAGTAACAGTATTAAACACAAAAAAGTTCAAATTGTTCAACCGCTATTGAGAATGGGCATAAAATATGGTAGAATATCTTGATATCAGATGTATATAAGTAATTCTGATAAGTGCACAGGAAAGGAAGAATAAAAATGAGAGCTGTCATGACTGTTACGGGCAAGGACATAATCGGTATCCTCGCAGAGGTGTCCGGAAAATGCTCGGAACTCAATGTAAACATAACCGAAGTGACGCAGAGCGTCCTGCAGGATCTTTTCTGCATGATAATGCTCGTTGACACGGAGAAATGCTCCGTGCCGCTGTCCGAATTTTCCGATATAATGAGCCGCCTCGGCCGCGAGCACGGGCTCGATATCCATGTTATGCACGAGGACGTGTTCGACTCGATGTATCACGTCTGATCTACGCACCTGAGAGGATCCTTACTATGATAAACACAAGAGACATTCTCGAAACGATACATATGATCGAGGATGAAAACTTAGATATACGCACAATAACCATGGGCATCTCCCTGCTCGACTGCTGCTCGCAGGATATCGATGACTCCTGCCGCAGAGTATACGACAAGATAGCGCGCAAGGCGGAAAATCTTGTCAAGGTCGGCTGCGAGATTGAAAAAGAATACGGCGTGCCGATAATCAACAAGCGCGTCGCAGTCACCCCCATCGCCATGCTTGCCGCCGCATCGGGCGGCGACCCGGTGAAATACGCACTCACGCTCGAAAAGGCGGCGCAGGCTGTCGGAGTCAACTTCATCGGCGGATATTCCGCACTTGTTCAAAAGGGCTTCGCACCCGGAGACGAGGCACTCATCAACAGCATACCTGAGGCGCTCGCGAGAACCGAGCATGTCTGCTCGAGCATAAATATAGGCTCGACAAAGGCGGGCATAAACATGGACGCGGTCGCGCTCATGGGCAAGATTATCAGAAAGACCGCCGAGCTCACCGCCGACGACAACTGCATCGGCGCGGCAAAGCTCGTTGTGTTCTGCAACGCACCCGAGGATAACCCGTTCATGGCTGGCGCATTTCACGGCCCCGGCGAACCTGAGAGCGTGATAAATGTCGGCGTATCGGGTCCCGGCGTTGTCCGCTGCGCCCTTAAGAAGATTCCCGACGGCAACCTCACAGACGTTGCCGACACGATAAAAAAGACTGCATTTAAAATAACCCGCCTCGGTCAGCTCATCGCGAGCGAGGCTTCGCGCAGGCTCGATGTGCCTTTCGGCATAGTCGACCTCTCACTCGCGCCCACGCCCGCAGTCGGTGACTCCGTGGCGCATATACTCGAAGAGATAGGTCTCGAACAGTGCGGCGCTCACGGCACAACAGCGGCGCTCGCCCTGCTCAACGACGCAGTCAAAAAGGGCGGCACGATGGCATCGTCGCATGTCGGCGGTCTCTCCGGCGCGTTTATCCCCGTCACCGAGGACGCCGGAATGATAGACGCCGCACGCGCGGGCACACTGAAGATAGAGAAGCTCGAAGCGATGACGGCGGTCTGCTCCGTCGGTCTCGATATGATAGTCGTTCCCGGCGACACAACCGCAGAAGTTCTCTCGGCGGTTATCGCAGATGAGGCGGCTATCGGCATGGTGAACTCCAAGACGACTGCGGTCAGGCTCATTCCCGCCATCGGCAAGAGCGCCGGCGAGGAGCTGAACTTCGGCGGACTGCTCGGCTCGGGTCCGATAATGCCGCTCAACACCGCATCTCCCGCAAAGATGATCTCGCGCGGCGGACGCATACCCGCTCCGCTCCAGAGTCTCAAAAACTGATTAAAAAGGAAGTTTTTCAATGAAGGTACTCGTCACAGGCGCCAACGGACAGCTCGGCTACGATGTTATAAAACGCCTGAACGCCCTCGGGGATGAGCCCGTCGGCGCGGACAGAGAAGAGTTCGACATCACGGACGGCAAGGCAACGGAGGATTATATCACCGCTCTGCGTCCCAACGCCATCGTACACTGCGCCGCCTATACCGCAGTCGACAAAGCAGAAGACGACCGCGACACCTGCCGCAAGGTCAACGTCGACGGTACGAGAAACATTGCCCTCGCCTGCGAAAAAATCGGCGCAAAGCTCGTCTATATCAGCTCCGACTATGTTTTCGGCGGCAGCGGCACTCAGCCGCTTGAAATCGACGCGCCGAAAGACCCGCAGAATATCTACGGAATAACAAAGCTCGGCGGCGAGGAAGAGGCTAAGAAATGCCAAAAGCACTTCATTGTGCGCACCTCATGGGTGTTCGGAATAAACGGCGGCAACTTCGTAAAGACTATGCTCCGGCTCGCCGACTCGCACGAAAAGCTGACAGTCGTTGACGACCAGACCGGTTCGCCAACCTATACGCCCGACCTTGCAAGGCTTATCTGCGACATGATAAAAACCGAAAAATACGGCACATATCACGCCTCGAACGAGGGCTACTGCACATGGGCGGAGTTCGCAAAGGAGATAATGCGTCAGGCGGGGAAAGCGACTGAAATAGTCCCCTGCACCACCGCCGAATATCCCGCGAAGGCAAAGCGCCCGGAGAACTCGCGTCTTTCTAAAAAATGCCTTGACGATGCGGGCTTTGACCGCCTACCGCCGTGGCAGGATGCGCTCGCAAGATTTCTCAAAGAGCTTGATTTAGCATGATATTTTTAGTATAATAAATTGATGGACAACCAGTTTGACTTCTTATTTTTGAAGGGAGGACTTTCCTTGATAAGACTTGAAAATCATCTCGGCGTTATCGAGATATCTCAGCCCTATTTCGCGTCCCTCATCGGCAATGCCGCCTCCTCTTGCTTCGGAGTTGCGGGCATGGCCAACAGCAATATGCGCCAGGGTCTGCGTTCCGTCTTTAAAAAGAACGGTCATTTCGCCGACCAGGGCATCTCCGTGCGCAAGGACGGCGAGGGTCTTATTGTTGACCTGCACATTATAGTATCCTACGGGGTCAACATATCCGCCATATGCCAAAGCATCGTCAACAAAGTCAGATACACCGTTGAAGAGGCTACGGGGCTTGAAGTCCACGCAGTCAATGTCTATGTTGACGGAATGAAGAACGAATAAAACCGATTTACGGCCGCATGACAACGGCTGTCCGGGGAGGAAAATAAATGACAATCACAGGAGCAATTCTGCGCAACGCAGTTATCTACGCGGCGCAATTAATCACTTCTCACCGCCAGGAGATAGACGCGCTCAACGTCTTTCCCGTGCCTGACGGCGACACCGGCACAAATATGTCCATGACAATAACCAACGCCTCGCGCGAGGTCAGGGTCAAGGATGACAGCGAGAGCGTCTCGGCTGTTGCAAGCTGTGTGGCTTCAGGTCTGCTGCGCGGCGCAAGAGGTAACTCCGGCGTTATCCTCTCGCTCATATTCCGCGGAATTTCCAAGGGGCTCAAGGGTCTTGACGAGGCTGACGGTGCAGCGATAGCCTCCGCGCTCGAACACGGCAGTTCCTCGGCATATAAAGCAGTCATGAAGCCCACAGAGGGTACGATCCTCACCGTTATCCGCACGGCGTCCGAGTATGCCCGCAAGGCAGTGAACGACGGCGAGACGGACGCGGTCAAGGTGTTTGACACCGGTCTCGAGGGCGCGAAAGCCGCCCTTGCCGACACGCCGAATATCCTCCCCGTGCTCAAAAAAGCAGGCGTCGTTGACGCAGGCGGCAGCGGACTTGTCTGCATTTTCACCGCGATGTCCGATGTGTTCCACGGCAAGGAAGTGAACCTTGACGCCGACGAGGCGGAGGAAGCGAAAAGCGAAGAGAAAGCGGACGAACACTCCGCAGACAGCCGCTACACCTACTGCGCGGAGTTCATCTCCCGCCGCGAGAGCGACAAGGATATCCGCGAGCTGCGCGCATATCTCGAAGCTATCGGCGAGTGCGTCTCCGTCACGGATGACGGAAAGAATATAACCGTCCATGTCCACACGAACGCGCCCGGAAAGGCGATTCAGAAGGGCATTGAATATGGTCAGCTGACCAATATAAAAGTTGAGAATATGCATCAGGAGCATCAGAACGCCTCATGGGGTTCTGCGCCCGAGGATCAGCCCGAGCCGATGAAGGCGGTCGAGCCGACAAAGCCGTTCGGCTATGTCGCGGTCGCGTCCGGTGAGGGTCTGTGCGAGCTGTTCACCGAGCTCGGCGCGGATCAGATAGTCAGCGGCGGACAGACGATGAACCCGAGCACAGACGATCTGCTCAAGGCGGTTCTTGCGACCCCCGCAGAGCATGTCTATATTCTCCCCAACAACAAAAATATTATCATGGCGGCGGAGCAGGTCGATCCCCTGACCGACCGTGACGTGCGCGTGCTGCACACAAAGACCATTCCGCAGGGCATCGCCGCGCTGCTCAACGTTGACGACACACTCTCCGCAGAGGAGAATCATCTCGCGATGATGAAAGCCGCCGAGAAGATTTCAACCGGCCTTGTCACCTTTGCCGCGCGCGACAGCTCGATAGACGGCCAGTCCGTCAAAGAGGGTCAGATTCTCGGCATGGAAAACGGCAAGATAACCACCGTCGAGTCGAATGTCATTCAGGCGGCATACAAGGTCACAAAGCACCTGTTCAAGCGCGGAACTTCCTCGCTTGTCACGCTGATCTACGGCAACGGCACCACCGAAGAGGAAGCCGAGGAGCTCGCCTCCCTGCTGACCGCGAAGTTCGGCTCGGATATCGAGGTCTCTGTTATAAACGGCGGTCAGCCCGTCTATTATTTCATAATTTCGGTCGAATAAGATGAAGCTCGATACTGATATAAAATACTTAAAGGGCGTTGGCGAGAGGCGCGCCGCGATGCTGTCGCGGCTTGGCGTCTCTGATGTCAACGCCCTCGTGCGTCTCTATCCGCGCGTCTACGAGGACTGGAGCCGGATAAAAAGCATAAACGAGGCGCAGATAGGCGAGATATGCTGCATAAAAGGCATTGTGGGTTCGCCTGTGCGCAAGAATCTCATTCGTAAAGGCTTGACACTTTACAAGACCGAGATCACCGATGGCAGCGGGATAATGGGCATCACCATTTTCAACAGCCGCTTTGCGGCAGAAAAGCTCACCGAGGGCGACGAGTTTCTGTTCTTCGGTCGAGTCGGCGGCAACCTTTACCGCAAGGAGATGAACTCGCCGGAAATAGAACCCGCCGAGGGTGCGGACAGAATAAGACCGATTTATCCGCAGACGCACGGGCTCAATTCAAAGATGATAGAGAAGCTTGTCCGCACGGCGCTGACTGAGTGCCGGGACGAGCTTGTTGACCCGATTCCGCTCTGGCTGCGCGAAAAATACTGCCTGATGAATCTGCCGGACTCGCTTTGGAACATTCATTTTCCGAAGAGCCCCGATTATCTCGAAGAGGCGCGGCGCAGGCTGATATTTGAAGAGCTGTTAATATTACAGCTCGGGCTTGAAAAAATGCGCTCGCAGACTCAGAATAACGCGGGCGCGATAATAGAGCGCGATTTCAGCGAAGAATATTTTTCGCATCTCCCCTTCTCACCGACCGGTGCACAGCGCAGAGCGGTAAAAGAGGCCATGCGGGACATGATGAGCGGCAGGCAGATGAACCGTCTGCTCCAGGGAGATGTCGGCTCGGGCAAGACTGCGGTCGCCGCCGCGCTCGTCTATTCGGCGGCAAAAAATTCGATGCAGTCGGCTCTCATGGCGCCCACGGAGGTGCTCGCCGAACAGCACTATAAAACTTTCTTGAAGCTCTTTGAGGGCTGCTCAATAAATGTTGAACTGCTCACAGGTTCGGACACAGCCGCGCAGAAAAGGCGAAAAAAAGAAGCCCTCAAGGCGGGCGAAATCGACCTGCTCATCGGCACTCATGCAATAATCCAGTCGGATGTTGAGTTCAAGTCCCTCGCGCTCGTCATAACCGACGAGCAGCACCGTTTCGGCGTTGAGCAGAGAAACGCGCTCGGCGAAAAGGGCGAGAATCCGCATCTCTACGTCATGTCGGCAACGCCCATTCCGCGCACGCTGGCGCTGATAATCTACGGCGAACTGGACATATCAATTCTCGACGAGCTGCCGCCCGGCAGACAAAAAATCGAGACTTACGCCGTCACCTCGGAGCTGCGGCAAAGAGCATATAACTATGTAAAAAAGCACCTCGACGCGGGGCGGCAGGGATATATAATCTGCCCGCTCGTTGACGAGGGCGAGAGCGACACGGAGCTCGCCTCCGCCGTGAAATACGCCGACGAGCTGCAGCGCGGCGATTTTCGCGGCTACACGGTCGGGCTGATGCACGGCAAGATGAGGAGCGCGGACAAGAAAAAAGTTATGGAGTCGTTCTCCAAAGGCGAAACGCAGCTGCTCGTCTCGACGACGGTCATCGAAGTCGGCGTCGACGTGCCGAACGCCGTGATTATGGTTATAGAAAACGCCGAGCGCTTCGGGCTCTCTCAGCTCCACCAGCTCCGAGGGAGAATCGGGCGTGGGCAATATAAATCCACCTGCATCCTCATCACGGACGCCAAAAACGACACGGCGCAGCGGCGCATGAAGGTCATGGAGACGACGACAGACGGCTTCAAAATCGCGGACGAGGATCTCAAGCTGCGCGGTCCGGGCGAATTTTTCGGCTCGCGTCAGCACGGACTGCCCGAGATGAAAATTGCCGACATGCTCGAAGACAGAAGCACGCTCGAAGAGACGCAGCGAGCGGCAAAGGAAATCATGGCGCGCGACCCGGAGCTTTCATCGCCCGAGAGCACAGCTCTAAAAAACGAGATTCAGCGGCTTTTCGACGCAGTCGGAAGCGCAGGAATGAACTGAAAAACCCGTATTGTACCAAGCAAGTGTTCATAAACAATTTCAGTCCCGGCAGTGATATCTTTTGTATATATAATTATTTGTTTATCACTCGAGTTGTAGCAAAGTAAAAGTAAGTGACCGGCTGATTTTTATAATCAGGCTTCCCATAGCCGCGCCGCAGTACTCGATAAGCCAACGGAGACGAGCGAGGGAACGGCTTGCAAAGCAAGACGTACGAGCACGCATTCGTTCAAGCTCCGGCGCGTTTGCGTGCGAATGTGCCGAGCAACTGATTGGGAGCCGCAAGCTATGTACTGCGGCGCGGCGTTGCGGGGGGTACAGGGGGATTCCCCCTGTTTTGCTTTTCTTTTGCAGGCGTTTTCTTTTTCAAATAAAAAGAAAATGCCGAAACGCGGGTAGTATACATCCTTTGATTAGAGTGCGTAGCGAAGGAGAAGCTAATTATCAATAAATTACAATTGCTATAACCCTGTATCGGCTGCGCCGATAGCGGACAGCCGCAAGGGCTGTCCCCACGGTCGGTAAAATCAAAGATTCCGTGCCGCTCACGCGGCAGCGGTGCGTCGAGGTCGCCGCACCCTACAAGATGCACGACAATAAATCACCGCAGATTTCGCAGATGGATAATATCCGCCCCTACTGCACAACTTTGGGCGAAGCGAAATAACCCCTCAGTCTTGGCTTCGCCAATCCAGCTCCCCTGCAGGGGAGCCAAAATAGATTCTTCGACAAACAACGTGCTTCTACGCACATTTCGGCGTCCCGTACCATCTGCAATTCTGCGTGGCAGAACAGCATAAACCCCGACTACAAATCATAGTCGGGGTTTGTTATTTGGTTTATGCCGAATATGCCTCTTATTTCGGCAGGTTGGCGAACAGCTTTACATTGTCGAATGTATATGTATACTTGCCGTCCTCAATGCCATGGATTATCTCGCAGACCTTGTCGTTATACGGAGTCGGCACACCGTACTTTCTGCCGTAGGCGCAGACAACGCCGTTTATCGCATCAACTTCGCACTTCTTGCCCTTTTCAAGATCCTGGAGCATGCTCGCCTTGAGAAGCCTGTGCTTCTTGATGCATATCGGGATGAGCGCGAAGGATATCTTTTTCTTTATGCCGTTGCACTTGTAGTCGAGGAGCTTGACGATATCCTTGCCCTGAACAGGCTCTATTTTTATTCCCGCAGCCGCGGCGACATCGATGCACTCCTTTATGAGATTCTGGCAGCAGACACGGGAGGTCTTGTTCTCTGCGGCGTCGCCGAAAGTGCCGCCGATAACGGCGGACATGCCGCTGAACGCGGCGTTGATGAGCAGCTTCGACCAGCGGACGCCCATGAAGTTATCCTCAACCTCGACGGGGCACATCTTCTCAAGCAGCGCCTTGACCTGCATGAGTTTGTCGTCCTTCTGACCGTTCATCCTGCCCAAACCGAAGCTCATACTGTCGGGCTCGCTCGTAAGCTCGGAAACGCCCTTGCCGTGGAGCGTTGCGCCCCAAGCGACGGTGCAGCCCATCGTTCTGTCCTCGCCGACAACCTCGGAGACAGAGAGCTCCGGGAGTCCGTTCTGAAGCGTGCAGACGATGCAGTCGTCGGTCATATTCTTCTGAAGCTTCTTTAAAACATTGACATTGTCGAGCTGCTTTGTCAGCAGGATTATCAGCTCGTATTTTTCGGTCATCTCGTCGGGAGTCAGCGCGTGAACCGGGACGGTCATATTGACAGTGCCAATTATCTTTGCGCCGTCTCTGTTGAGCGCGTCGACATGTTCGCGGTTGCGCGTGATAAGATCGACATCCACGCCCGCCTTCGCGAGATATGCGCCGAGCACGGTACCGAGCGACCCTGCGCCGTAAATTGCGGTTTTCATAGAAATCCCCTCTTTGATAAAATTTTATCGATATGATTATATCACGCAGAGCGGCGATTTACAAGAAAACTTTTCGTTCCCTGCGGAGTATGTCCGCGAGAATTATTTTGATTTATCCCAATAGGGGTAATCGGTAAATACGAACTTTCCCTCCGCATTTTTCCCTGTCGGCAGCTTGACATAGATGATATCGTCAACCGAGCGTTTTCTTACGGCCATAACAACCGTGAAATTCCCGTTGCCGTCATCCTCGACGTGATGCATCCAGCTGTTATAGGAGACTTCGCCGTCGTTTTTCTTATATGCTACATATATGTTGTCGTTATGCTCTATCAAATCCCTGTCGGCGACAGCTTGGCTCAGTATTTTATCTGTAAACTCCTCGGAAAAGACCTCTAAAAATTTTTTGCGAACCTCTTCCATCGTGGTCACATACCGGTATTGGGGGAACATTGGAATATACTTTCTGAATCTTATTGTCACGGGCTTCTCCCCGGCGGAATACTCGCCCGCAAAATTCAGAGTCAGCCAGAGGCTTCGCGCCTTATCCGCCAAATCCCGCGCGTCGGTCTCATGCAGAATAGACCCGTCCTCGGGATAAAGCTCATACCCGTTTATGCCGTGCAGGCTTTCGATTATTGCTCGCTTGTCGCTCTCATAGGTCTCCCAAAGCGCAAGCGCGGCATCGGAAACTTTTTCCGGGTATGCGTTTATCCGATAATGGTCGCGCGCCGTAACAAACAGGGTGTTTTCGTCCGAAACAAGCCGCCCCACTTCCACTCTGCCCTTGTAGGAGTCCGAGGAATAGCCGTTGCCGGTATCGATTATAAAGAACGTGAGCTCATCGCCGTCCGTTTTATCGACTGAAAACGCCACCATGCCCTCCGAAAAACCGGCGCTGACTACGCCTACCCAACTTTTGGGCAGCGAAATCGCATAGCTTCCTTCGGAAAACTCGGTGCTTCTTATTTTATTCGAGGTTATCAGCCTGTTAATCCCGGCTCTTAATGTTTGGTAATTTTTCGGGAAGTTATTGCTCCCGCTCGCCTCAATCTCCGTTCCGTCCGCCAAGACAGCAGAAAAGCTCATCGAGCTTCCGTCGAGAACATCGGGGGGATTTGCGCCTCGGAAGCCCGCCCATTCATCTATTCTGCAATTTCCGAACAGGGCGCACACCTCGCGGTAGAGATTCTCGTCCCCGTCAACCGAGCGGATGACGTCGCGGGATTCGACAAAGCAGGACAGCTCGTTATCCCAGTCGTTCGAGCTCATATAATACTCAAGATGTACTCCGTCCTCTGTTTTGCATCCCTCATACACGGCGTTCTGTGCCGAGCAGTTGTTCTCCGTCAGCTTAAAGCTTTTAAATTCCATAGGATCGCCTCCGTAGTCATTGTTCTGTTTCGATGAGCACGCGGGAAAAATCAGCAAGAGAATGCACACGAGTGCAAAAGAAATAAAGCGCTTTTTCATTTTCCTGTTACCTTTCCTTGATATGCCGCACTGCGCCAAAAGAGCAAGGGCTTCGGTTCTCTTATGTCCGTTATATTTTCTGTTCCGAACAAGTCACTCCTTTATAAGCTCATTTCTCAATATTAATTATATCACAACGCATTGATTTTTCAAGAAATAGCCACAAACTCGGAAGTTTGCCTCCAAAAAAAGCTGCCGGGCACAAAAAGCCCTTCAAAAATGCAGAAAAACTCCCGAACAGCAATGCTGCCCGGGAGCTGATATTCGTCTTGTAAGCGGTAAAAATTCAGCGCTTCGAGAACTGGGGTGCACGGCGAGCGCCCTTGAGACCGTATTTCTTTCTTTCGGTCATTCTCGGGTCTCTGGTCAGGAAGCCTGCCTTCTTGAGTGCGGGGCGAAGCTCTGCATCATACTGAAGGAGCGCTCTGGAGATACCATGGCGGATAGCACCTGCCTGGCCGGTCACGCCACCGCCGTTGACGCGGCAGATGACATCGAGCTTTTCGCTGGTGCCTGTAAGAGCGAGAGGCTGGCGGACGATGAGCTTGAGGGTCTCAAGGCCGAAATAATTGTCAATCTCTCTGTCGTTGATGATGATCTTGCCGGTGCCGGCATAAAGACGGACTCTGGCGACTGATTTCTTTCTGCGGCCTGTGCCGTAGAAGTAAGGAACTGAATCGTACATTATTTATTGCCTCCCTTCATTAAAGAGCCCACTCTTCGGGCTTCTGTGCTTCGTGCTTGTGCTCAGCGCCTCTGTAAACGCGGAGTCTGGTCAGAGCGGTGCGGCCCAGAGTAGAATCGGGCAGCATACCCTTAACTGCAAGCTCGACAGCGAACTCGGGCTTTGTCTTCATGAGGGTGCTGTACTTGACCTCTTTCATGTTGCCGATATAGCCGGTGTGATGATAATACATCTTCTGGTTGAGCTTGTTGCCGGTGAGGACAGCCTTCTCAGCGTTGATGATGATTACATGATCGCCGCAGTCGGCGTGAGGAGCGAATGTGGGCTTATGCTTGCCGCGAAGAAGGACGGCAGCCTGAACTGCTACCTTGCCGAGAGGCTTACCGGCAGCATCGATGACATACCACTTACGGGTGATGTCGCCCGCTTTGGGCATATAAGTTGACATACTTGTTACCTCCGATTTCTTAATGCTACGATATATTACCACATCGCTCTATGCTTGTCAAGCACTTTTTCTTTAAATTTTAATTTATGTTTTGCTATCTCCGTTTTTCTCAAGTTTTCTCGTTTTTTCATACCATTTGCTCGCTTATGATTTACGAAAAAATTTTGCCGATAGCGCGATAAAATCGACAATCTACCGCTCAAATTGACTTTATCCCCGGCATAGTATATAATAAATGTATTATATAAGCTCACGGAGGCAGACATGAAAAAAGAAGAGATAAAGCGCATGAACGATCTCTATCACCTGTCGCAGGAGAGGGATCTGAGCGAAGAGGAATTCACCGAATGGGAGGGTCTCAAAAAGCAGTATGTCGCCGATTTCAAGGCGAGCCTTACAGCCCAGCTCGACAATACATATATAATAGACGACAAAGGCAACAAGCGCAAGCTCGAAAAGAAGTCGGGCGACAAATGATCTGCGCGGACACAAAAACGAAAGAGTGATATTATGTTTTGCAGAAATTGCGGAAAGCAGCTCGAAGACGGATTCAAGGTCTGCCCCTATTGCGGCGAACCGGTGAGCCTCGCGGAGAGCGACGCCAGACGCGCGGCACAGGAGCAGACCGCCTCAGAAGATACTCAGCCCGTACATAATGATATTCCGAAAGAGCCGGCTCCCCTGCCTGCTCCCGCACCTGTTCAGCCAAAGGCGAACAAGAAGCCCGAGCAGGAAAGCGAAAGCACCGGCGGATGGAAAGTTCTCGGATTTTTCCTCGGCTTCTTCGGTCCGCTGCTGTGGTTCCTGCCGCTCGTCAGCCTCGTGCTCTATCTAATATGGAAGAGCGACAAGCCGAAGGTCGCAAATGGTATCGGTCAGTTTACGCTGATAGGTCTCGCGGTAGGCGCGGGACTCGCCGTTATTATTGCGATAATCGTCGGAGTGCTGTTTGCGATAACCGCGTCGATGACTGTGTTTGAAATGATACGCAGCTTCTTCCACGGCTCGCTCGGCGGGATAAACGATCTCGTCAGAAGCATCCCGTTCATCGACTGAGCAACATAAAAATATTGAAACCGCCCGTGTTTTTTCCTTCAGAAATTCGGGCGGTATTTTTTGCGCAATTTTGAATTTATTCATTGACATTCATTTAATATTCAGCAATTATTCATTGATTCTTTTCCGCAAGCGGTAAAGCTTTCCTCCTTGCTGATGTGGATAACTATGTGGATAATGTGGATAACTTTTATGTTTTGATGACTATTTGGAATATATGCGTAAAGTAAAAAACTTTACAGTTTGATTTTAATAACTATATGAAAATATTCTGCATAAGCCGCATATGCAGTGACAAAAAAATTAACCCGGTTGCAGGAAAACTTGCAGCCGGGTTTTATGCATAAAATTTTACGCGTGATTTTTGTCTATTTTGCCAATATCAGACGTTCGCGAGAGCCGCGTCAAGATCGACGATTATATCATCGACATTCTCGGTTCCGACGGAGAGTCTGACGAGATTTTCATAGACTCCGCAGTCGTCGAGCTCCTGTGCGGTGAGCTGGCGATGAGTTGTGCTCGCCGGGTGCAGACAACAGGTGCGGCTGTCCGCAACATGGGTGACTATCGCCGCGAGCTTGAGGCCGTCCATGAATCTGACCGCGTCCTCTCTGCCGCCTTTTATTCTCAGCGAAATGACGCCGCAGGTGCCATTGGGCATATACTTCTGCGCAAGGTCATAGTATTCGTCGCCCTCGAGGCCGGGATAGCGGACGGACTCAATCTTCGGATGAGCCTTCAGGAACTTTGCAACGGCGAGAGCGTTTGAGCAGTGGCGCGGCATACGCAGATGCAGAGTCTCGAGCCCGAGGTTGAGCAGGAATGCGTTCATCGGGGACTGAATTGAGCCAAGGTCGCGCATGAGCTGAGTCGTGCACTTTGTTATATATGCAGCCTTGCCGAACTGCTCGGTGTATACAACACCGTGGTACGACTCGTCGGGAGTTGTAAGTCCCGGGAACTTGTCGTTCTGAGTCCAGTCGAAGTTGCCGCTGTCAACTATAACTCCGCCTACGCTTGTCGCGTGGCCGTCCATATATTTTGTGGTCGAATGGGTAACTATATCCGCGCCGAACTCAAACGGGCGGCAGTTTATGGGGGTCGGGAACGTGTTGTCGACTATCAGCGGCACGCCGTGGGAATGAGCCGCTCGCGCATACTTCTCAATATCGAGCACAACGAGCGAGGGATTAGATATAGTCTCGGCGAACACGGCTTTTGTGTTTTCTTTGAATGCCGCGTTGAGCTCCTCCTCCGTCGCATCGGGGCGAACAAAAGTGAAATCGATGCCGAGCTTTCTCATCGTGACATTGAAAAGATTGAAAGTTCCGCCGTATATCGCGGACGCGGCAACGACATGGTCGCCCGCGGAGCAGATATTGAAAACGGAGAAAAACGACGCCGCCTGGCCGGACGAAGTGAGCATCGCGCCGACGCCGCCCTCAAGGTCGGCTATCTTCGCGGCTACGCAGTCGTTTGTCGGGTTCTGGAGACGGGTGTAGAAATATCCGGACTCCTGCAGATCGAAGAGCCTGCCCATCTGCTCGCTCGATTCGTATTTATATGTCGTGCTCTGGACTATCGGCACAACGCGCGGCTCGCCGTTTTTCGGAGTATAGCCGGACTGCACGCACTTTGTTTCTATATTAAAGCTCATTTTGTCTCCTCCTTTTTGTCAGTCTTTGAGAAAATGACCCATAAGGTCGAAGCCGGGATCAACAAAATTGCCGGTCTCGGATGCTGATTTTTCATTTATGCTCGCAACGCCGCTGTCAAGCTCTTTGCCTTTACAGTAAATCAGATACGGCACGGGGTCGGATGCGTGGGTGCGGGTCGATATCGGGGTCGGATGATCCGGCAGAACCATGACTTTATAATCGTCCTGAGTGTTGAGATAGTCAAGGATTATAGGCATTATACGGCTGTCAATAAGCTCGATTGCTTTGACTTTATTCTCGGGCTCGTTTCTGTGGCCGCACTCGTCGGGAGCCTCGACATGGATATAGACAAGGTCCTGCCCTTTACGCCATTCGTCGATTGCAGCGTTCGCTTTGCCCTCGAAATTCGTGTCGATATAGCCGGTTGCGCCCTCGACTTCGGGGGTGTTCATGCCGGCGCAGATGCCGATGCCCTTGAGCAGGTCAACTGCCGAGACGATGCTGCCTTTTACGCCGAACTTCTCTTCAAAGGACGGCAGAGCAGGACGGCTTCCCTCGCCCCAGAGCCAGATTGAATTTGCGGGGAGCTTGCCCTCGGCGATTCTCTTCTTGTTCACGGGGTGATCCTTCAGAAGGTCGTAGCTCTCGCGCATCATGGCAATGAGCTTTTCGGCGTTCGGAGAAGTCGAAAGATATTCGCCGATAACTCTGCCGGAGATATCATGCGGAGGGGTCATCTTGCCGAGATCCGTCGTGCCGTTATGTACGATAAGGCAATGGCGATAAGCCACGCCGCTGTAAAAATCAAATTCGCTGCTGCCGAAATACTCCTGCACGGTTTTAATTATCTGCGCCGCCTCTTCGGTCGAGATATCGCCGCCGGAATAGTCGAGCATGGTCTTTGCGCCGTAATCCGCCTCGTCGCTCAAGGTGACAAGGTTGCAGCGCAGAGCGATATCCGTTTCGCTCATCTTGACTCCGATGCTGACCGCCTCAAGTGGCGAACGACCAGTGTAGCACTTCTTCGGATCGAAACCGAGCACGCTCATATTTGCAACATCGCTGCCGGGTTTGAGTCCCGCGGCAACGGTTCTGACAAGTCCGACTTCACCCTTCGACGCGAGCGCATCGATATTGGGCTTCTTTGCAACTTCCATCGGCGTCTTGCCGCCGAGAGCCTCAACGGGATAATCCGCCATGCCGTCGCAGAGAACTACAGCATATTTCATATATCTTCACCCTTTCAGAGAATTTATGCACAAACGATGCATATCGGGCGCGGCAAGTTTGGTTAGCATATGCATACTTGCCCGCCGCTGCTTTAATTATATCATAAAGTATCAACGCATTAAAGCAAAAATTAAGAGAGAATATACATATATACTATATAAAAAAGAGTGCAAAATGACGAAAAATTATTTGTCAAAATGCACTTGCAGCATATAATTGAGCGAGGCACAATGATATAATCGATTTGGAAGAAATATTCAGGAGGAGGATACATATGACAAGAAAATTATTCGCGCTTTTGCTTGCGTGCCTGCTCATTCTTATAAGCTTCACGGCGTGCGGCAGCAAAACGCCCGAAGCGGACACAACTGCGGCAGAAGTCAACGCGCAGACGAGCGCAGAAGAGACGAACTCCGAAGCGGTATCCGAATCCGCAGAGGAGAGCACTGCTCAGAGCGCACAGAAACCGACGGCAGACAAGCCGACATCAAAGCCCGCAGCAACTGCAAAATCGAATAATTCCGGTTCAGCTTCAAAAGGCAAGCTTGAAGTCAGCGCAGGAAGCGTAAAAAGCATCACCGGCGCAAAAGTGCTAAGGGCGTGGAAGCTCAATTCAAACGGAGTGAATATAGAAATCCACCGAATAGCCTATGGGCCGCAGATAACTCAGGCTTTCAAAAAAGCGAACGCGGACGGCGCTATCGACTACGACAAGACGGTCACTTATCAGCCGGTAGTCAATATAGCGATAATCACCTGCTCGCCCGAGCACATCGGTGTTGCATCGAGCCAACAGCTGCTCGGCACGAATGTCGGCAAGGTCGAAGATATGGGCAGAAAGAGCGGCGCGCTCATAGCAATAAACGGCGAGGCAGGCTCAACATATAAAAAAGGCGCGCCGACAATTCGCAGCGGCTCGGTAGTTTCGACCGACGGCAGCGGGCAAAAGCGACTGCTGATCTACAGAAACGGCACATGGAAAGTCGAAACGCTCACAAACGAGAACTGCAAATCGTATATCTCGCAGGGCGTTTACAATTCCCTGCGCTACCAGTGGCAAGTCACAACAAACGGCAAGGCGACCAACGAGCACGACACTTATTATCACAACCGCACGGTGTTCGCGCAGATATCGGAGAACAAGTATATCATGGCTGTCGGCGAATTCATGCCGCTCGACAATATGATGAAAGTCCTCATAGCATACGGCGCGAGAAATGCGTTTTTGCTAAACGGCGGCAACTGCTCGTCGATGTATGTCAAGGGCATCGGCAACACGACCGGCACAAAAGCGACTCAGCTCAAGAATCTCAACAAGCCGTGCGTTATCGAGAGCGAATTTTTCGCGGCAAACGGCATGCTCGGGCTCAACTCCGCCGGGAAGCAGAAGCTGGGCGGACCTTGCAACGAGCTCGACATAGTATATGTAAAATAAAACAGAAGGGGTGAGCCGGTGAAAAAAGCTTCCAGAGCAGCTGCAATTGCGGCAATATTGCTATTTGCGCTGACTTTTATCGAGAACGCAAAAATCAAAAGCGCATCGGCTCACCTGCTGTTTTCTTCGTCCGTCAGCGTCGGTGGAAATGAATCGCGGGAAGTCACGCTCAAGAGCGGCGACAGAATAGCCATCGGCTCATATCTCGGCGAGCCTATTATATGGAGAGTCATCGAAACGGGCGGCAAAACTCTGCTCATGAGCGAAAAAGTGTTGTGCTTCAGGGCGTTCGACCCTTCCGAGGACGGCATCGGCAGTTCCGATTATCTCGCCTCTCCCCTGCGCGCATGGCTCAATTCGGAGAGCGGATTTTTAAGTCCGGAGAATTTTTCAGAGTTTAACCTTTCGCTCATATCCCCCGACCGAAACGGCGATTTGATATTCCTGCCGTCAAAAGATATGCTCAAAAATATAAGCGCCGCCGACCGCCGCAGAAGCCCGACCGAGCAGTGCATCAAAAATGATACTTCGCGCTATTTAACTCTGCGCAAATACTGCTGGTATTGGACAAGCTCCCCGGTTTCGACAAATCAGAGCAGCGTTACGGCGGTCACCACGACCGGCGGATTCTATAAAACGCTCGCGGCGGACGAGCTGTGCGGCGTATGCCCGGCGATGTATCTTCGCAGCAATGTTCTCGTTCTTTGCGGAAGCGGAACCGCCGCCAATCCGTACGCATTGGCGGGAGGTGGCGAAAGATGAGAGAAAAGCTGAAAGAATTTCAAAATTCTCCGCGCTCGATAATCGCCGCATTCTCCGCCGCCGTGCTGTTTTTCTGCACGGTGTTCACGCGGCTGATTCTCAAAACCGACGACGGTCACTTTCTCGGCATACTCCACCGAAACGGATTCACAGTAACAAGCTGGCTGCACGAGCGGTACACGACCGTGTCCGGGCGGATAGTCGGCGAATGGCTGATGATAAATTTTCTGCGCCTGCCGCTCATTTTCTGGAAGCTGTTCATCGCCGCGCTGATAATATATATAATGTATTTTCTCTGCCGCCTGTCGGACTTTTTAGGCGAAAAGGCAGATGCAAAACAGAGATACATCTTCGCCTGCTCGGTGCCGTTGGCAGTATTCCTGCCATGCCTCAACCCGTCGGTGTTCTGGTTTGCGGGTTCGTTCACATTCCTCGTTCCGTTCACTGCCTTGCTTATCACGGTGACTCCGCTCACATTCGAGGTGTTCGGCGGGCGCGTGAATCCCATGGCATATGTCGCCGTCGCGATTGCTTCTGTCGTCGCGGCATCTCAGGAGCAGTCCTGCGCCGCGGCGCTCGCGCTTCAAGTGATTCTGCTGATTTTTTCGGCATATCAACGCAAACTCGGATTCCGTCAATTCATCCCGCTCCTGCCGAGCGCAGCTTCCGCCGCCGTGTTGGTTCTCTCGCCCGGACTTCGCGGGCGCGGAGCAATGGAAGCGGCGTCGGGTTTTGAAAGATTCTCTAAAATGAATATATTTGAAAAACTGCTCTGCGGATTTTCAAATTATTTCGCATTTTCATTTTTCTTCTCGCTGATAACAGCAGCTGTTTTTCTCGTTCTGCTCGGCGCATCGGTATATGAAGCGTTCGGCGGCTCGCGGAAAATAAAGAAAATCACATCAGTCTTTGCAATATTCGCCTCGGTGCTGTGCGTCGGAGTCAACGCCGCATATATTATTATCCGCCGCACCACCCCGGACAAGGGCTTTGAAAAGATGTTCAAAAGCGGCAATTATCTTCCGCTCGAACTCGCGGTTATCGCGCTCTGCTTTGTCTTTCTCTTTAGTATTTTCATTCTTATAGCGGCGCTCATCAAAAAGAACAAAAAGCTCGGTTTCACCGTCGGCGTGCTGTTCAGCGCCGCCGTCTGCTGCGCCGCAGTGCTCGGATTCTCTTCGTCCGTCTACGCCTCCGGTCAGCGCGTGTTTTACTACACCGAGATGTTCACGCTCATCGCCTGTGCAGCGATGTATTCTTCACTTTCCGATAGCAAAGCGAAAAAATTTGCGGGATATGCAGTCCCGACAGCCGCATTTATTTTCTATATTATCAATTGTTTCACCTACACATTCCTTGAGATACCCATAATGGGCTAAAATAAATTGTAAAGCGATTTACTTTACAATTTACGCGCTTATTTTTTAGCGCAAAAATCAAAGCTCCCGTGCGACTTTCCCGATATATCAACACATTCGGGGACGCATGGGAGCTTTTGTTTTTTATTTATAAATCATGTAAAGCTTAACAGCTTGTCATCAATGACCGTGCGGAACGACATCGAGTTTGTCATGCTCCTCGCCGAGATCGGCGCGCAGGAGCGCAAAGAACACTATCGCGAGCAATATTTCGGCGCACCAGATAGTCTTGCCGCCGAGATAGCCGCAGAGAAAAGTTGAAGCGACCGCGCCCGCGACAAATGAGCCTATCATCAGCAGATGCGCGAACATCTTGCCGCGCGCCTCTTTATTACCGCTGCGAAGCCACTTGACGAGGTTCGAGCCGACCTGGCGGACATGGTTGGTGCAGAAGGTAGTCGCCATCGGAATCTTTTTCGCCTGGCGGAATGTGTTGAACTGCATCGAAGCGATAAAATTCACAGCCACCTGGCAGATCTGCGGCGGCGCATCGTCCGGGACGAAGCCGAGCGCAAATATCCACGCCATTTCAAACGCCACGAACGCCGTGTCCCAGCGGACTATCTTGCGGCGGTTTATATGCTTGGGCAGAAATTCCGAAATGACCGTGCCGAGCAGATAAGCCGAAGCGGGCAGGAGATAATACAGCGCCTTGCGCCAGTTTCCGCGCCCGAGCTGAACCGCCATGAGCACGAAGTTCGCCGTCTGCGCGTTGCAGAACACGCCGCCCTTTTGAACATAAGTATATGCGCCGAAAAATCCGCCGACGGCTATCATGACGGCAAATATCCAGAGCTTTTCGCATTCGAGAAGCTCTTCCTCTTTTTTGAGAGCCTTTTCTTTCATCGTTCACCACACCGTTTCTTTTCTACAACGCATAAGTTTATCACTGCTCCCCGTCTCTGTCAAGGAACGGGAAATAGCCGCAGCATCTTGAAAGAAAGCCGTTTTCATGGTATTATTTAGGGTATTATATACCATTATAGAATGCAGTATAAAACAAGAGGAGAATAGCATGTCAAAGCTTTTGAAGTATTTGAAAAAATACAAAATTGAAAGTATTCTCGCGCCGTTTTTCAAGCTCATTGAAGTGGCGTTTGAGCTGACTGTTCCGCTGATAGTCTCAACTATAATCGATGTCGGCATAGAGAACGGCGACAAAGTTTATATTATCAAACGCTGCCTGCTGCTCGGTCTGCTCGGCATACTGGGTCTTTGCAGTACGCTTGTAGCGCAATATTTCTCGGCGAAAGCGTCGGTCGGCTTCGCTACCGATATTCGCCACGCGCTTTTCAAGCATATCGGCAAGCTCTCTTATTCCCAGCTCGATTCGCTCGGCGCGCCGACGCTCATAACCCGCCTGACGGGCGACATAAACCAGGTGCAGACCGGAACAAATTTGACTCTACGCCTCGTCCTGCGCTCGCCGTTCGTCGTTTTCGGTGCGGTGATAATGGCGTTCACGGTCGACGCAAAATCGTCGCTCGTGTTCGTCGTTGCGGTGCCCGCTCTCGCCGCGGTCGTGTTCGCGATAATGCTCGTGTGCATACCGATGTACCGCAAGGTTCAGCAGAAACTGGACGGACTGCTGAGCAAGACGCGCGAAAACCTGCTCGGCACCCGCGTTGTCAGAGCGTTCTGCAAAGAGGAAGAGGAAATTGCGGACTTCGACGCGAAAAACAGCGCCCTGACCGAGATGCAGACGGCGGTCGGCAGGATATCCGCTTTCATGAACCCCGCAACCTTCGTGCTCATAAACCTCGCGATAATCGCACTGATATATGTCGGCGCAATACGCGTTGATTCCGGCGCCATTTCGCGCGGCGCGGTCGTTGCGCTCTATAACTACATGTCACAGATTCTCGTTGAGCTGATAAAGCTCGCGAATCTCATAATCAGCGTCACAAAGGCGATAGCCTGCGGCAACCGAATTCAATCGGTGCTCGATATCGAGCCCGGCACCGTCCCCGGCACTGTCACTGACGGCAACGAAAACAGCGAATATTCAGTCGAATTTGACAAGGCGTGCCTGTCATATAACGGCAGCGAGGAATCGCTGCACAATATCGACCTCAAAATAAAGCGCGGCAGCTCGATAGGCGTTATCGGCTCGACCGGCTCGGGCAAAACTTCGCTCGTCAATCTTATTCCGCGATTCTACGATGTCACCGGCGGGTGTGTGCTCGTTGACGGCGTTGATGTGCGCGACTACGACACAAAGGCTCTGCGCTCAAAAATAGGCGTCGTCTCGCAGAAAAAAGCCCTGTTCGCCGGCACTGTCAGGGACAATATCCGCTTCGGCAAGCAGGACGCCACAGACGAAGAAATCTGGCAGGCGCTCGAAACGGCGCAGGCAAAGCAGATGATAGAGGACAAGAGCGGGCAGCTCGACTTTGTCCTCGAACAGGAGGGCAAGAACCTCTCGGGCGGTCAGCGCCAAAGAATGACTATAGCCCGCGCCCTTGTCAGAAAGCCCGAGGTGCTCATCCTCGACGACGCAGCGAGCGCGCTCGACTACGCCACCGGTGCGGCACTGAACAAGGCGCTGAGAAACACCGACTTTGCCCCGACTGTCATCACTGTGTCCCAGCGCGTTGCGGCGATAAGAAACGCCGATACCATAGTAGTTCTCGACGAGGGCGAGATAGTCGGCATGGGCACGAACGACGAGCTTCTGCGCTCGTGCGAAGTCTACAAAGAAATTTTCGATTCCCAGCTTGAAAAGGAGGATGCGTAACCGTGAAGAACAAAACCGTTTTCAAGCGCGTTATCGCGGTCATCGGCCGCTCGAAGCTTCTGCTGTTCCTTTCGCTCATCCTCTCCGTTGCAAGCGTCATTCTCTCGCTGTATATCCCCGTCCTCGCCGGACGCGCGATAGACGGAATAAAGCTGCACGGCAACGTTGATTTTGAAGTCATAAAGAAGTGTCTTTTCGGCATTCTGATCTGCGCCATCGTCGGCGGAGTGCTCCAGTGGGTGATGAACATCATCAACAACCGCATAGCCTATAACACCGTGCGCGATATACGCTCAAAGGCGTTTTCGCATATGCAGACCCTACCTGTGGCGTTCGCCGACTCCCACCCCTACGGCGATATCGTCAGCCGCATAACGGCGGACGCGGAGCAGTTTGCCGACGGACTGATTCTCGGCTTTTCTCAGCTGTTCACGGGCGTTGTCACGATAGCCGTGACGCTCGTTTTCATGCTCACTATATCGCCGCTCATCACTCTTGCGGTCGTCGTGCTGACCCCGATATCGCTGTTCACGGCGCGTTTTATAGCACGCCGCACTTATTCGATGTTCAAAAAGCAGTCCGAGACCCGCGGCGAGCAGACCGCGCTCATCAACGAGATGATACAGAATCAAAAGACCGTTCAGGCGTTTTCATATGAAGACAGAGCGGTTGAAAGATTTGACGAGAGCAATGAAAAATTGCGCAAATATTCGCTCAAATCTATATTCTTCTCGTCGCTTACAAACCCGACCACCAGATTTATCAACAATCTTATCTACGCCGTAGTCGGGCTCATGGGCGGAATATTCGCCATCGGCGGCATGGTGACCGTCGGCGGATTCGTCAGCTTCCTCGCCTACTCGAACCAGTACACAAAGCCGTTCAACGAGATTTCCGGCGTCGTGACAGAGCTTCAGAATGCCCTCGCCTGCGCGGCAAGAATATTCGAGCTCATAGACGAAAAGTCCGAGGAGTCGGACAAAAATTGCTCGGCGCTCAGCGATCCCGAGGGAAGCGTGGAGTTCGACAATGTCCGCTTCTCATATGACAAGAGCAAAAAGCTCATCGACGGCTTCGATTTCTTCGCCCCGTCCGGCAAGACGATAGCCGTTGTCGGTCCGACAGGATGCGGCAAGACTACGCTTATCAATCTCCTGCTCCGCTTCTACGACGTTGACGGCGGCAGCATAAAGGTTGACGGCGAGAATATAAATGACATCACACGCCACAGTCTCAGACACCATTTCGGCATGGTGCTCCAGGATACCTGGATAAAGAACGGCACAGTCCGCGAGAATATAGCGTTCGGCAAGCCCGACGCCACGGATGAAGAGATAATCGCCGCCGCCAAGGCAGCACGCGCTCACAGCTTTATAAAGCGCCTCAAAAACGGCTACGACACCGTCATCGGCGACGACGACGGACTCTCCGAGGGTGAAAGACAGCTGCTCTGCATCGCGCGCGTCATGCTCATGAAGCCGCCGATGCTCATCCTCGACGAGGCGACTTCATCGATAGACACCAGAACGGAATTGAAAGTTCAGGATGCGTTCAACACGCTCATGCAGGGGCGCACCTCGTTTGTCGTGGCGCACAGGCTCTCGACCATCCGCCACGCCGACTGCATTCTCGTCATGAAAGACGGCAAGGTCGCCGAGCAGGGCACGCACGAAGAGCTGCTCGCGAAGAACGGATTCTATACAAAGCTCTACAACAGCCAGTTTGCGCAGTGAAATATATGCCATGGAACAGCAGAGAAGAAAGCCTAACAGGCTGAAAGATTACGACTATTCTCAAAACGGAGCATATTTTATCCACAATTTGTATAGATGACAGAAAGCCAATATTGTCCCACATTGCCGTAGGGGCGACCGCATAATACAACAGTTCAAAGGTTCCGTAACTAAGCAAGTCAAAGAATCAATTTGGCAAAAAGGTTTTTATGACCATATAATCCGTGACGAATACGATTATCAAGTCAAATGGCAATATATTGACGACAACCCGATCAAATGGGTTGAGGACGAATTGCATCAGGATTGAAAAACAGCCGAATAACCGCCGCAGTATCTTTCGTTTGAAAGTTCGCGGCGGTTATTTTTTATTCGGCGTAAAATGGCGGTTCAGAGCGAAAATATAAAGCCCAATTCGACAAATATCATTTTTAATCTGCCTTGTTGACATCGGCAAAAAGTATGATATAATTATAACAGATGTTATAAAACAAGTGTTTTATAATTGCTATTGGAGGACGCCATGGACTACATTCGCCTGTCACCCGAAAATCTCGAGAGCGAGCACATATGCTGTGCAATATCAAACGCCAAGGACCCGCAGGTCATTGCAAAGAAGCAGTGGCTCGCCGATAGGCTCGGCGAAGGTCTGATATTTTTAAAAGCCGACGCGCGCGGGAAGTGTTTTATTGAGTATATCCCCGCCGAAAACGCATGGGCTCCGACAGACGCGCCCGGCTATATGTTCATCGACTGTCTCTGGGTCTCCGGCTCTTTCAAAGGACACGGATATTCAAACGACATGCTCAACGAATGTATCCGCGACAGCCGCGAAAAGGGCAAATCGGGGCTTTGCATACTCTCGTCGGCGAAGAAGCGCGGTTTTCTTGCCGACCCGAAATATCTGAAATATAAAGGCTTCATAAAAGCCGATTCGGCAGAGCCGTATTTCGAGCTGATGTATCTGCAGTTTGATCCGTCCGCGCCCGCTCCGCGCTTTCGCGAGCAGGCAAAAGGCGCTCAGACTGACGGCAGCGGGTTCGAGATATTTTATACAAGCCAGTGCCCGTTTACGGCGAAATATGTTCCGCTAATTGAAAACATGGCAAACGATATGAATCTGCCGCTGAGCGCCGTGCATATCTCATCGCGCGAGCAGGCTCAAAACGCGCCCTGCGCCTACACCGCATTTTCGCTGTTCTATAACGGAAAGTTCATAACGCACGAGATACCGAGCGAAAAGAAATTCGCGGCGATTTGTGAAGAGTTCGTAAAATAAAACACCGCCGGATTGACCGGCAGCGTAAAATATACTAATATAGAAAAGGGAAAAGATATCTGTCCGCCCCGGCGGGCCAAAAGGAGACATTATGCTTAACATCAAAAACCTGACCAAAACCTACGGCGAGAAAAAGGCTGTTGACGACCTGACGCTGCATATCGCGCCCGGCGAGATATACGGCTTCATCGGCCACAACGGCGCGGGCAAGACCACAACGCTAAAATCCGTTGTCGGCATTTTGCAGTTCGACGAGGGCGAGATAACGATAAACGGCATCTCGATAAAAGATGACCCGCTCGCCTGCAAAAAAATCATAGCCTATATCCCCGACAATCCCGACCTCTACGAATACATGACGGGAATAAAATATCTGAACTTCATCGCTGATATTTTCGGCGTCAGCGCCGACGACCGCCGCGAGCGCATACATAAATATGCCGATATGTTCGGGCTGACCGCCGACCTCGCGCAGCCCATCTCGGCGTATTCCCACGGCATGAAGCAGAAGCTCGCGATAATCTCCGCATGGATCCACGAGCCCAAGTTAATTATCATGGACGAGCCCTTCGTCGGTCTCGATCCCGCCGCATCGCATCTGTTAAAAGGCATGATGCGCGAGGTCTGCAACTCCGGCGGCGCAATATTCTTCTCGACCCATGTGCTCGAAGTTGCCGAAAAGCTCTGCGACAAGGTCGCGATAATAAAAAGCGGAAAGCTCATCCGCTCCGGCACAATGGAAGAGGTCAAGGGCGACTCCAGCCTTGAGAACGTGTTCCTCGAACTGGAGGGAGAAGAATGCTGAAAACACTGATAAAAAAACAGCTTCTCGAACTCAATAAAAGTTTCTTCGTTGACCGCAAGACGGGCAAGGGCAAATCTCCCCGCTCGGCGACGTTCTCGATAGTGCTGTTCATATTGCTCATGATTTTTGCCATCGGCGGAATGTTCTGCTATATGTCATATTCGATGCGCCCGCTGATAACCTACGGCATGAGCTGGCTCTATTTTGCTATTATGGGCGCTACCGCCGCGCTTTTCGGCGTTTTCGGCAGCGTGTTCAACACATATTCGAGCCTCTATGACGCAAAGGACAACGACCTTCTGCTCTCGATGCCCATTCCCGTGCGCGATATTATGGCGGCGCGCCTCATCGGAGTCTATCTCATGGGGCTGATGTATTCGGGCGTTGTGGTAATACCCGCCGTCGGCGTGTATTTCATAACCGCGCACCCCGGAATATCCGGCATAACAGCCGTTATAATGGCCGTTATGGTGACTGTTCTCGTTCTTATACTGTCGTGCATACTCGGCTGGGTCGTTGCAAAAATCGCAGTCAAATTAAAAAACAAGAGCATTATAACAGTTATAGTTTCGATAGCGTTTCTCGGCGGCTACTATTATGTCTACTTCAGGGCGAACGAGATAATCACCGGCATCGTTGCGAACAGCGCGGCTGTTGCCGCAAAGGTGCGCATGTCCGCCTATCCGCTCTATATTTTCGGCAAGGCGTTCGCGGGCGATGTTCTCCCGACAATTATAATTTCACTCATCATTCTCGCTCTGCTCGCCGCGACGTGGCTCATAATGTCGCGCACATTCTTAAAGCTCGTCACGAGCAGCGGAAAGACCGCAAAGACAGTCTACAAAGAGAAGACGGTCAAGCAGCAGGGCACCGACCGCGCGCTTCTGCGCCGTGAGATAAACCACTTCCTCTCGAGCCCGTCTTATATGCTCAACTGCTCGCTCGGGGCGCTGTTTATGATAGCCGTCGCTGTTTTCTCGCTGATAAAAAGCGACTGGTTTATCGGCGTTGTAACCCGCATGGATGAGGATTTGCTGGAATATGCCCCGACCTTCGCGTGCTTACTTTTATGCCTGCTCTCTTCGATGAATATACTCACCGCGCCCGCGATATCCCTCGAGGGCAAGAGCCTTTGGATAGCCCGTTCGCTCCCCGTCACCTCGTGGCAGATTCTCAGAGCGAAGCTGAAGCTCCATATGCTCTTCACCGCCGTCCCCGCGCTGATATGCAGCATATGCTTCTGTATTGCCCTCAAGCCGGAGCTTCTCACGGCGGCGGTCATGATTATCCTGCCGCAGATATTCACGCTTCTGTGCGCCGTTTCGGGGCTCAGAGTAAATATCAGGATACCCAACCTCACCTGGAGCAGTGAGAGCGGAGCGGTCAAGCAGAGTCTCGGCATCATGCTCGCGATGTGCCTCGGCTGGGCGTATATCATCGTGCTCATTGCGGTCTATCTGTTCGCGGTGCAGGTGCTGCCTAATGTATTCGCGCTGATGATCGCGACGGCTGTCATAGCAATAATAACCGCGATATCCTTTTCAAGGCTCAAGCGCAAGGGCGTAAAGAGATTTGAGACACTGTAAGCAAAATTAAATATCAGCAGCCGTGGTTCGTTGAGAATCACGGCTGTTGTTTTTTGCGATAAATTAAAATATTGAAGTAAATAAATATAACAAACTACGCCGACAGCGCACAAAAAATTATCTGACATTCAGCGACTTGAGTTATCGCGGCTTTGTATCGGCTGCGCAGATATCGGACAGCCGCAAAGGCTGTCCCTACAATTTGCGCTGCAATTCCCGGGTAAAAGCGCGGTTCGAAATAAAAAAAGCGGCAGACAAGCACACCTGTCTGCCGCAATTTTATTTAATTATTTCTCAAGATTAGCCTTGAGGGTGTTGAGCTCGTCACTCAGAGCCTTGGGAAGTCTGTCGCCGAACTTAGCGTAGAACTCCTCGATGCCCTTTGCCTCGTCCTCCCAAAGGGAGTTGTCAACGCTCAGGATCTCCTTGAGCTGATCCTCGCTGACCTCGTCCTCGATGCCCTCAAGGTTGATGTCCTCAGCCTTGGGCACGAAGCCGATAGCGGTCTCCTCTGCGTCGACCTTGCCCTCGCAGCGCTTGATGATCCACTCAAGCACGCGCATGTTGTCGCCGAAGCCGGGCCACAGGAAGTTGCCGTCGTCGTCCTTACGGAACCAGTTGACGTTGAATATCTTCGGAGCCTTATCCTCGTCGAGGCCTGCGCCGATATCGATCCAGTGCTGCCAGTAATCAGCCATGTTGTAGCCGCAGAACGGAAGCATAGCCATAGGATCGCGGCGGACAACGCCGACTGCGCCGGCTGCTGCTGCGGTGGTCTCGGAAGCCATTATCGAGCCGACGAACACGCCGTGATTCCAGCTTCTTGACTGATAGACCAGCGGAGCGAGCTTAGCTCTTCTGCCGCCGAAGACGATAGCAGAGATCGGAACGCCTGCCGGATTCTCAAACTCGGAGCTGATGCACGGGCAGTTGACAGCGGGAGCGGTGAAGCGGCTGTTCGGATGAGCGCCCTTTTCCTCGCTCGTCTTGCCGTTCCACGGTCTGCCCTGCCAGTCGATGGCGTTCTCAGGCGGATTCTTGTCGAGACCTTCCCACCAGACGGTGTTGTTGTCAAGGTTAAGCGCAACGTTTGTGAAAATGGTATTCTTTCTTGTCGCGGCAAGCGCGTTGGGATTGGACTTCTCGTTCGTGCCGGGGGCAACGCCGAAGAAACCGTTCTCGGGGTTGATAGCATAAAGTCTGCCGTCGGGACCCTTTCTGATCCAGGAGATATCGTCGCCGACGCACCAGATCTTGTAGCCCTTGTTTCTGTATCCCTCGGGCGGGATAAGCATGGCAAGGTTGGTCTTGCCGCAGGCGGACGGGAATGCCGCGCAGATATATTTGACTTCGCCCTTCGGATTCTCGAGGCCGAGGATAAGCATATGCTCAGCCTGCCAGCTCTCTTTCCAGCCCTGATAAGAGGCTATACGAAGAGCAAAGCACTTCTTGCCGAGGAGGACGTTTCCGCCGTAAGCGGAGTTGACGGAGATGATGGTGTTATCCTGCGGGAACTGGCAGATATAACGCTTCTCGGGGTCGATGTCGCAGCTGCAGTGCAGTCCGCGAACCCAGTCGTTGCTGTCGCCCAGAGTATCCATAACCTTCTTGCCGATTCTCGTCATGATAGCCATGTTGAGAACGACATAGATGGAGTCAGTCAGCTCAACGCCGATCTTCGAGAACGGAGAGCCGACAGGACCCATCGAATAAGGGATAATATACATTGTTCTGCCCTTATAGCTGTCTCTGGCTATATCGTAGAGCATCTTATAAGCCTCAGCGGGATCCATCCAGTTGTTGGTCGGACCTGCCTGATCCGCGCTCTCGGCGCAGATGAATGTGCGGTTCTCAACACGCGCAACATCGTTGGGCTTGGTTCTGTGAAGCAGGCATCCGGGGAGGAGATCCTCGTTGAGCTTGGTCATCTCGCCGGTCTCGCATGCCTTGGCGCGCAGAGCGTCAAGCTGCTCCTCGCTGCCGTCGATCCACATGACTTCATCGGGAGATACAAGAGCTATCTTCTCTTCGATCCAGTCGATCACTGTCTTGTTCTGTGTCAAATGTTTCATGATATTTGACTCCTTTCGTCTAATCTATTAAGAAAGGTACCATCTTTACCCAGTATGTATTATACCCCAATAAACTCAGTTTTTCAATGACGAAACTGTTAACTTTCAGACCTTTTTTGATAAAAATTTATCAATTTCATCAATAGGCATCGAAGCTCTTGCATTGAGGGTCAGCGGGGCGATATTTCCAGCCTTGAATTCATAGTAGCCCTGGGCGCCGACCATTGCCGCATTGTCGCCGCAAAGCGACAGTTCGGGCATGAACAGCGACCATGAATGAGCCTTGCAGATATCGGTCATTTCCGCTCTCAGGCGCGAGTTTGCGGACACGCCGCCTGCCAGGACTATCTTGTCGAAACCGAAGTTCAGTGCCGCTTTTTCGGTGTTTTCGCGCAGGCATCTTACGACCGCCTCGATATACGACGCGCCGAGATCGGGCACGCTTATCTCCTCACCCTTTTGCTTTGCGTTGTGGATAATATTGACGGCAGCAGTCTTGAGTCCGGAGAAGCTGAAATCGTATTCACTCCCGTCAACATGCGGGCGCGGGAGCTTGTAGCTCTTCGGGTCGCCGTTCTTGGACACCCTGTCGAGGTTCACGCCGCCTGGATAATCGAGCCCCATGGCGCGCGCCGCCTTGTCCATCGCCTCGCCTGCAGCGTCATCGCGCGTTCTGCCGATGATATGAAAATCCGTGTAGTCGCGCGCCTCGATTATGTGGCTGTGACCGCCGGACACGACGAGCGCGAGAAACGGCGGTTCAAGGTCGGGGTGGGTTATATAGTTCGCCGCAATATGCGAGCGCAGATGATGCACGGGCACGAGCGGTTTGTTCGCGGAAAACGCGAGTCCCTTCGCAAAATTCACGCCGACTAACAGCGCGCCGATAAGCCCGGGCGCATAGGTCACGGCTATCGCGTCAACATCGCCGACATTCATCTCCGCTCTGTCAAGTGCCTCACCGACAACGCCGGATATCGCCTCCGCATGGCGCCTTGACGCTATCTCCGGCACGACTCCGCCGTAGAGTATATGTTCCTTCACCTGCGACGCTATGACGCTTGAAATAACACGCCTGCCGTCCTCAACGACCGCCGCCGCGGTCTCGTCGCAGGAGGATTCGATTGCAAGTATCTTCATTTCGCTCACCCTCATCTGTCAAAAAACTTTGTCATTATCTCCGCGTCCTCGCGCGGATCGGAATAAAAATTCTTTCTTGTTCCGACTTCTTTGAAGCCGCGTTTTTTATAGAGCGCTTTCGCCGGGTCATTTGAAACCCTGACTTCGAGCGTTATCAGCACGCAGCCGCGTTCCATTGCGCCGCGCTCCGCCTCTTCGAGCAGCTTTTCCGCTATCCCGCGGCGGCGGAATTTTTCGGACACGGCGACATTGGTTATATACGCCTCGCCCACTATCTCCTGCACGCCGATATATCCGGCAATAAAACCGTCGGCGACTGCGCAGAGAAAATGAGCCTGATCGTTATCAAGCTCTTCCCGAAGCGACTTCTCGCTCCACGGATGCGAAAAACATTCGCGCTCGAGTGACGCGACGCCGCTTATATATTCTTCCTTCATCGGGACCGTTTCAACTTCAAAAATACCGATCAGCTCCCGCTCTTTATCTTTTCGTAAAGCTCCGGCAGCGCGCCGTTTATCTTCTTCGCACACTCGCGGTAAACTTCGATATCGCATCCGTAGGGGTCGTCGACTCCGCCGGCGAGCACATAGAGTCTCTCGTCGGGAATCATGCGGTTGAGCATCTCATACTGCTCATCGGTCATGCAGACTATCAGATCTGCCTTGCGCGCGATGCTGCGGGTCAGCATACGAGATTTATGCTCCGAGATATCGACTCCGTATTCGAGGGCGACCGCCTGCGCGTTGTCGCTCGCGGGGCGTCCGTCAAAGGTCGCAAGTCCCGCGCTCGAGCAGTCGATGCCGCTCTCCCCTTTTTCTTCGAGCAGCTTTTTGAACATCCCCTCCGCCATCGGACTGCGGCAGATGTTGCCCGTGCAAACAAAAACCAGATTCATGTTTCCTCCGTTTTATCAGCCTTTCGCGTCATACCAGGTGCGCCCGGAATGGACATCCGCAGTGAGAGCCACAGAGAGCTTAACAGCGTTTTCCATTTCCTCTTTGAGCAGTGCGCTCACGCGCTCTTTTTCGTTCTCCGGCGCTTCGACTATCAGCTCATCGTGCACCTGCATTATCAGCTTTGCCGCCAGATTCTCGCGTTCAAGGCGTTCGTAAACTCTTATCATCGCTATCTTGATTATATCCGCCGCCGTGCCCTGAATGGGCATATTGCGCGCCACACGCTCGCCGAAAGCGCGGGTGTTAGCGTTCGATGCGGTGAGCTCCGGCAGATATCTGCGCCGCGCAAACATCGTCTCGGCGTAGCCGTCTTTCTTCGCCTTTTCGACCACGTCGTGCATATATTTGTCAACGCCTGAATAGTGCCTGAGATAGCCTTTTATATACTCATCCGCCTCGCTGCGGCTGACTCCGATATCTTTGGCGAGCGAGAATGCGCCAATGCCGTATACTATGCCGAAATTGACCGCTTTCGCGCGGCTTCTCATTATCGGAGTGACAAGCTGCGGCGGCATATCAAAGACCTCGGACGCGGTCACAGTGTGGATATCAGTGTTATCGTTGAACGCCTTTATCATGTTTTGGTCGCCCGAAATATGGGCGAGAACGCGCAGCTCAATCTGCGAATAGTCCGCGTCAACGAGCACATATCCGTCCCGCGCGACGAAGAATTTCCGCATCTCGCGCCCGAGCGGAGAGCGCACGGGGATATTCTGAAGATTCGGCTCGGTCGATGAGATTCTGCCCGTTCTCGTCTCGGTCTGATTCAGAGTCGAGCGGATACGCCCGTCCTCGCCGATAACCTTGAGCAGTCCGTCGCAGTAGGTCGACCTGAGCTTTGAAAGCGTTCTGTATTCGAGTATATCGCGCACCGCGGGGTGCTTGTTTTCGAGCGATTCGAGCACCTGCGCGTCGGTCGAATATCCGCTTTTTGTCTTTTTTCTCGCGGGCAGCTTGAGCTTTTCAAACAGCGCTTCGCCGAGCTGCTTGGGCGAGTTCAGATTGAACTCGTAGCCGACTAGAGCGTATATCTCCTGCTCGATTTCGGCTATCCTCCCGCCGAGCTGTTTGCCGAATTCCGCGATTCCGTCGCGGTCAACAGCGAAGCCCGTCTGCTCCATTGAAGAGAGCACATGCGCGAGCGGAAGCTCTATATCATGAAGCAGCTTCTGCTGTCCGTTTTCCTCAATTTTTTTGTCCATCGCCGCAAATAATCTTCTCAGCGACGCGGCGGCGCAGTCGTTTTCGTCGCCGTTTTCAACCGGCACTGCCGCTGAATATTCGCCTGCAAGGCGCAGCGCGTCATAGGACGAGGCGGAGGGATTGAGAACATAGCCCTCAAGCTCCAGGTCGCCGCACATATTCCTGCACTGAGCCGAACAGCCCTGCACGAATGAATAGAGCGACTTTATGTCCGCCGTGTATTTTTTTATATTTTTATCTTCAAGCAGCTTTATAAAAAACGGATAAAAATTCTCGTTTTCGCAGTCGCACACGAGCACTTTGTCCCCGAGATCGAAACGGCACTTTTCGCCGTCCCAGAGAAAATAGCTCTCGCCGTCAGATTTAAGGCGCGTCATCAGCTGGCCGAAATCATCCTCGGCGCAGACCGGGACGGGCTTCTCCTCTTTTTGCGGCTCAGAGGCTGTGTTTGATATCTCGAGCCCGAGGCGGTCGATGAGCTTGAACATCTCGAGATCCGCAAGCATTCTTGTGACCTTGAAATTGTCGGGCGCTTTGAGAATATAGCTCTGCGGGTTATTGTCAATCGGGATATCGCAGTTTATCGTGCCGAGCTTTTTGCTCAAGAACGCCATGTCCCTGTCTTTTTTCAGCTTGTCCCGCACGCCGGGTTTGATGTCTATCGTGTCAATATTGTCGTAGATATATTCTATCGAGCCGAAGCGGGCTATTAAATCGCCGGCGGTCTTTTCGCCGATTCCCGCAACGCCGGGGATATTGTCCGAGCTGTCGCCCATAAGGGCTTTTATGTCAATGAGCTTTATCGGCTCAACGCCGTATTTTTCGCGCACTGCCTCGGGCGTGTATCTGTCGGTCACAGGTCTGCCCATCTTCGTCGCGGCGAGCAGAACATTGACGCTGTCGGACACCAATTGCAGGCTGTCTCTGTCCCCCGTGGCTATTGTGCAGACGGCGTCGCCGCTGTGGCGTGCGAGAGTGCCGAGAATATCGTCCGCCTCATATCCGGGCTTTTCAACTATCGGCACGCCCATCGCCTCAAGCAGTTCCTTGAGCACGGGCATCTGCTGCGCGAGCTCATCGGGCATACCCTTTCTTGTCGCTTTGTAGCCGCCGTACATCTCATGGCGGAAAGTCGGCTGTTTGACATCAAAAGCGACCGCCACCGCCTGCGGCTGGCACTCGTCTTTGAGGCGCAGAAAAATATTCATGAAGCCGTAGATGGCGTTGGTGAATCTGCCGTCCTTCGTCGTGAGCACCTTTATGCCGTAAAACGCGCGGTTCAATATGCTGTTGCCGTCAATAACAAGAAAGTTCATGTTCAGCCTCCGAGCTTTGAGTCTAAGATACTATATTATACCACACAAGCGGCGATTTGCATACTTTTTTATATTCTTTTTCCCTTTATATAGACGCACCGAAGCTCGGTCAAATCGGACGAGAGGACGGTTAAGTCCGCGTGCTTGCCGACTGCTATACTGCCCGTCACATCGTCGACGCCTATCGCGCGGGCGGGATTTATCGTGCAGGATTTCACCGCCTGGCGGACTGGCACGCCGAAGCTGATTATATTCCTGAACTCAGCAAAAATATTTGTCGTGCTCGCGGCTATCGTACCGTCGGCGAGCAGAGCCTTGCCGTCTTTTACATACACTGTCGTGCCGCCGAGCTCATATTCGCCGTCGCCGAGACCCGAGGCGCACATGGAGTCGCTGACCGCGACACTCCTGTCCTCACCGAGTATTTTATAGAGCAGGGCGAGATACGCCGGGTGGATATGCATCCCGTCGCTTATCAGCTCCGCCGTGGCGTTTTCGGCTCTGAGCGCCGCGACTGCCGCGCCGGGCTTGCGGTTATATATCGGATCCATGCCGTTCAAGAGATGCGTCGTGTGGGTTATTCCGTTTTTGTAGCCGAGCTCCGCCTGCTCGAATGTCGCGGCGGTGTGCGCGGCGGACACCGTGCATATCTTCGACGCCTCGTGCGCAAATTCTATAGCTCCCGGAAGCTCGGGTGCTAGCGACACAAGTCTTATTTTGCAGATTTTATCGAGCTTTTTGAGCTCGTCTATGTCCGGCTCATGCAGATATTCGGGATTCTGCGCGCCGCGCTTTGCATATGAGAGGAACGGTCCCTCCATATTGATGCCGTGAATATAAGCGCCGCTCTCTTTGCCGATATACTCGGCCGCTCTCTCAAACGCCTTTTCTATCCTGTCATATGGCAGAGTCATCGACGCGGGGCAGAACGAAGTTACGCCGAAACTCGCGAGAGTCCGCGACATGGTTTCGAGCGTATCCGGCTGAGCGTCGGAGAAATCCGCTCCCCCGCAGCCGTGGATATGTATGTCAACAAAGCCGGGCAGGATAACGCATCCGGAAAGATCGTGCTCATCCCCGCCGTTTAAATTTTCGCCTATTTCAGCTATTTTGCCGTCCTCAACGCGCACATCCGCGCGGCGCAGAGCAAACTCGGAATCGAAAATATCCGCATTCTTCAGTATCATTTCATATTCCTCCGTCGCAGTAAAAAAGGCTGTTTCATATTGAATCCAATACAAAACAGCCCCTTTGTTATTGATTATATTTACGCGTTGTCCTCGATGAACTTAACGATATCGCCGACAGTTCTGACATGATCGAGAACATCGTCGGGAACTTCGAGGTTGAATTCCTCTTCGATGGACATAGAGAGATCGACAAGATCAAGGCTGTCTGCGCCGAGATCTCCGGAAATAGATGCATCCTCGGTAACAAGATGGCTGTCTATCTCGAGCTGCTCGCAAATGATTTTCTGGACTCTTTCAAAAGTTGACATTTTTATTTCTCCTTATACTATAATTTTAAAATCAACCTTTTGTTTTCGAGGAAAGCGGAATTAATTTCCGTGCCTCTTATAGTATAGATATTATTAATATTATCGCCGTTTGTCAATACTTTATCTGTAAAAATTTTATTAATTTCACAGTGTGTATTTTTCCCCGATACAAAAGGCGTGAATATAGCCGCGCCGCGGGGAAAAAATAGATTTGAAAAAAATACTTTCGGGTGATGATATGGATATATTTCTCAGCTTTCTCAAGGCGTTCGCGGTCGGCGGCGCGATATGCGCGGTGGGTCAGATAATAATGGATCTGACAAAGCTGACACCCGGGCGCATACTCGTCTGCTTCGTCGTGACGGGAGTCGTGCTCGGCGCGGTCGGGATCTATGCTCCGCTCGCAAAATGGGCGGGCGCGGGGGCAACGGTTCCGCTGACGGGCTTCGGCTTCGCCATGGTAAAAGGTGTCAAGGAGGCTATCGCCGAAAAAGACGCGCTCGGCATCCTGACGGGTCCTCTGACCGCATCGAGCGCGGGGATAACCGCGGCGGTGCTCTGCGGTCTTATCGCGTCATTTGTTGCGAGACCAAAGGAAAAATAAGAAAAAGTCACCTGCCATACACAATAGCGTATAGCAGGTGAAATTTTTTCAAAAAATCAGTTGGCTGCGGGTGCGCAGGTATCGCAGCAGGAGCAGGAGACATAATTCTCCGGCTCGTCGGCAGCAGCCTTCTTCTTGTCTATGATCTTCTTGACGGCAAACGCTATACCGACAACAGCGGCGGCAACAGCGATGATGATAGCGACGATCTTGATTATCTTCTTGGCCTTGTCCATGGTCTCACCTCCTGTTTGATTCTTATCGATTATGATTATACGCCAAACGCAGACAAAAGTCAAACCATACGATAAAAATTTACAAACGGATATTATGCCGCATCAAAAAGAAAAATCGCGAAAAGAGTAAAATAAAAAAATTAACGGTCATGGCAAAAGCCAGAACCGTTAATAATTTGTTTGCAATCTTACGCCTCGTTGAGAAGCTTTGCAAGAGCGGACTTCTTGCGAGCAGCATTGTTCTTATGAATAAGGCCCTTGGCGGCTGCCTGATCGACCTTCTTTATAGCTGCGGTGACAACTTCCTTCTTATCTGCCGCGTTGGTCTCAGCAGCAGTGTGAGCCTTCTTTATGGCAGTCTTAAGGGCTGAATTGCGGGACTTGTTGCGGGCGGCCTTTGTCTTGTTGACGATGACACGCTTCTTAGCTGACTTGATATTAGGCATTTTTGCACCTCCTTCATCATACAGTTAATAATCTTATCATAGACTTTGCCAAAATGCAAGAGAAAAAGAAAAAATTTTTGCCTTTCGCACCCCTGCGAAAGCGAAACGGAGACGAAAAAATGAACTTCAGAACAGACCTTGCGCTCGAAGTGCGCGAAAATCTCGAGGGCAGCAGAATCGACGGCGTGGAATGCACGAGCTTTGAAAGCGCGGGCGCGGAAATAACCCGCTTGCGAGTCACGGACAGGCGCGGCGAAGAAATATTGGGCAAGCCGCGCGGAGAATATATAACCGTGCAGTCGCAGTCGTTTGCGCGCTCCTCGCGCATAAGCGACGAGCTTATAGATGCCGTGGCGCAGGAGCTCTCTCGCCTGCTCCCGTCCGAGGGCACGGTGCTCGCCGCGGGGCTCGGCAACACGAATATAACCCCCGATGCGCTCGGCCCCAAATTTATCGGCGGCGTGTTTGTCACAAGACACCTAAAGCGCGAGCTATGCGAGCAGCTGGGGCTCGGCAGGCTGCGCCCGGTCGCGGCGATAGCCCCCGGAGTGCTCGGTCAGACAGGAGTCGAAACAGGCGAGCTGCTGCTCGGCGCAGTGAATGTGATAAAGCCCTGCGCCGTGATAGTCGTCGATGCACTCGCCGCGCGCAAGCTCGGCAGGCTCGGGAGCACAGTTCAGATATCTGACAGCGGAATAATCCCCGGCTCGGGTGTCGGCAATTCCCGCGCCGAGATAAGCCGAAAAACGCTCGGCGTCCCGGTCATATCCGTGGGCGTTCCGACGGTCGTTGATGCGCACACGCTCGCCCGCGATGTGTCGGGCAATAACACAAATGAACCTGCCGAGGACGCAAAAATGATGGTCACACCGAAAGAGATAGACCTGCTTATCGAGCGCTGTTCGGGGCTGCTCTCGCTCGCCGTAAACCGCGCTTTGCAGCCGGAGCTGAGCATAAAAGACCTCATCGAGCTGACAAGTTGACAAATTCGCCTGAAATTGTTACAGAAATGTTACAATTTAATCTTTCTTTGTAACCATTTTGTATTCAACTGTAATCGTTTTGTGGTGGCTTTAGCCCCCTGTTCGGTATATACTATGTATCGTAGGAAAGAGAAACTACGAAACGGTTAAGGAGGACAACAAAATGGTATTACAGGCATTAGGAATCATCTTGGTATTGGCAGTCGTCATGTCAGTGGCGGCAGTAAGCAGTTCGACCTCCGGCAGAACTGAACCGTAAAAGTGTTCTGAACGGATAAAAAAACAAAACAACTTCTCGATTGCCGCCGCTTGTGCGGGCGACGGCAAATCAGTTCCCCATCACCCCCAGAGCTTCCGGTGCTCTGGGGGTTTCCCATTTTTATGTGATTTCTAAGCAGTGCAATTCGTAATATCAGCGATAGCCGAGACAGAATCGTGGCAATTTTGAAATGTCGATAACTTGCCCTTACCTTTGCGACCCACCACAATCAAATAATATCTCCTTTCCGCGTTTCGGCATTTTCTTTTTATTTGAAAAAGAAAACGCCTGCAAAAGA
>ERZ772882.657-NODE-657-length-44060-cov-4.572844_pt1 | contig 44060 bp, 75 predicted proteins | sample MGYA00580576_ERZ772882 | MGnify/ENA primary metagenome ERZ772882 (study PRJEB29015, sample SAMEA2737658) | human gut metagenome | biome: human gut; feature: human-associated habitat; material: faeces | place: China | collected 2012 ... | reverse complement strand
TGGGGCGGCTTGGTGCGGGGGGGGGATGCGCGGTAGAGCGCACATTACAGCAGCTCCCTCACATCCACGTCCAGCGCGTCCGCCAGAGCCAGAGCATTGGTGAGGGTGACGTTGCCCATCTTACCCTCGCCCTGCTCGATGCGCTGGATCTGTCTTTTATTGACGCCGGACCGCGCTGATAGCTCGTCGAGGCTCATGTGCTCACGGCGGCGGGCCCACTCCAGATTTGTGATTGGCTTATTGCGGCAGTCGCGTCCGTAAGACACCAGGGAGCAGACGGTACAGTCGCCGTCTGCCCGGATGCAGTCTCCGTATTTTCGCCTCATTTGATCACCTGGTTGTAGTATCCGTGCTCACCGTCGTTACCGAGCCGCTCCACGTCATCCAGACTATATCCCCTAAAATACTTGATTTGAGGTGGAACTCCCAGGCCGGGGAGGTCATGGTGATGCTTGTACAGGTAACGCATAAGCTGTATTTTGACAGGCTCGGTTAAGTCATCCGGGATGCCGCCAGGCGCGGAAGCGGCCAAGTGGAGATATCCATCTTGGGCTTTGCGGTCATCGGACACGACATCCCATCCGTCCTCAGAAAACTTGACTACTGCTTTCCCGCCGAAGTAGGACATAGCGATAAGAGTGATTTCATTGGCTTTTTCCATTTTACATCCTCCTTTTTTGTTGCCATCGTGAGTTTCGGGGTGAGATTTCTGTTTTTAGATTTCGCTTTGCCATGCTTCAAATTTTGCGATCATCGTATCATCTGATACTCTGTGATATTCCGCGACAATCCTCAAGTCCCCGGTCCCAGTGGCGGGCTCAACTTTCTCCCACCAGTCCCAGCCAAAGTCTCCTTGTACGTCCTCCTCGGCGGCTACGTCTACAAGCTTGTCGCTGTATGTCTCCTCATAGTTGTACCCGCTCCCGTCAACCCACTCTTTAATCTTGATAACTTCTCTTACTTTCATTTTCTTTCTCCTTCTGCCCTCGTGACCTCCGGGGCGGGACGTTTCCTGCGTTAATATTGCCAAGTGATTTTTTGCTCGTTATCCATATCGACCCAAGCAAGTTTATATGTCTTTTTGAGGCTGCTGCCGTAGTAGCCGCCAACCGTGACATATACACGGTGCTTTCCGTAGTTTTCCCACTCTCGTGCGTTCAGCTTGTAGCTATCATACGCGCTCATAATTTTTTCCGCTTTTTCCGTTATGGTTTCGATGGTTTCTTTTGTTAATCCGTAATTTTCCATTTTTGTTCCTCCTGATTTTGATCTGCCAGATCCCTTGCTGTGATTATATTATACGCCAATATTGCCGGATTGTCAATACAAAATGCTAAAATTATCTGATATTTTTTAGGGAGGGATAACGGTTGAATGAGTTCCCGGAGCGGTTGAGGAAACTGAGGGAGAGCAGGCGTCCGGTGCGGAGTATGGCGGTGACATCCGAACTGATGGGGCTAAGCCACGATGCGCTAAGGCGGTATGAGCGCGGGGAGCGAGAGCCAGGATTGACGGAGCTAAAACTGATAGCCAATTATTACTACGTCAGTTTGGACGATCTTTGTTGGGATGATGGAGAGCAGGAACACAATCTTTAAACATATCGCAAAAATATTTTGTACATGCCTCCATTTGGAGGCATAATAACCGGGTCATATGCGACAATGGGAGCGTGGGGGCGAATGCCTCCCGCTCCCTTCCATTTCCTCCTCCTTTCTCATTGCCGGGCCTCCCTCCCGGCAGCGGCACGCAGGCAAAGCCGTAAACCTGCAACATAGCCCGGAAGGGCTATACGCCCTTGGAGCTCAGTTGGGAGAGCGGCCCGAAGATATGGGTGTGCGCCGGTTCGAGTCCGGACGAGGGCAACTTAAACAACTCCCTTGCGAGGCCTCCCCACAATCGGGGGTTAGGCGTATAACCTGGGGGTAATGCGCAGGGATGCCTTTCGAGGCTGCCCCTGCAAAATCAAACCGCTCCAAAGTACACGGGGCTGACTGTGGAAAGACACTATACCGGTGACCCTAGAGCGTCTGATGGGCCCGGAGAAGGGCCAAGACGCCCGCTCCTGCCTCGGGGCGGAAGATGGGAGACAGAGGCTATCCCATGCGGCGCTATCCCGCTGAAAACTGCCGTGCGTACCATCCAGAGCCGTAGGTCGGCTTTGGGCGCAAGGTGTGACAATCTAAATGGGACAGCGCATATATGCCGCTCCTATCTGCATGAGGATATGGGCGGCCCTATGGATGTGCCCCGAGCTGCGGCGGGTGGCCCACAGCAAATCAGGAGAGGGCGGGGAGCGGGGTCCGCTCTCTCCTCAATAAAATGAAACTATATGAGAGGTGGCGATTATGGCTGCACGGCTGACGGATAGGCAAAAAAAGAAAATAGTGGCTGATTATCTGGAAACCGAGAGCTATAACGCCACGGCAAAAAAAAATGGAGTCTGCGGACAGACAGTCAGACGAGTTATTGAAGAATCTCAAGGGATCACCGAAAATCTCAAACGAAAAAAAGAGGAGAACACCGCCGACATCCTGGCCTATATGGACAGCCGGAGAAAGCAGGTCTGCGACATCATCGAGGTGGGCCTTGCCGTGCTGCCGGAGAAGATCCAAACCGCAAAAACTGCTTCCGAGGTCACTACGGCAATCGGGACGCTGATTGATAAATGGGCGCTCGTCAAGAGCGAAGGGGAAGAGGGCAAGGTGCAGGTGATTATTGATGTCTGAGGTGCGGCTTTCTTCTGTTATTGGCCCCGCTTTCCACTTGCTAGCCCGTGACGTGTTCCAGCACGGGCACACTCACTACGACCTTTCCGGTGGGCGTGGCTCCCTGAAATCATCTTGTGTGTCATTGCTGGTCCCATTGCTTTTGATAAATAATCCGTGTACTCATGCATTGGTGCTCCGCAAGGTGGCAAACACCATTCGGGACAGCGTGTATGCTCAGTATCTTTGGGCAATTGGAGAGCTGGGCATGGCGCAGTATTGGGATGCAAAGGTGCAGCCCATGGAGCTGATCTATAAGCCGACAGGTCAAAAGATCATGTTCCGTGGCGCCGACGATCCCATGAAGATCAAGTCCATCAAGGTCCCATTCGGGTATATCGCCGTTACTCATTTTGAGGAAAAGGATCAGTTCGCAGGGCGGGCAGAGATACGAACCATTTTACAATCTACTATGCGTGGTGGCTCTAAGTTCTGGAACTTTGAAAGCTATAACCCGCCGATTTCCAGGGATAATTGGGCCAACAAGGACAGTTTGGAAGAGCGGGCGGACAGGCTGTGTCACAAATCCACATACCTGGAGGCCCCGCCGGAGTGGCTTGGGGAGCAGTTCTTGGCGGAGGCGGAGCATCTGAAAGCCACAGATGAGCGGGCATACCGTCACGAATACTTAGGCGAGGCTGTTGGGACCGGCGGGAATGTATTTGAAAACCTGGAATTGCGAGAAATTACAGACAAAGAGATTGCTTCCTTCGATAAGATTTACCAGGGCGTGGACTGGGGATGGTTTCCCGATCCATTTGCCTTTATCCGCCTCCACTATGACCGCGCCAGAGAGACAATATACCTAATGGACGAGATATACCAAAACAAGCTGACCAACGAGGCGAGCGGGAAGTTGATTCTTTCCAAAGGGTACAAGGACGCTTACATTACCTGCGACAGCGCAGAGCCTAAATCATCAGCGGACTACCGGGCGATGGGGCTCCCAGCCAAGGAGGCTATCAAGGGACCTGGGAGCGTAGAGTACGGCATGAAGTGGCTCCAGAGGCGGAAGATTGTCATTGACCGCAGAAGAACGCCAAATGCATACAACGAGTTTGTGAATTATGAGTATGAGCGAAATAAGGGCGGAGAAATTATCAGCGGTTATCCTGATGAGAACAATCACCTGATTGACGCTACTAGATATGCCCTGGAGAGAGTATTCCGAAGAATGGGGATAACGGCATGAATATTACAGAAAAACTGAAAGAGCTTGGTTACTCCACGGTGCCGGAGGAGTTTTACACAAAAGTGCAGGAGTGGAAGTCTTGGTATGAGGGCGACGTGAAGGGGTTCCACCGTTACCGGGTACGAAACGGGGCCGGGATGGTGCGCTGCAAGCGGTACACGCTCAACATGGGCAAGAAAATCCCGGAGGACTGGGCAAACCTCCTGATGAATGAGAAGGTAAAAATCACTTTAGAGGGGCAGAAAGAGCAGGCGTTCGTTGACCGAGTGTTCACTGAAAATAATTTCCTGGTCAAAGCAAACGAGATGCAGGAAAAGGCGTTTGCTCTTGGGACAGTGGCTTTTATTCCGCGTGTGGTGGGAATGGAGGCAAAGGAGACTGGGCCCGTTCCAGGCAGCGCAAGAGGCATTGTGATGGACTATGTGACCGTGGAGCACATCTGGCCGCTGGCGTGGCAAAACGGAATCATTACGGAGTGCGCTTTTGACAGCATTGTTACCGTAAACGGAGAGCAATACTGTTACCTGCAAATCCACCACAAGGTCAACGGGCTGTATGACATTGAGAACCGACTATATAAATACCGGAACAACAATGTGGACACCGAAGTGGGCTTAACCTCTGTGCCAAACTTTAAACGGGTGCCACGGGTGGTACATACAGGGTCTGACCGGCGGCGGTTTGTCATTGACCGGCCCAATATCGCAAACAATTTTGACGATTCCCCACTTGGAATATCCATCTATGCAAATTCCATTGATGTTTTAAAGGGCGCAGACGTGGCCTATGACAGTTACGTCAACGAATTTGTCCTAGGGAAAAAGCGCATCATGGTCAAGCCATCTGCCATGAAATACCTAGACGGAGAGCCGGTCTTTGACAGCGACGATTTGGCCTATTATGTGCTCCCAGAGGATGTGAGTGACGGAGCAGTTATTACCCCAATCGATATGACCCTCCGCACACAGGAGCACAATACAGGCATCCAGGACCAGCTCAATTTGTTGTCCAGTAAGTGCGGTTTCGGAGAGACCTATTATCGCTTTGATGGTGGGAGCATCACCACGGCGACACAAGTTATCAGCGAAAACTCCACCATGTTCCGCACGATCAAAAAACATGAAATCATTCTGGAGCAAGTGCTGGTGGAGCTGTGCCGCATTATCCTCCGCCTGGGCAACGCGTCCATGAACGCCGGACTGAATGAGGATATTGAGATCTCTGTGGACTTTGATGACAGCATTATTGAGGACAAAGCGACAGATTTTTCCAGAGATATGCAGTTGCTTCAAGCGGGCATCATGAACGATTGGGAATTTCGGGCCAAATGGATGAATGAAAGCCCGGACGAAGCAAAAAAAGCACTTCCTCGGATGGAGGACTTAACCACGGAAAGTCAAACAGAAGTAGAATGAGTGTTATTTTTGCTTTCCTCTAAGCGGTTTCGTCAATGAATCTTCGGGACTCCAACCTAGCCTTTTTATTCTTGCGGAAATAGCATCCGTGCTTAACCCTGTTTCTTCCGACCATTGCGATGCTGTTTCCTACTCGCCCACCGGCAGTTGTCCGGCGAATAATCCCTTTCGCAATCAATACGATCTATGCTCAAATTATCGGCGTAGCCAGAAGATAAGGCCCATGACCTAAACGACGTGTAATCGTCAAGCCATTCTTTGCATACACAAATACCTCTGCCTCCGTAATTTTTGTAACTGATATTGTTTGGGTTGTAACAACGTTCTTTCATTGCCCTCCAAATGTCGTATATGCGTTCTTTCTTTCGGTTCGACGTTGCGCCGTGAGTTGTTGCCCGTTTTTTCGATAATTCTGCGCTAAGACACCCGCAAGATTTTGTTTTTCCTATCTTCAATTTGTAAGGGGGTGATGCCCGGATGAAATATCCATTCTCCTGAATTATTGGACGCCCTCCCGGAAGAAATAGCCGGACTTTACCGCAGCCTGGAGGCAACCCTCCTTGACGAGATATGCTCCCGCCTGAAGCTGTCCGGTCAACTCAACGAGGTCACGGTGCAGGACATACGGGCCCTTCGCTCCCACGGCATCGACCTGACGGAGATCGAAAAGGCGATCCAGCGCACCGCAAGCATCAGCCAGAGCGACCTCGAAAAGCTCCTGGACGATGTTGTGGAGCGCAACCAAAGGTATTACCAAGAGGTCATGGACCTTACTGGGGTGACTGCTCCTGAGACGCTGGTGAGTGCCGCCGACATCGCCGCCATTATGGCACAGGCGCAGAGAGAAATTGGCAACCTGACCCGATCTATGGGCTTTCTGGTGGACAATGGCCGGACAATGCTGGCCCCGGCGAGGGCCTATCAATGGGCGCTAGACAACGCAGAGATGCAAGTTATGAGCGGGGCTGTCTCTTACAGCCAGGCCATCAAAAACGCCGTCAAGCAGCTGGCGGACAGCGGTATCAAGATTGTGGACTATGAGAGCGGGCACCGGGGCCAGATCGACGTGGCGGCCCGCCGGGCGGTGATGACGGGCGTGTCCCAACTCTGCTCCAAATACACGGAACAGAGCGCCGAGTATCTGGAAACGCCGTATTTTGAGGTGTCCGCTCATATCGGGGCCCGTGACACCGGTGTCGGCTGGCAGAACCACAAGGAGTGGCAGGGCCGGGTCTACTCCGTCAGGATCGGAGACAAATATCCGAGCATCTACGAGGTGTGTGGCCTGGGCTATGTGGACGGCCTGGAAGGAGCCAACTGCCGCCATATCAGGACGGCGTTTGTGGATGGTGTGATGGAGCGCACATACACCGACGGAGAACTGGCCCACATTGATGACGGCCATGACGTGGACTTTGAGGGCAAGCACTACACGGCCTATGAGGCAACCCAGGTACAACGCCGCATAGAAAGAACAATCCGCAAGCTGAAACGGGAACAGACCGCATATAAGGCCGCTGGACTGGAAGAAGATTACCAAGCTGTAACGGCCCGTATCCGGCGGCTAAACGCAGAATATAAGTCGTTCAGCGAGGCGGCTAGGTTGCCGATGCAACGAGAACGTATGAAAGTAGCTTACTAATTGCCGAGAGGCGTAAAACCGAGGCCGACGGGCCTTAAACGGCACCCGACGGGGTGACTAATAAACGGAGGTTTCAAAAATGTCTGAACCTATTACAAATCCTGCGGTGCAGGAGCCGACACCGGGCAATGGTGGCGAGGTTACCTTTACTCAGGCCGAAGTTGATGCGCTCATCAGCAAAGAAAAAGCAAGAGCCGTAGCCAAGGCAACAAAGGGTATGCCCAGCGAAGAAGAACTGACCGCCTACCGGACCTGGAAGGATGGACAGGCCGGCGAAAAGGACCGCTGGGACAAGCTGACCGGAGAGCGGGATACGCTGGCCGGGAAGCTGACCGCCGCGGAGGCGGAGCGGGACCAGCTGAAACGCGACCTGTATCTGGCCCAAAAGGGTCTGACCGGAGAGGAGGCGGAGTTTATCGCCTTCAAGGCCGGGAAGATGGTGGACGACAAGACCACCTTTGAACAGGCCGTGGACGCACTGACCGCCGAGCGGAAAAAGACCACCTTCGACTGGACCGCCCCTGTGGGCGGCGGAAGCCCCAAAACAAGAGAAAACGACGTGATGAACGCCCTGATCCGGGGCGCACTCAAGTAAGAAAGGAGCCTATCAATGGCCGATATTATCGACAGAAGCAGATTGTCCGGGCTGATCCCTGAACCCGTGACCCGTGAGATTATCCAGGGAGCCGTAACAGAGTCCGCCGTGCTGCGGATGGCCCGTCGGCTGCCCAACATGACCAGCAAGACCCAGACCCTCAACGTGCTGGACGCACTGCCCACCGCCTATTTTGTGAACGGCGAGGCGACCACCGGAGCGCCCGACTCCAAGGCATCCCTAAAAAAGACTACCAACATGGCGTGGGACAAGAAGAAAATCTATGCAGAGGAGATCGCGGTCATCGTCCCCATTCCCGAGGCGGTGTTGGACGACAGCGATTACGACATCTGGGGTGAAGTGCGTCCCCGCCTCCAGGAAGCCTTTGGCAAGGTCATTGACGCCGCTATTCTGTACGGCACAGACAAGCCCACCTCCTGGAGAGCGGGCCTCGTTCCCTCTGCCGAGACTGCTGGCACTGTGGTGGCCGCAACCGGTGACATTTTCGCCGATATCATGGCGGAGGATGGTGTGATCGCCAAGGTTGAGGAGGGCGGATACATCCCCAACGGCGTGATGGCCGCCATCCAGATGCGGGCCAAGCTACGGGGGCTGGTGGACAAGAACGGCCAGCCCATCTTCAAGACTGATATGCAGGGTGATACCCGCTACGCGCTGGACGGCATGAGTATGTATTTCCCCGTAAACGGCGCTTATGATCCGGAGAAATCTCTTGCGATTGTGGGTGACTGGAGCCAGTTGGTCTATGCCATTCGACAGGATATGACCTTCAAGATTTTTGATAGTGGTGTGGTGCAGGACCCCACCACCGGTGACATTCTGTATAACCTGATGCAGAACGATATGGTGGCCCTCCGCGCCGTCATGCGGTTGGGCTGGGAGGTCCCCAACCCCATCAACGCTTACAATGCCGACCTGGACAACGCCTTCCCCTTCGCCGTATACGCCGCCGCCACCGGCACCATCAGCGCCGTGGACGTGACCCCCGCTACCCCGACGGTGGAGAAGGGCAGCGGACAGCAGTTTGCCGCTTCTGTGACTGGCACCGGTGGTCCCTATAGCACCGCTGTGACCTGGAGCGTGAGCGGTTCGTCCGCTGTTGCCGCCGGGACGCAGATCAGCGCCGCCGGTTATCTGGCGGTGGACGCCGCCGAGACCAACACCAGCCTGACTGTCACGGCCAAGTCCAAGCAGGATTCCTCCAAGACTGACACCGCCACGGTCACCGTATCGGGGGGTTAAATGAGCTGTTGAGCACGGCCTCGCTCTCCACGCCAGACCTCTCCGGCATGACCAAGGCTGAGCTCCTGGACTATGCGGACGAGAACGGCGTGGAGGGCGTCAGCAGCTCCATGAAAAAGGCCGACATCCTGGCTGTTTTGGAGGCGCTGTGATGGCTTACGCAGACTATGAGTATTATACAACTGCATACCTGGGAACAGCCATTCAGGAGGCCGAGTTTTCCCGCCTTGCCCTGCGCGCAAGTTCCTTTCTGGATTACTACACGCAGGGCCGGGCGGCCCCAAACAGCGAGTTGGACGCGCTGAGAATGGCCTGCTGCGCCATTGCGGAGCAGTACCAGTCAATTGACGCGGCGCAGGCGCTGGCGCAAAAGGCTCTGACTTCCGCCATGAACTCCGGCGGCGAACTGCAAAGCCAGAGCGTAGGCAGCTGGTCCAAGACCTACCGCAGCGGCGGGGACAGCGCTCAACAGGCCCTTTCCTCCGCACAGGCGGCGCAGGCTTCCCTTGCAGCGATCGCCCAGCAGTATTTAGGGACCACCGGTCTCCTATACCGGGGAAGGGGGTGCTCCTGTGGATATGTTCCCCCATGTTGTGACGGTCTATAACACGGATACCACAGAGCTGCCGGAGAACGATTTTAAGCCCACTTTGGTCAACTACATCACCGTTCTGCACGGGGTCCTCCTAGACGCTTCCAAGGGCTCTAATGTGACAAAAAGCGGCCTGGAAGGGGCAGATGCGGTAAACCTGTATATCCCGGTTGGTGTAGAGGCCGTGGACGGCATGACCGGCGCAGCAAAGCGGTACATCGGACCTGTGGAGTACTGGCGGGCGGACGATAAATCTACTCTGTGGACCCTCTCCGTTGGCCGCAACTGCTTTTTTGTCAAAGGCGAGGCCGTGCACCCAGACTGGACGGTGCAGACCATAGAGGCCGCTTATGACGATGTGTACGACGTGACCAAGGTGGACTTCAAGGACTTCGGCGGTGAGATGTCCCACTTTCAGGTCGGAGGCGTATGAGATGCTGAAATTCAGCGTTCACACCGAGGGCCTGGAGTCTATTAAGGATAGGTTGATGCAAGCGTCCTCGGAAGCAGAGCACATTTTGGCTGTACAAATTAGAAAAGATACATCCCCTTATGTGCCTGCACTAACCGGCAGCTTGGACACCAGAACAAGGATAGAAGGGTTCAGCGACGCAGGACTTGGGCCTGGGACTGGCGGCTCAATGATTGTGTACCCGGGCCCCTATGCCCGCTACCTCTACTACGGGAAATTGATGGTGGACCCGACCACCGGAAGCAGCTACGCCCCGAAGGGCGGTACAAAGGTTGTCACGGACAAAAACCTTGTGTTCAGCAAGTCTATGCACGCGCAGGCCCAATCCCACTGGTTCGAGGCCAGCAAAGCGCAGAACCTTGAGAAGTGGGTCCGTGTCGCAGACAAGGCGGTGAAAGATGAGCTCTAACAACGACAAGCCCCGCATGCTGGCGGCAGCAGAGGAAGTGGACAAAATTTCCCGCTCCATGCTGGTGTGGGCCAACACCTTCCCGGAGAAGCCGGTGGATATCATCAAGTATGAGTTCCTGACCGCCGACCAGGGGGACGAGACCGGTATGGCCCTGTCCACCATTCAGGGGACCTATATCACAAAACGATTTATTTTGGGCGGTTATCAGGCGGAGTACCAATTTAAGCTGATTTACCGCATCAAGCCGGGGCGCAGCAATGATAAGCGCCTGGAGGCGGACGAACTGCTGAATCACTTCGGAGACTGGGCAAGAAAAAATCTCCCTGACTTGGGAGAGGAGATTCGGGCGCTCCGGGTAGAGCCCACAACACAGTCCTCAAAATTTGCCGCCTATGAGGACGGCTATGAGGACTACCAGATTTTGATGAAGCTGACCTATGAAGTTGGCGTGTGAAAAACCTTAATGTACAAGAAAGGAATCAAAATGAAATTTTATGATATGAAGGTGCTGGAAAAGAGCATCGTGCCAGTCTACGAGAAGAATTGCGTAGACGGGAGTAATTTCCATGAACAGGTAGTGAATGCCCGTGAACTGTGGAAAGCATTAGAGATTGGTCGAGACTTTTCAAACTGGGTAAAAGATCGACTTGAAGCCATTGGAGCGGTTGAAAACGTGGACTATTGTTTGCTCGCCAAATCTGGCGAGCAAAACGGGCGCGGAGGATCAAACAGAATCGATTATATTCTGACAATGGACACCGCTAAAGAGATGGCGATGCTTGAACGCAACAAAAAGGGCAAAATGCTCCGTCGGTATTTTATCGAAGCAGAAAAACGGTATCGTGAGATGAAGCTCATCCGCGCGCGCTCTAAAGCGGAGCGGCGGTTGTTCACCGATATCCTAAAGGAAGTTCTCCCGGAAAGCCCCAACAAGAAATGGGCATACAAGCAGTACACAGACCTGATCTATAAGCACGTTACCGGATACAACGCAAAGCAGCTCAGGGAGCTGTACGACAAGCCCAAAGGAGCAAATGTGCGAGAGCTTATAACACCGCAACAGTTAAAAGAAGTCATGCGGTATGAACGCATTATTGAAGGCCTTGTAAATCTTGGGCAGAATTACGCCGGAGTAAAGGCAATCGTGGAGAACCCGACGGCATACTTGCCGCAAAAAGCAGGATAATTGAAACTATTCACTTGAAAGGAGACAGTATAATGGCAGATATTGAATTTAACACTACGGCGGGCCAGACCATTGCCCGAGAACTTCTGATCGCCTATCTTAACACAGGGACCGCGGAGTCTCCCTCATGGAGTGCGTTCGGCAAGCGCGTGGAAGACTCCGATGAGGAAATGGACTGGAGCCAGGAGTCCACGCAGGACATCCTGGGGAACACCTGGACCACCATGAAGAAGCCCATCATTACCCAGTCTTTTGACCCCATCCCTATGGACGCCGGAGACGCTGCCGCAGTAAAGCTGTGGAATCTTGGTGTAAAGGACCAGAACGCCCAGTCTCTTGCCAACCAGGATATGCTGATCGCTCATTTCTACGCTGATTCCGGCAAGGCCACCTTTGCAGAGCGGTACAGCGGGAGCGCCATTGCCGTGACCCGCATTGGCGGCGAGGGCGGAGGCAACCTGGAAATTTCCACAGAGATCACCTACGGCGGCGAGCGTACCCTTGGTACGGTGACGAGAACCGGCAGCACGGTCACCTTTACTCCTGACGGGGCGGTGTAACACATGAAGGAACTGAACTTTGAATCGGGCCTTGTTACTTACTCCCTGAACGGAAAGTGTGAGGTCACATTTAACCCAACCGACAGCAACTTTGTGGAGCGCCTTTATTCCGCCTTTGAGGAACTAGACAAGAAGCAGGAGGGGTACAAGGCCCAGGTCGAGAAGATGGCAAACAAACGAGAGGTGTTTGACTTTGCCAGGGAACGGGACGCGGAAATGCGGGGAATCATCGACGGCCTGTTTGGCGTTCCAGTGAGTGATGTACTCTTTGGCGATATGAACGTTTACGCTGTGGCCGCTGGGCTTCCGGCGTGGTGCAACCTGATGCTGGCCGTGATGGACGAAATCGACAGCACATACACCAGAGAACAGAAATCAACCAATCCGCGCATTGCAAAATACACTGCAAAATATCAGAAGTACCACAAGTGAGGTAGTACGGCATGGGTTACGGACTCCCAAAAAGTGTTGAAATAGACGGGCAGGAATTTGCCGTTCGCTATGACTTCCGGGTCATCCTGGACATTTTCGAGGCAATAAACGACCCGGAACTAAGCGACGAGGACCGTGCCCTTGCCGTGCTCCATATGTTCTATGTGGACTTCGAGGCGCTGACCGACTACGACGTTGCGTTAAAAGAGTGCTTCAAATTTATCAACGGCGGCCAGGAGCAGGAGTGGCAAAAAAAGCAGCCCCAGCTTGTGGCGTGGGAGCAAGACTTCCAGTACATCGTGGCGCCGGTCAACCGGGTGCTGGGCTATGAGACCAGGGCGTTAGAGTACGACCAGGAGGGCAACACAGGCGGCGTACACTGGTGGACCTTTCTTTCCGCGTACATGGAAATTGGAGACTGCCTGTTCGCTCAAATCGTTGGCATTAGAAGCAAAAAGGCAAAAGGCAAAAAGCTGGATAAGACCGAACAAGAATTTTACAGAAAAAATAAAGAAATTGTAGACATAAAGGTCTGCTACACAGAGTCGGAGGAAGCACTAATCAAGGCGTGGACATAAAAAAGCCGCCCCCAAAGGAGCGGCCTTGGTCATCCATTTGGGTAGACCGTAATCACATCGCTTTCCGTCAATTGGTTCAGCGTCTCGCTATTTAAGACAGAAAGGCGGAACTCCACTTTTTCAACATCTTCAAGCGGCGTCTCACAGAACACGATGAAGGAGCCAGTCACACTTTTCCCTGAAAGAGCAGTCACGGGCAAGCCTGTCCCTGTGGAACAATGAGAATTTTCCACATAGACATCATCGAGCACGTACATTTGCTCTACGTCGCCTGTGTTGTCCACGGAGAGGGAGACATAAAAGCACCCATCCACTAAGTCGGAGCTGGAGCAGCCCTTGTACTCCGCCTCGAAGCCATCACCGGAAAATGTCAAGGTTTTGGCTGTGTGGTCGCCCTGAGTGTTCTGGGCGCTGGACGTTCTACCGCCCATGGAACCGGCCACGACGGCCACACAGCCAATGACGGCGATCACCGCTACCACCGCGCAGGCAACATAGACGCCCTGGTGCTGTTTCGCCCCGCAGCGGGGGCAGGCTTTTTCCGACTTTGCGATTTCCGCCCCGCAAGTCTTACATTTCATCAGTTTTCCCATTTCAATTTCCCTCCAAAGGTGGTGATTTTATGGCAGCAGATGGTTCCATCATCATTGACACCAGAATTGATGATAAAAAAGCGCAACAGGGACTAAACCGACTTAACCGGAAGATTCAAACGCTCAACGACCAAATTTATGTCAAGCAACAGCAGAAAATGCCTTTGGTGGAACAGTCAAAGGAACTGGGTGCGCAGCTTGACGCCGCAAAGGCAAAGTTGGCTTCTCTCCAAAGCACAAGCTACGGCGGTGTAGGTAAAGCGGAAATCCAGGAGCAAAAGGAGCAGGTGCGTCTGCTTCAAAGCGAATGGAACAAGGTACAAGGTCAGGTTGAAAGCTACAACAACGCAATCAGTAAGGCAAGCTTAGAGCTTAACCTGTCAAAAGAGCGGGCCGGAGCCATTCAGGCGCAGCTTGCTACCGGAAGCGCTAGTGGGAAAAAACTGGCTAATTCGATGAATCAGGCCAGAAAACAGGCGTCTCGTTTTGCTGACAACACCGGGCGGGCAATCGGAATGAGCCTTATGTTCAGCTTTGCGTTCCGGGCGGTGACTGCGTTTACAGAGTGGATGGGGAAAGTCATCAAAGTAAACGATGAAGCGTCGGAAGCCGTTGGACGGCTCAAGGGCGCTTTACTGACGATGGTTCAGCCGCTTTTCAACGTCATTATACCAGCCTTCACAACATTTGTAAATATTCTGAGTCGAATCGTCACCGCCATATCGAGCGTTGTATCCGCTATGTTTGGCATGACGCAAGAGCAGGCGGCAAAGGCGGCGGAGGAACTGTATAAGGAAACAGAAGCCCTGAACGGTGTAGGGAACGCGGCAAAAGACGCGGAGAAGTCGCTTGCCAGCTTTGACACCATCAATAAGCTGTCTGAAAACGAACAAGGGAGAGGCGCTGGAGCGGCTGCTTCGAAGGGCATCAGCCCGATTTTTGAGGATTTTAACACAGAAGAATACAAGCGGAAAATTGACGAGCTGACGGCGTATGTTTCTGGTGCACTACTTGCACTTGGCGCTCTTCTTGCCTTTTCTGGCGTCAATGTCCCCCTCGGCCTTGCGCTTATGGCGGCGGGAGCAATCGGACTTGTTTCTGTGCTCGCTGAAAACTGGGGCGCTCTTGATGGTCCTTTGCAAGCGGCCATTACAAGAGTCCTTGTAATTCTTGGCACGGCAGCTTTGGTAATTGGTGCAGTATTGGCGTTTTCCGGTGCAAATCTTCCTCTTGGCATCGGGCTTATTGCGGCTGGAGCCGCGGCTCTTGCAGCGGCGGCGGCCATAAACTGGGGGTCAATGGATGCCGAAGTGAGAAACACCATTACCGGCATTTTGGAAATCGTAAGTGGTGCGCTTTTGGTTCTGGGCGCTGTCTTTACATTTTCTGGTGCCAATATCCCCCTTGGCATTGGGTTACTGGTGGCTGGGGCCGTGGCTCTTGCAGCGGCCATTGCGCTTAATTGGGATGGCGCGACCACAAGTATTAAACAGGTAGTCACAGACATTTTGCTTTTGGTGGGAACAGCTTTTCTGGTGATTGGCGCGGTTCTTATATTTTCTGGCGCAAATCTTCCTCTTGGCATCGGGCTTATGGTAGCTGGAGCCGTTGGGCTGGCTTCTGCCGCCGCCTTAAACTGGGAAACCGTTCAGGCGGCTTTACAAGGCCCTATTGGAGCTATTATCGCCGCTGTCAGCGCAGCACTTCTTGTTCTTGGCGCGGTTTTCGTTTTTACTGGCACAAACCTCCCTCTTGGGATTGGCCTTTTGATCGTGGGGGCCGTAGGACTTGCAACAACGGCAGTTGTTAATTGGGAAACAATTCAAACGGCAATGCAAGGCCCCATCGGGGCGGTGACTGCAATAGTTAGCGGCGCTTTGCTTGTGCTTGGCGTGGTTTTGCTGTTTACCGGGGCCGGTATACCGCTAGGACTTGGGCTGATCGCCGTAGGAGCTGCCGGGCTTGTTCTCGCAATCACGCCAAACTGGAATTTCATTCAGGATGCAATTTCTGGGGCCTGGGACAGCTTTGTATCCTGGTGGGATGCTGGGCCAGCCAAATTCTTTACGCTGGATTATTGGGCAAACCTCGGGGAAGACATACTCAATGGTTTGCTTAACGGGCTTAAAAGCGTTTGGTCGAGTGTAACAAACTGGGTGTCAGAAAAAGTCGGCTGGATAACAGGCCAATTCACAGACGCAAAAAATTCTGCGCCAACAATAAATTCTTCCTCAACCAGAATGTCTGCTGCTATTAGCACAAAAAGCATTCCGGCTCTGGCCCGTGGCGCCGTCATTCCGCCCAACCGGGAGTTTTTGGCTATTCTGGGTGATCAAAAGAGCGGGACCAATATCGAGGCCCCCGCATCTGAAATTGAAGCTGCCGTTGCTCGCGGAATGCAGTCGGGCAGTGGGGGTTACGGCGGCCAGCTCACGATTACTATAAAGCCCGCATCCGGGTTAACGCGATACCTGAGTTACGAGCTGGACGACGAGTCAAAGCGGCGTGGATATAAATTAGTCAAGGCTTGAAGGTGATACATATGAGCGCAAATTATATCAAAATCAATGGTCAGTCCTTCGACGCCAAAGTAGCGATCTCAGACTACGAAGAAAACTTTAACGTGCTGGATGGAGAAAATGCAGGGCGAGTAAAGAATGGGAGCATGGTCAGGGATGTCATCGGTACATATATTGGACATAAAATCACTTTTTTCAGCGCAAGCAACGCAGAAGGGTTCGATGCCCTATGGGATTACCTGGTGCAGCACTCTGTGGACGACTTTGTAACACTTGAAGCCGCCGATGGGCAAAGCACCATTATATACGAAGCATATTATACATCCGGCAAAAGAAAAATACGAACGGTGCAGGACGGCGTAAATTACTGGGACGAAATAGAAGTCAATTTTGTCCCAGTTAACCCGCAGGTGACGCCATGAGCTATAAAATTATATATGGGGACCGGACCTTCACAGCCAAGGATATCAAGGAGGGACATTGTTTCATCGGCAATTCCATTGCTGGAGATGAGCTCACAATTGATACCTTGGATGTGACGGTCAAAAGCTTCGACACGCAGTTTTTCCCGCTGACGGACTCGGACGGGTATCTCCTGTGTGATTCAAATGGGCACTTCCTTGTGGCCAGGCCCAGACTGGATGATCTGACACAGTATGTCTATGGCGAGCCAGTATATTACTACCATGACGATGTGCTGATCGGTAAGTTTTTCTTGTCATCTGTGATGCGGGTGGGGCTAATCCATTATAAGCTCTCCTGCATTTCAGGGGTCGGTCTGCTGGATAATACCCAGCATTACGGCGGCATGTACACGGGACAAGCCTTGTCCGATGTAGTCGCGGATATTATTTCCGGCACGGTAGAGTACAGCATAGACGAGGCATATCAAAGCATCCCAGTCTATAACTGGCTGCCCATCGGGACGCGAAGAGAAAACCTCCATCAGCTTTTGTTTGTGATGGGGCTCGCGCTGAAAAAAGACGCAAACGGAATTATACGGATCACAGCTCTCACAGACAGCGATCCAGCGGAAATCGAAGAGAGCCGTTTGTTTTCGGGCGGCAGCATTGATTACAACACACCGTCCACGGCGGTTTCGGTCGCGGAACACACATATATAGCATTTGCATCAGACGAAACGGTTACGTTGTTCTCGGGTGAAGCGGCGGCGGAAGATATTATTACGCCGAATGGAGCCAAGGTGTCTGGTGTGCTTGTGCCGTTTGATAACCCGATACACGATCTCCAAATCGACAATGGGGAGATTTTAGAGAGCGGCGTAAACTACGCCGTACTGGCACAGAGCTCAGATTGCCTCCTCACTGGTCAAAAGTATACGCACATTGTACGGGAAATTTTACGCGGCGAGGCTGGGGCCAGCAAGGACAACACCGCTACTGTTACGGACGCGACGCTTGTAAATCTGGCAAATTCCGAAAATGTGGCCGAGCGCGTACTTGCTTACTACAGCAAAGCACGCACTGTCTCCAATGATCTCGTGGTCGGTACAGAGCGCCCAGGCGACCCAATAAGCATGGATGACCCGTTTGGAGACCCCATGACGGGCATTATAAAATCCATGGATATCAATATATCCAATTTGCTCAGAGCGCAAACCGAATTTGTGGAGGGGTACACACCCACCGGAATTGGCAATTATTATGAGCACCTCCTTATCATCACCGAAGATGGGACGGTCACAATCCCGGCAGAAGCAAAAGGCAGGGTGCGCCTTGTCCTCATCTCAGGCGGTCAAGGCGGCGCATCCGGCGAAAAAGGCGCAGACGGCACCAATGACAGCCAAAGCGACGGAAACGGCGGTAAGCCTGGTGCGGGTGGTAAGGCTGGTAAGGGCGGTTCCGGAGGCCGCATTTACATTGCCACGATCCCGGTAACTCCGGGACAAACCTTTGCGGTAAAAATTGGGCGAGGCGGAGCCTACGGCTTTTATTCGGAGGACGGATCGGAAGAAGGCTCGTTTGGAAGAGACACCACTTTTGGGGAATACTCCACCGCGAATGGCCGTGCGTCTGAGACCGGATTTGTCGAAATGTTCAGCGGGGTCGCATACGGGCTGCCCGGTGATGACGGTGTGAACGGCGGCAGCGGCAGTGGAGAAGACGGCGCGGGAGAAAGCGTCATATATAATGGCGTTACATACACACCCGGCGCACAGGGAGAAACCGCGAGATACGAAAGCAGCAAAATGACCGTAGTAGGCATTGGCGGCTATGGCGGCGGTGCAGCAGCAGGCCACAACGGGAAAGACGGCGACTCAGGCTCCGCAGCTTATAATGGCGGAGATGGATACGGCACTGGCGGTGACGGCGGTGCGGGCGCGGACGCGGATGCTCCGGCCACTACTCAGTATCGTGGCAGAGGCGGAACGGGTGGCAACGGCGGCGGCGGTGGCGGTGCAGCAGGCGGCGCGTCGAATAACAATGTGGCAACCAATAAATGGGATGGCGAGAACGGTATCGGCGGTGCGGGAAGCCATGGCGGTACAGGCGGCCTGGGAATTGCTTTTTTGTACTATTGAGGTGGTAGCGTGGCAAGTATTATAAAAAAACTGATCAACGGGATTTTGGGCGACGTGGTACAGCTTGATCACTCCGCCCAAGATATTGACGACACCATCACAAAAACGTCCCAACTCACCGGGCGTAATCTGCTGGATAACTGGTATTTTGTGAATCCTATTAACCAACGTGGTCTGGATAGCTATGCAAATAGTAGTGGACTCTATGGTATTGATAGGTGGAAGATACTTTCAGGGCTTTCAAATTTTTGCTACGTTGAAGTTAATGATGGTTATGTGGCTATTGTGAATGCGAATACAACGCCAGGTAATTATATCTATATCGCCCAATATTTTGAGTATGAAATCACGCCAGCTGGCGTTTCACGGACAGTAAGCATTATGGACAAAGACGGGGTTGTGAGGTCCAGCACAAACTCCAATGGTATTAACTGGGTATATGGCGATGGGATTTATATTTATCAGGGCGACGCTAAGAGTCTGAACATCAGATTGGATGCTGGCAAGCGGTTGAATATGAAAGCAATCAAGCTTGAACTTGGTTCAAGTCAAACCATTGCCCATCAGGACATAGCAGGAAATTGGATGCTGAACGAAATCCCGGATTACGGGGAGCAACTGGCACGGTGTCAGAGGTACTATCAAATTTTCGCGACTCAGTCGGTTAGACCGACAAACAAGGACGATTTTAGGCCTGTAATGAGGACAACCCCTGCGCTTAGCACAATTACAATCGGCAGCACAACGTATTATACAGCTAGTGCAGAACTTTGAGGAGGCCAAAATGGACAATACATCAAGAGTCTATATCAAAACAGATGACCAGGGCCGGATTATCCGATGCGAGGGCGAATACACCCTGCCAAGCAATTTGGACGGGTGGGTGCTTATCGAGGAGGGACCGCCCTGTGACCGTCTCAATTTAGCCCAGACGCATTATTTTGAGGGAGGGCTTTACACAGACGATGGTATCCCCCGGTATAAGCTGGAGGACGGACAGACGGCAGCACGTACCGATGAGGAGATCGAGGAGGACCGTGCGGCGCTTCCTGAGCCGAAACCCTCTGACCTCACGGCGCGCGTGGAAGCACTGGAAGAAATCACGGCGGCAATTGAGAGAGGGCTATCCACATGAAACTAAGAGCAACAGGACAAACGCTGGAACTTGTAGAATCCGAACGACTGGTATCCGGGTCGGTAGAAATCTACACGGCAGCATTTGAATTTGATCCGGCCTGGGATGGATATGCAAAAACAGCGGTGTTTACGGACGATATGGGCCGCAGCGCTGAGATCGCATTGACAGATAATACATGCACAGTCCCGTGGGAAATCCTTCGGGCGGGCAAGTACATCCATATAGGCGTATATGGAGTAAATGGGGACAAGCGATATCCGACGATTTACACGGCAAATGGCCTCAGGGTCTTTGAGGGTGCATTGCCCGCAAACCCATCTCAGCCTCCAAGCCCCACAGAATATGAGCAGCTATTGAGCATGATCGGAGACACAGCGGCCCTTAAAACCACGGACAAGTCCTCTTTGGTTGCGGCAATCAATGAGATATACCAAGCAGGCGGCGGCGGAAAGTCCGTTACAGATGCTCAGGTAAATGAGGACGGCGACCTTATTATTACTCTGTCAGACGGCACCACCATCAACGCGGGGCATGTAGTGGGCGCGGATGGTGCGCAGGGCCCAGAGGGACCTCAAGGGCCGCCCGGCGCGGAAGGAGAACAGGGACCAGCGGGGCCCAAGGGAGACACCGGGCCACAAGGCCCGCAGGTGCCCAAAGGTGACACCGGAGACACCGGCCCGCAGGGTCCCGCAGGTGCGGATGGCGTCGGCCTCCCCACGGTGACCGCAGAGGACAACGGCATGTATGCGGGCGTGGTGGACGGAGCGTGGGGCAAGGTGAGCGCGCCGGGTGGGGGCAGAGAGTGGACACTGCTATGGGAACATACATTTTCGGAATCTGACGTGGGTACGGCATATTGGGAATGGAATGTACCCGACATAACAGAGATATCAGTCAGGACCTGGGGGCTACAGTCAAATCAAACGATGGGGTGGCAGCTTAAAGTCAATGGGGCAAGCCTCACAAATAACGTGGCCGTCCGCAACACGGATGGCATCAAGCATCAAATCATACATGCCATATTTGCCGGAGCCCATTGGATCACACGGATATCCACCTATGACTATGACGCGATGTCTGCGTCCTCGCTAAATAATACGGCATCGCCCACTGGCGCAAATATGGGAGATGGTAAAGCCCAAACGATCCAGTTTGCCCAAAGCGCCGTACAGGACTACCAGATATATAGCGGACAAGTAAAGATTTGGGTGAGGTAGCGATATGTACAAAGTAATAGATAATGTCAAAATCCTCATGACAGCAGAAGAACTCGCGGAGCTGGAAGCCATGGGACAGGCCCAGCCCCCCATCTCGCCCACAGAGGCGGAACGGCTCTCCGCGCTGGAGGCAGCCATGCTGGAGCTGATGATGGGAGGGACGGGCGATGGTTGAGTTTATCCGCATCCAGTATCGTCTGGGTCGTCTGACGGCGGAGCAGGTGCGCTCCATGGCCCCGAAGTGGATCACTGCCGATCAGGCGGAAGAGATTATTCATATGTGACAGGCCAAAAGGCCGGAAAGGAAATTTATTATGAAACACCTCTACGAGTACATCAACGAGATCATGGACATCGCCGCAGTCAACCACATGGAGCCGCAGAACGCCAAGGATATGTTTTTGGCCAACGTCCGGAACGCCGGGGACCCCACGCTGCCCCGCTACAGGGGCGCGGGGAATGTGGACTACGCCGCGCTGGCGGAGGACCTGCCCAGACTAACCAATGAGGGAGCGGCCCTCACTCAGGCGTTATTTGACCACTACAAGGCGCTGGTGGAGCTACACAGGGCCGGGCGGTACGCCGAGGCGGTGGAGCTGATGCGCGGGTCTGTGGAGGTGGCTGAGGGCGATGAGTGAGTACATCGCCTCCATCCCACTGGGGGACATCGAGCGCATCCAGATATACGTCAACAAGTCGGCCAAGACCCTGGCCGAGATCAAGGCGGAGACCGGGGCTGACTATCTGATCAACGGCGGCCTGTACGAGGGTAAGCAGGCGGTGTGCCACCTCCGGGCGGATGGGCGGACCTATGCTAAGGACCCGTATACCTACTGGGGCTATGCCTGGGACACAGGGCCGGACATCACCCTGCGCTCTGTCCCTGCAGCGGAGCGGCGGAATTACCTCTGCTGCGTGTGCCTGCTGCGGGGCGGGAGGGCCGAAACGCTAATTTATAACCGGGATGTAGGGGGCAGCAGGCCCAGAACAGCCATAGGGCTCAAGGACGGGGCGCTGTGCCTCTACTGCACCGACAGCGGGCGGACCCCAATGGAGCTCCAGGCCGAGCTGCTGACTCTGGGTTGGGAGAGCGCCGTCATGCTGGACGGCGGCGGCTCCTCTCAGTGTGATCTGGCGGGGAAGCGGATTGTCAGCAACCGGAAGGTACACAACCTCATCCTGGTCTACACCAGAAAGAGGGCCCCATCCGAGCCCGACGACAGCGATAAGGAGGACAAGCCTATGAGCACAAAATACACCGTATGTCTTGACCCCGGCCACGGGCCGGATACGGTCAACGGATCTCCAGACGGGAGTTACAAAGAGAGAGAATTTGCCTGGGATATGTATACCCGCATCCGACCGTTGCTGGAACGGCGTGGCATCAATGTGATCTGCACCAGGACGGAGGACACCAAACCCAGTCTGACCGCCCGATGCGAGGTAAGCAATCGGGCGGGGGCGGACCTGTTTGTCTCTCTGCACTCCAACGCGGAGGGCGGCTCCGGCTGGGGGACGGCGCGGGGGCTGCTGGTCTATACCTCCAGCGGGCCCATGACGGCCAGGCGCAATGTGGCTGCCACTGCCATTGTCAACCGGGCCCATGAGGCGGGAGTACTACTCCACGGAAGCGGCGTCACCCACCAGATCGAGTACACGGTGCTGGCAAAGACCGACGCACCCGCCGTGCTCATCGAGTATGGGTTCCACACCAACCAGGAGGATGTATCTCTCCTCCGGAGCATCGCCTACCGGGACAAGCTGGCGGAGGCCACGGCAATGGGCGTGTGCGATTTCCTGGGCGTCACCTGGACGGCGGAGAGCGGCGGGGATGGCACAGATCCCCCGGCCGCCGATCGGGCCGCTGAGGCGTGGCAGAAGGCGAAGGACAAGGGCGTCCTGGACGGCACACGGCCCACAGACCCGGTCACCCGGCAGGAATTGGCCGTGGTTTTAGATAGATTAAACTTGATTTGACGGAGGTACTTATTATGGATATCACTGAGCTTGGCATTGCGGCACTGCCCGCGATCACTGTCATCTGTCTGCTGGTGGCCCAGGCTGCCAAGGCTACGGCGCTGGACAACAAATGGCTCCCGGTCATCTGCGGTGCGGTGGGCGGTGTGCTGGGTGCGCTGGCGATGCGCATCATGCCGGACTACCCGGCGCAGGATTACATCACCGCCGTGGCCGTGGGCATCGTCTCCGGTCTCGCGGCAACCGGCGTCAATCAAGTCTATAAGCAGCTCACCGGAGGTAAGGAGGGCTAAGCGATGGAGTGGACCACAGTAACAGTGATTATCGCCCTTGTGGGCCTTGGGGCGGCAATTATTAAGCCGATTGTATCACTCACGAGGTCCATTACTGAGCTGACAATCCAAGTCAAGGGGCTGCGTACCGATATGGATAAGCAGACCGAGCACAACCGAGAGATCCACAAACGCTTGTGGGACCACAATGATGAGCAGGATGATCGGCTGGACGACCACGAGCGGCGGATCGGCTCCCTGGAACACAAAGTATAAGATAATCCCTGACCTGGCATTTAATTTGATATCTTTGAAGAGGGAGTGTAAATGTGGGAGCGCACGTTAACATGCCCGAAACCCTGAAAAATTTATTGCGGTCGGAGATTGAACAGGCAATTTATCAGGCAAATCTCGGTAAAATAGACACCGGGATAGCGCAAAGGTATTTGATAGAGCAAATACCTCAAATTGATATCGCAGCGGAATACGGGTGTGAGCGCTCCACAATATCAAGGCGGCTTCCGCGCATCATTGATAAGGTAGAATCGACTGCCCAAAGGCTAAATTACACATAATTTCACAAAACACGCACACGCCTTCACTGGATTGCCACCCAGTGGAGGCGATTTTTTTGTATAGTAAAGGCAGAGGTGATCCTTATGGGAAACGAGATGATAACACGGCTTATCAACTGCGGATTCTCCGAGCCAAATGCCAGAGATATCTATTACCGGTATTATATTTGCGGAGATTTTGATGGACTCGAATCCTTTTTGTGCGCAAATGAGAGCATAAAAATAAAAGCAAATGCTCAAATCTCAACTGCGGAGAAAAATGGAGAATGGGAAGATATATCAAATACAATGCAAACCCAGACGGAAAAAATGTAGGGGACTGCACAGTCAGAGCAATTTCTACAGCACTGGACCAAAGCTGGGAGGAAACTTACATTGGATTAGCTCTCCAGGGGTTTTTGATGGGCGATCTTCCCTCAGCAAATTCTGTATGGGGTGCCTATCTCAGGTCTAAAGGCTTTGTACGCCGTATTGTGCCGGATACTTGCCCAGACTGTTACAACGTGTCTGATTTTGCAGAGGAACATCCGGATGGTACATATATTTTAGCTCTGTCAGGCCATGTGGTATGTGTCAGTGGCGGGAACTGGATCGATACATGGGATTCTGGTGGTGGAGTCCCGTTATATTACTGGTGCGAAAGAAAGGATGAATCTTAAATGGCATTTGCTCAACCCTATTTTGGCGGCTATCAGCCTGGGTATTATCAACCACCTATGCCGGATCAGCTTGCGCAACTGCGGCAGAATCAGTTCCAGCCAATCGCGCAGCCCGTAGTACAGCCGCCCCAGATGCAGCAGCCGCAGCAAAATCAGCCCACATCCAACGGGATTATCTGGTGCCAGGGTGAAGAAGGCGCAAAAGGATTTTTGGTTGCGGCGGGCAATAGCGTGATGTTGATGGACAGCGAGTCCAGCACGTTTTATATCAAGAGCACCGATGCGTCCGGCATGCCACAACCGCTGAGGATCTTCGACTATACCGAGCGCACAGCTACACCTAAAATTGCGACTCCGGCCAATATGCCCCCCAATGTAGAGTTTGCTACAAAAGCGGAGGTTGAGGCCCTGGCGGCTCGTTTAGACGCTCTGACAATCAAAGATACTGCCAAGCCCGCGAGAAAATCTGCGAAGGAGGATACAGATAATGCCTAATCCGCTCTTTTCTATGCTCGGAGGCAATATGCCCTCTATGTCTGGACCAATGGGTAATTTTGCACAGATGATGCAGCAGTTTCAGCAATTCCGGGCGAATTTCCAGGGGGACCCGAAAGCAGAGGTGGAAAAACTGCTGCAATCCGGAAAAATGAATCAGAGTCAGCTCAACCAATTGCAGAATATGGCGAGACAATTTCAGCAGCTTATGCCCAAATAAGGCTATAATCGTGGCCACGATTTAATATAGCAACCTTAAAATTATTTTGTAAATGCGAAAGGAGACTACATATGTCTTTGAGTTCTGATGGTACTGTGATGACTATGCCTGTTGCACCCACCAATATGGGCGGAAACGGCTTCGGCGGCTTTGGCGGAGATGGTGCGTGGTGGATTATTATCCTGTTTTTGTTTGTTTTCTGCGGCTGGGGCAACAACGGCTGGGGAGGAGATGGTGGCGGCATGAACGGCGGCGTCGGTTCTGAGGTCCAGCGCGGATTTGACCACTCCTCCGTTGTAACCAAGCTGGACGGCATCACCCAGGGTATTTGTGACAGCACCTATTCCCTCAACAACGCCATCAATACCGGCTTCTCCAATGCGGAACTGTCCCGGTGCAATCAGCAGTCGGCCCTGATGCAGCAGCTCAACAATATGGCTATGCAGGCTCAGAACTGCTGCTGCGAGACCCAGCGGGCGATTGACGGCGTGAATTACAACATGGCAACCAATACATGCGCCCTCCAGAACACCATGAACAACAACACCAGGGACATTATTGACAATGCCAATGCCAATTCCAGGGCCATCCTCGATTATCTGTGCCAGGATAAGATTTCTACTCTCCAGGCCGAAAATCAGAGTCTCCGGCTGGCTGCGTCTCAGGCGAACCAGAACGCGGTACTCCAGGCGGCTATGGATGCGAATACTGCGGAGATTCTTCGCCGCACCGCACCTCTGCCCGTCCCGGCTTATCAGGTGGCAAACCCCTATACAGGTGTTTATGGAAGCTGCTGCAATCCCTGCGGCTGCTAAACTGCATAACTGCATCTATTTCGTGACATCACGAAATTGTTCGGCCCCGTGCCGATTTTGAACATAGCGGCGGGGCAATGGCCTCGCCGCTTATTTTAACCGCCTCGAAATCGAGGCATTTAGAAAGGATTGATTTTATGGCTGAGTATACGAATATTGGCCCTGTGACTGTAGCCGCTGGGCAGAATGTGCCCCTTACCGAAACTTCCGTATCTGGGGGAAGCTGTATCGTCCATCGTGAAGGAGCTGGCATTGTGACCCTGCGGGGCCAGACTAACCAGTGCCGGGCACGGTACAAAGTGAGCTTTGGCGGAAACATTGCAATCCCCACCGGCGGGGCCGTGTCTCCGATCTCCATTGCTTTGTCTGTGAGCGGTGAGCCGCTTGCCAGCGCAACTGCAATTGTAACGCCCGCTGCGGTGGAAGACTATTTCAACGTGTTCACGGCAGTCTTTATCGAGGTGCCGCGTGGATGCTGTGTGACGGTAGCAGTCGAAAATACCAGCACTCAGGCGATCAATGTTGCAAACAGCAATCTGATTGCCGAGCGTGTATGCTAATGGAGAGGAGAGATATTATGAGCATGAGAGCCTTAGAGGACCTACGCGAAATGCTCTGCGACGAGCTGGACGAAATCGCAAAAAAGCAGGAAATGTCCGCAGGCGACCTCGAAACTATCCATAAACTCACAGACACCATTAAAAACATTGATAAAATCATTATCATGGATGAGGATGGTGGCTATAGCCAGGCCGGAGACTGGGAGATGGAGGGCCGTGGCAATTATGGGCGCGGAAGCAGCTACGCAAGCCGTGGCAAGCATTATGTAAGAGGCCACTATAGCAGAGACGGCGGAGACTATAGCGAGCGCCGCCGCGACAGCATGGGCCGTTATAGCCGAGATGGGGCAAAAGAGCACATGATGACGCAGCTGGAAGAGATGGAGCGTAACGCCAGTAATGACAAAGAGCGAGATGCAATCCGCCGTTGTATCAACCAGCTAGAGTCCACCTAAAAAGGAGGCGGCCATATGTTGGACGCCAAAGAAATCGGCGTAGCAATCGCCGAACTGGAGTATAAAGACTCCAGCTATAGTAACTACGCAAAGCTGGCAAGCCTCTACACAATCCGGGACCAAATGACCCGGCATGCAGATCAAGGCTATGAGCGGGCCTACTCTGCAACACCAGCGGACCTGGAAGCCCCCACTCGTGTAATCCGGTACGGCGACAGCGACTTTTTGCGGGCCGTGGAGGGCAAAGACCCTGCGGCGGTGTGGGATATCATGGATGAGTTAATGGACACGCTCAAAGTAGTCAACACAAGAGTGTACAATAGCGTTATGCGGAAAATAGACGCAGTGTAGCAAATGAGCCCCAGTTTCTGGGGCTCATTTTATGCGTTATATAATATGATAAAACCTGACGGTTTAATCATATTATATAACGGCTTAGATTAAATCAAAATCGGCCACTGAATCGCTAGATAAATAGATTTTTTTGACTGTTTTACGCCAAAAAGATTGCTTACCGTCCCGTGGCAAGTCATCATACAACTGTCTCCAGTCGCCCCAAAATCGGGATTTTAATGCCTCAATGTCAATATCCGGGATATCTTCCGGGATTGCTGCCAGCTCATCATTAAGCGCCCTAAATTGCTTTTTGTAATCCTGGAGGGAGATTAAATCAGATATATAGAGCTCCGACAGCTTGGACAATTTTCTTTGGATCGCGTCTCTCTGGGACTTGTGTGATACAGCTCTCTGCTCATTGCGGCTAATAATTGATGTCTGTACTTTTGCTTCTATGCGGTCCAGCATGTACTCCTCAATTTTTTCCTCATTATAACTTTTATTATTTGGGCATCCGGTCATTTTCCTGTGCGAACTGCACCCGTAGTAATGAGTTTCTTTATACACTCGGGATGCCGAAAATCCTCCCAAGCGATTACCGCACTCGGGACAGATTAAAAGCCCGGAAAAGAGGTACACCCGGTTTTGTGTCGTCTTACGGACAATGCGTCCACGGAGAGAGTCCGCTTTTTTATATTCATCTTGGGATATGATGGCGGGTATTGATATTCCGGCGAATTGCCCCATGTACGCGGGATTTGAAAACATATACCGCGCCGAAAAGTAAGTCAACTCAAGCTGTGGATATGCTTTAATTACTTTTGAGATCGATCCTGTTTCCAGGTACATATCAAACGCAGCGCGGACCATAGGCCCGGTGACCGGGTCAATGACCACTGACTTCCCATCCAATTTGTACCCCCTTGGGACCTTCCCCGTTATGGGCTCATTTCTCTCTTTTTTACCCTCAAAAACAAATTTAATCCGTTCGCTGGTTCTGTCCGCCTCGTCCTGGGCGACACTGAGCATAATATTTACCTTAAACCGACCGGAGGCCGTGACTGTTTCGTAGTCCTCTTGTGTGGCTCTCCAGGTAACGTTATGGGCATCAAGGACGCGCTGAACCTCATAATAATCTGAAATATTACGGAACCACCGGTCCAGTTTTATGAACAATACCATATCAATTTTATCGGACTCAATATCCGCCAATAAGCGCATAAATTCTGGACGTTTTGTATATCTTTTACGAGCACTCTTCCCCGCGTCTAAATAGCAATCTACAACTTTCATGCCGTGCGCTTTCGCGTAATCTCTTAGATTGGATTCTTGCTCGTCCATAGACAGACCATGCTTTGCTTGCTCCTCGGTGCTTACGCGGATATATAAAGCTGCGCGAGTCATAACTCCTGCCCCTTTCCCCCTGACAGCGAACAATATAGCTTTCCCACCCTCTGCTTAACATCGAGTGCTAGGCTGGGCTTCCCCTTGCATTTCCCGCCACAATATGCTATCCTCAATTCGGCGCTACCTGCAACGGTAGGCGGTTGGCCCCTCCATCCCGGAGGGGACTTCTTGCCCCCTCCGAAAGAGGGGGTGATGCTTATGCTTACATGTTCAGAGCTGTTTCAGTTCTGCCTTGTGATCATCGGCATTATTGTCCTGTTCTTTCAGGCAAAAAAAGAAGTAACCGCCCCAGTTCCCCAACTGCGCGGTTACTTCTTGTAGCTCAAGCATAAGGGGCTGACCGTCTGCCGGTAGCGCCGCCTTATACTTTTTTGGGAAGTAACCGCCCCGGCTCCCAACCTGGCAGTTACTTCTTGTAACACAGCGAGGGGCTAACCGTCTGCCGGTAGCGCCTCTTTTCTGTTTCCAGTATAACCGCCTTGTGTGAGATTTTCAAGTGGGGTAAGACTTGTCCTGATGGGCTAATACCTCGCCCTGCACCAAAGATGCTATATAATACCACACTAAAAGTCCAATAAACGTCTCTTTTGTTTTCGCCAGACAAATTCTACAGGCTTAACAAAATAGATAGAATTTAATTGGGAGGTGTGGCTATTGCTTTAATGGAACTAATGTTCTATAATTTATCCACACGACGCATGTGGTTCAAAATTATCGTCTAATAAGACCGATGGCTGGATTCAAAAAGTCAATAATTATTGCATAGCAAAGTAGCACTGCGCACAAGACAAACAAAGCAGTAATGACCCTGTTTCTATGTATGATCCCTTTCCGCAGAAGAGAATATTTTTCCTGTTCATACTTCAAGCGAAGCTCTAGGTTATCCTCATCCCTATCCGATTCTTTTTTGGACTTGATCCCGAAGTAACTGTCAAGCGATACACCGAGAGCCGCGCAGATCGGACCAACTGTATAGACAGACGGGGCCTTGGATGATTCTGAAAAATAGTTGTTAACAGTAGACGCAGATAAATTTGCTCTATCTGCTATGTTTTGGTTTGTTAAGTTTAAAGAGTCTTTTTTCTCCTTACATAAATCTTTAATTAATACCTCCATTTGGGGCCTCCAATAAGCAGATTCTAAGGTTTGGTTTTAAAATTACAAGGTTTGGGTAGCCGCATTACAAACTTTGGTGTTGAAACAACAAGGCTTGATTATAGACGCAGCACCTTTCAATCTGCTAAGATAGACCCATAGCAGATCGGTCTGTAAAGTTGTGGGTCTGCTATAAGGCCCCGTCACCTGTCGCATAGGCGACGGGGCCATCTTTTATTTTATGCCAAAGATTTTCCCAATTTTGTTTCGCCTGCCGGATTTGGTTGTAGGTATTCCTGTGGCCTTTGCGATTTTACGTTTTGCCGCTGTAATGCCTGTTGCACGTTTCCAGCTAAAAGATAGGCCGGGGATTTTCAAGCTGCTTTTCTTCTTTGCCATATCTCACCTCAATGGACGCATTTTTCGCAGGGGGTCAATCCCATTCCAATGGCAGTAGAATATGGGACTTCCCAATAAGTTCCACCATTACAACTTGAATCGTTGTGAAATTTTGAACCTGTGCGAGTGATATATGTGGGCTTTGATGATTCTGGATGCGTGAGGACAACGGTGCTGTTGGCCTCTTCCCATGCTACTTCAAGGCCAAGAGACTCCGCCAGAGCGCGGGCGGGGATATAGTTGGTGCCGCCGAACATGAACGGCTCCACGGCATTCCCCTTTGCATCTCGCAGATCAAGAACTTCTCCGTCCAGAGAAACCTTGATATCCCGGTATTCGATTTCCTTTTGAACTTTGCCATTGGTAGCCCCAGCGCTGCCTACCATCGCCAGAACAAGCAGTGCTGTCAAAACACCGGCAATGAAACCTTTTTTCATTTTCCAATCCCCCAAATATAAAATAGGGCATTCCGCCCGGAAAAACAATTAAAGGAGGGCGCAACATGACGCCGAATCGCAAAAGGCTTCCGAATTTTGAAAAGCTTACTCTGGTGCTAAACAAGCAAAATTTGCCTCGCCGTACCTTGCGACTTTTGGTGTCAGTCTGCAAACCACCGATCAATAGCATCCAGAATCGCAAGCAAGAATCGGAGGTCTGCATCACTTAGGTCCTTTCCCTCTGGAACAATCCCGGCAGAAACAAAGGCCGATACAACTTCATCAACAGTCAATTCCCCCTCTTCATCTTCGGGTGAAGCTGGGGGATTTTCTTTTTGATCCTTATAGAGGTCCTCTAAGGTGTATCCCAAAAAATGGACTACTTTTTGCATAGTAGGAAGCCTAGGGTCTTTTGTTTCTCCCGAAAATATTTTCTCCAATGTTGGTCTTGGAACCCCTGCCCCCGCAGCTATTTGTATAGTGGTCATTCCGCTTTTTTGCTTCATTCCCTTTAACACATCAAGCCACATGTTATTCACCGCCTTTATGGGACAATCATAACACACCAGCTATTAGAGGTCAAGAATTAATTCTCCGTATTCGGTTAATTTTATTCTTGACATTCCCCGTAATTGGTGGTAGTATTTGATTATAAACTACCGAATACGGGGAAAGGAATGAGAGAATGCTTTGCAATTTAAGAGCGGAAATGGCACGAAGAGGACTTTCTGTATCTGACATTAGCCGAGTAATTGGGAAAACAGATAGAAGTGCGCGCGATAAGATTTCAGGCCGTTATACATTTAGCATTGACGAGGCTAAGAAAGTGCGCGACACCTTTTTCCCAGGTATGGATTTAGACTTTCTTTTTTCTCAGAGTCATCCAAATAACTAATAATTAATTATGAAAATGCCCCGCCGGGTGGTAGGAACACCCAGCGAGGCAGCAAACCTAATTGAAGACGCCAATCAGGCTTGCAGGAAGATTATACCACATCCTCCTTCAAGCCGCAAGTAAAAGGAGGATTTTTACTCGTGAACGAAAATGACAAGGTTTCTGAGTTAGTCCGGCAGAATCACAATTCCCGTAAACTTACCAGCGAGGCCGTAGAGGCTCTGACAGGGAAACCGCTAGAATGGTTTATTGGAGCGATAGGGAACAGAAATGAGGCGAAAGAGGATGGAAACGAGCTCAACCCAGACACACGCGATAACAAAAAACAGTAAGGAGGGCGCACACATGGAGCCCGAGAAAAAAGTAGAGAAAAAAATCCTCAAAGAAGAGCACTTGGATTACCTAATCGAATTGTGGCTGAAATACCACAATGAAACCGCTGTAGAGATCAAAAAAACCTATGTTGCATAAGAAAGCCCCGCTTGTCTAGCACCAAGCGGGGCACGGAAGAGGTACACGAAATGGAACGCATACCATCACACAGCAGGAATTATACCACAAGGCGGTGGGTGCCGTCAAGCGCAGTGCGGGACCTTATCCTTACCGGTATTGCCATTGGGATTTGTCTTGCGGCCTGCTGCGGGGTCCACGCGCTGGATGCTGGCCCGGGCATCACCCACACGCTGGACAAGCATCCCGGCGGGCCTGTGCTGGCGCGGGAGCTATTAGAGGCAGAGTTTATCAATCCCACTCCATTATCGGACGAGCTGTACATAGTCCTGCTGGATGCCTGCGAGGAGAGCGGCGTAGAGGTGCCGCTTGCGCTTGGCGTGATCGAGGTGGAGAGTGGTTTTGATGTGGACGCGATCGGTCCGGACGGCAAAGATATCGGGCTCTATCAGATCAGGACCAGCAACCACGCATGGCTGACATCGGAGACCGGAGCGGACCCTATGACGCCTGCAGGCAACATTGAGTGCGGCGTGTGGATGCTAGGGTATCTGCTGGGCCGCTATGAGACCCAGGACGCGGCCCTTACGGCTTATCGGTGGGGCCATGACAATGGGGAAAGGACATATGCAGCCGCCGTCTTTGAGGCGGCTGAGGAATGGAGGAGCGCATAATGACCGGGGATTTTAGGATAACTTTGGCCTATCTAAAAGAGCTTGGGGCGTGTCGAGACGGGCAACGTGAGTTTCGCAAGGCGTTTCCTGACGGCGCAGGATACCAGGAGACGCTTGACAAGTGCGCTGATGCGGGGCGTGTTGATTTTGGCAAATGGCTATTGGATAAGCTGGGCCCTACAGACGATGTGCGCATCTACCAAGAGCCGATTGAGGACCGCAATAAAGTTATTATTTTTGCAGGCAGAATCGAGTTTGAGGCAGATATTAATGTAAAACATATTTTTGCTGGTTGTGGCATCGAGGCTGGCTTGGGCATCAAGGCTGGCTGTGGCATCAAGGCTGGCTGTGACATCGAGGCTGGCCGGGGCATCGAGGCTGGCTGGGGCATCGAGGCTGGCTGGGGCATCGAGGCTGGCTATGACATCGAGGCTGGCTGGGGATACGGGATTTTCGCCGGGATTCGCGTCAAAATCGAGCTATGGTCTAGCCTTGCGATTGTTGAGGCAAACACTAAGCCAACAAATCTTATTTCTGGGCATTGGGTGGAACCAAATGCCCAGAAAAATGGGGGATCATATGTCGAAACGAATTACACAACAAACCCGAAAAGAAGGGTATAATCGAGCGCTGTCCACGATCACGCCGCGCCAAGCTCTAATTATATCGGCACTCAGGACGGGACCGATGACTGCGGCTGAGGTGGCGGACAAGCTAGGGTTTGGAGACCTCAATGCGGTTAGGCCACGACTCAATGAGTTGGAAAAGATGGACATTGTACGTGTAATAGATAAGCGGATCAACCCGCACAGCGGCATAAACAATGCGGTGTATGAGCTTAAAAGGGAGGCCGAAGAATGCTGCATCCAATAATGGACGATCCGCAAGACCGCAGCGCAGAGGCTTATTGCCAACATTGTGGAGCAGAGCTTTGGGGCAGCGACGCGGAGCCAGATTGCGGAGGTAAAACCTTATGCCCGCAATGTCGGGAAGATTTAGCCGAAACGGAGCACCGGAAAGAGATGATCACAGCAGTTTTGGAGGCAGCAGACCAAGAAAACAAAAAGTATTTGTCTGATGATGTGTGCAACATCATCTGGAACAGGCTGGTTTCTAAATTTGGAATATAGGAGGCCAAATTGAATATTTACGAAAAAATTGCCTCCATTATGGGGGATATCCAGTACCTTGCAAAGGACGATAGGGTAGAGTTTAACAAAACCAGTTATCGTGCCCTGTCAGAAGAAAAAGTCACCTCTATCATGCGGGCGGAGCTGTTAAAGCACAAATTGATTGTGTACCCAGTGGCCCAGGCCACGAATCGTGCAGGCACGATTACCCACGTGGATGTGACATATCGGATGGTCAATGTGGAAGACCCCAAGGAATACATAGAGATCGCATCTTGCGGAGACGGCGCGGACACGCAGGATAAGGGGAGCGGCAAGGCGATGACGTATGCATTTAAGTACATGTGGCTCAGGACATTTGCTTTGCCGACCGGAGAGGACCCTGACAAGATTTCCAGCGCGGAATTAGATGCGAAACAGGCAAATATACAGCCTCCAGGGCCTCCTTGCGCGGACTGTGGGAAAGAGATTATGCCATACAACGATGGTAAGAGAGCCATCACCGCCGCAGAAATGGCAGCTCGATCCACGGAGATGTTTGGGCGAGCGCTATGTGCTAAGTGCTCCAAGGCGGAGGGCCGAAGAAGGGCGGATGCTGGCGCATGATACTGACCTGTGACAAGGCCCGTTGGTATGAGGACAGTGAGGGGTTTTGGGCGGCGTTCCGCACACGGGACCGGGCATCAGCCGCCAAGATTGCTGAGCAGATGGACGGCGCTTGGGTGGTGGAGGCCAGGAAACAGCCCCGTAGGCGAAGCCTGGACGCTAACGCCTACCTGTGGGTCCTGCTGGACAAACTTGCGGCGGCACTGGGACAGACCAAGGAGGAGATGTACCGGGGCTTTATCCGGGAGATTGGTGTCTTCCGGGATTTCCACCTTGCGCCGGAAGAGGCGGCAACCTTTGAGGTGGCATGGTCCCGGCTGGGAACCGGGTGGGTCACGGAGCATGTGGACTACACCCGCGATGGGGAGCAGGTGGTGATCCGGGCCTATTACGGCAGCAGTCAATACAACACCAAGCAGATGACCCGCCTTATCCGCAGCGTGGTAGAGGAGTGCAAAGCACAAGGGATAGAGACTATGACACCGGAGGAGCTGGCCGGTCTGATGGACCGCTGGCAGGCTGTTTGATGGATAGCATTTTACAGGGCGATACGCGAGAGTGCTACCTCACAGGGGCAACAGATGGGCTCCATAGACATCATATTTATTTCGGCACTCCTAACCGCAAAATCAGCGAGGCAAACGGGTTCTGGGTATGGCTCCGCTGGGACTGGCACAATGGTGCCGAGTATGGAGTGCATTTTAACAGAGACCTGGACTTAAAGCTTAAACGGGAGTGCCAAGAGAAATACGAGGAGACCCACAGCCGGGAGGAGTTCCGGAAGCTGATCGGGAAAAGTTACTTGTAGGAAGACGAAGCATGCTCAACAAAATTTTTATCATGGGGCGCTTAACCCGTGATAGGCTGGCTTATAGAGAGGCGGGGACCCAATGAAAACATGGACAACGGAAGAAATAGATGTTTTGATTCAAAATTATAATGTTGTTTCGAATGAAACACTCGCCCTTATGTCTTTTGGATCGCACACCACTTTTCACCATTTAGGGAAGCGTCACTCAGAAGAAACAAAGCAAAAAATAAGAGAACAGAGGGCAAAGGTATGCTGAACAAAATATTTTTGCAGGGACGGCTTTGCAAAAACCCCGAGCTCCGGAACACCCAGAACGGCACCGCCGTGGCGTCCTTCTCCCTGGCCGTGGACCGGGACTTCAAGGACAAGGAGACCGGGGAGAAGAAGGCGGACTTCATCAATGTGGTTGCCTGGCGCTCCACCGCCGAGTTTGTCTCCCGGTATTTCACCAAGGGCCGTATGGCCGTCGTGGAAGGCCGTCTCCAGATCCGGGATTACACGGACCGGAACGGCAATAAGCGCACCGCCGCAGAGGTAGTGGCCGACAACGTCTATTTTGGTGACTCCAAGCGGGACGCCGATGGCGGCGGCTATGCCGCGCCTCAACAGCCTGGAGACGGATTCGCTGAGCTTGAGGACGATGACGGCGATCTCCCCTTTTAAGGGGGTACCGAGATCATGGCGGGAAAACCGAAGACCGGGCTTGACTATGCCGGGTGGTCGGTGAATCTCTTTGACGGCGACACAAAGATCGACAAGCTCCTGGACGCACAGGGCTGGACCGGGTTCGGCATTTATTTTTACCTGTGCCAGATGGCTTACAAATTTGACGGATACTTCTACCGTTGGGCTTATGACGATTCTGCATCCACCGCAAGGCGGATGGGGGGCGGCATTGGGTCCGGGACCGTTGAGGAGACGGTGAGATACTGCTTGCAAATTGGTCTCTTTGATCAGGGGCTGTTTGACGGGTGGGGCATCTTAACGAGTAGAGGTATACAGAGGCGATTCTACGCCGCGATCCAGGAGCGGCGCAGAAAAGCCGTCATATCAGATTACTGGCTCCTGAACGATGAAGAATCGAGGGGTCTGGAAAAGTGCGCCTCATATGAGAATGCTCCACCTGCAAATGAGCATTTGCCACCGGCAGATGGTCATTTGCCCCAGGCAAATGCCTATAAAAGTAAAGTAAAGGAAAGTAAAGGAGAGGAGGTACGCGCGTGCGCGCGTAAGGACCCTGATATCGCTCATGTGTTTGGTTACTATTTTGACCACATCTGCCCCCAGATGACCCAAAGGGCAGCGGATGAGTTGAAGGCATATATCAGCGCTATGGGGCCTGAATGCTGCATTCGCGGGATGGACGAGGCCATCGAGGGCGGTGTATTGACTTGGAAATATGTAAAAGGCGTACTGGACGCCAAGCGGAAGCAGGGTGTGAAGAGCATGGAGGACTGGGACGAGCTGGAGAAGCGGAGAAATCAGACAGAACCGCCCACAGCTCCGCCGCGCCCTGCAAAGAGATATCAGACGGTGGAGATCGATGGGAAGCTGGTAGATGTAGAGGTGAAAGCATGAAACAGGGCATATCGCCCGACGTATCGCTTGCCGGGTCCATCCTGATCGACCCCAGGTGTCTGGATGAGGTGCGGCGGACGATTACGCCGGAGATGTTCGGGGACCGGCGGTGCCGGGCCATCTACGAGGCCGCCTGCGAGCTTTCCGACGAGGGAGCGACGGTAGACCCCGTGACGATCCGGAGCCGGGCGGCGGAGTGGGACGACGCCTTCTCGCAGCAGGCCATGGAGATCACGTTGACGGCGGCCAATGTGGGGGCATACTGTGAGGCGCTGCATACGGAGTTTCTGCGCCGGGAGCTGCTGGCGGGCATACAGGAGCGGGCGGACGCCCTGCTGGCGGGCCATGACCCGCTGGGAGAGGCGACGGAGCTGCTGACGCTGACGGAGCGCATCGCAGAGGGCAGCTACGACGCCGGAGTGGTATCGGCGCGGGAGGCGGCTGCGGAACTTCTGGAGGACCTGGACCGTGTAGATGAGGGGTATCGGGCCTTCGTGGAGACCGGAATTTCGGATCTTGACCGCATCCTGGGGGGCGGTCTGATCCGGGAGGGACTGTATATCCTGGCCGCCCGGCCTGGCTGCGGAAAAACCACGCTGGCCGCAGCGCTGGCGGAACGGATGCTGGAAAGGGGGAGGCGAATCCTTTTTATCAGCCTGGAGATGTCAAGAAAGCAGCTCATGGCCCGCAGGGTGGCGGCGGATGTGGGGCGTGCCACGGCGGCCCAGATCCTGCGGGGAGAACTGTCGGAGGAGGAGCGGAAAGCCGTGGGGGAAAGCCTCGTGAAGCTCGCCAAACGGCCATTGTTTTTTAACAGAAGGGCCTCCCTGAACACCTCTGAAATTCAGTTCCTCGCCAAACAGAACCGGGCGGATGTGGTGATCATCGACTACCTGGGACTGATGAAGCACGACGCAGGTAAGAGTCTTTATGAGCGAGTCACTGGCACAAGTAATCAGCTCAAGCGGATGGCGCGGGGCCTGGAGACGCCAGTTCTATGTCTGGCACAGCTCAATCGGGGAGTAGAGGGGCGGCAAAACCAGGAGCCGCGACTTTCCGATTTGCGGGACAGCGGAGCCATAGAGCAGGATGCGGACGGTGTACTGCTCATACACAGGCCGGCGATAGAGGATGCGGACGAATATGGTCCCACACCCATGGAGGTCACAGTGGCAAAGAACCGCCACGGTAGGACGGGGAAAATTGAGCTCAACTGGTACATGAGGAGCGGACGAATACTGGAGGTGCGCCACCGTGGATAGGAGAAGGGCAAGGGCGATCCTGAAAGGGATGGAGATGAAATATCGGGCCATGATCGGCATTGGGTCTGATTTTGACGAGATATATGCGCAGTTTGTGGAGGCGCTGGAAATGGCGGGAAGGGCTCTGGACCATGATTAAATTTATGATCCCATATCCGCCCACCAAAGCGGGTAAGACAGCGTGGAACAAGCGGTACGGGCTGAATGCCTACTACGCCGGGAAACACCATCAGGTGAGAAAAAAAGACGCGCAGGAGCTGCACACCATCGCCTGGGCGGCAATGAAACAGGCGAAGGTCAGAAAGAAAATGGTGACGGGACCGGTGGAAGTCAGATTTTGCTGGGACGATAACCTGGACATTGATAACCACGCCGTCATTGGGAAAGCCGTGGTAGACGCCATGAAGGGCTATTTGCTCCCGGATGATAACCGAAAGTGGGTGCGTAAAGTATCCCACGAGTTTTGGGACGGAGGCGCTATCCTGGTTGAGGTACGGAAATATGAGAAAAATACTGATTTATACCTGTGAGCGATGCGGGATTGAGTTTTCGGGGCGGAACAAACGGAAAGGCCGCATCCTGTGCTCAAAGTGTATGGATATTGAGTGGGAGGCCAGGCGGAGAGAACGGAAACGGACGAAATCAAGACCACAGGGGCAAAGCCTGGCCCAAGTGGCAGCGGAGGCCCGGGCCCATGGGATGACGTATGGGCAGTGGGTGGCGCGGGCAGGAGGAGGAACATAGTGGATATTGATAAGCTGATTGAGGCCATAAGGCTGTGCGGGAGTCAGCCGAACGTCCGGCAGTGCAGAAATTACGCTTACTATGCGGGCGGGGATATGAGCAGATGCATCCCGCGCATGACGGCGGATGCCTCCGCCGCGCTCTCCGCGCTCCGGGCCGAGCTGGAGCAAGTGAAGCGTGAGAGGGATGCGGCGTATAAACTACTTGGTGGAGAGCCCCCAAAGACCTGTAAGACCTGTGTCCTTTGGGGTGGAAACGGATGGGGACAGTACCAAATTGGGTACTGTGACGGAGATGACAACCCGCATGGGCCGAATGATTTTTGTTCCAGGCATCACGGGCCGCAGAAGGAGCTATGAAAATCGGACTCATTGATGTGGATGGGCATAGTGGGTTCCCAAATTTGGCGTTGATGCGCTTGTCGGCATGGCATAAAGCAAGAGGCGACGCCGTGGAGTGGTGGGATGGGTTCAAAGTCTACGACCGGGTATATATGAGCAAGGTCTTTACGTTTTCGCCGGACGTGGAGACCATCATCCGGGCGGATGAGGTGATCCGCGGTGGTACTGGTTACAAAGACTACGGCAGCCTCCCGCGAGAGATAGAGGCCACCTTGCCGGATTACAGCATCTATCCGCAGGTCAAGCACGCGATCGGCTTTTTGACCCGTGGATGTATCCGCAACTGCCCGTGGTGCATCGTCCCGCGCAAGGAGGGGGCAATACGCCCGGACTTTACATGGGAGAAAATAAAGCGATCGGACAGCCGTGATTTGGTGCTCTTGGACAACAATGTGCTGGCACACCCGCATGGGATAGAGCAAATCGACTCAATGGGTCATGCGCAGGTACGGGTGGACTTTAATCAGGGGTTGGATGCCAGACTAATTACAACGGACGTAGCCCGAATGCTGTCAAAGCTGCGCTGGATACGGTTTGTGCGCCTGAGCTGCGACACAGCGTCAATGCTCCCGGTGATCGAGCAGGCGGTAGCCTATATGAGAGAGGCGGGAATCGCGCCGTTCCGATTTTGGTGTTACATGCTGGTACAGGATGTGGAGGAGGCTCACCGGCGCGCACTGGCACTGGACAAGCTGGATATTATCCCATTTGCTCAGCCGTACAGAGATTATGACGGCGGTGAGCCAACTAAAGAGCAGCGCAGGTTTGCAAGATGGGTTAATATGCGAGCCGCATTTAAATCGTGCAAATGGGAGGACTTCTCGGGATGATTTGGAGATGGGAGGCAATGACCGATGGCAAGGGCGATTGATGGAGAGTTGCTCGAACTGGAGATTGCAAATATTGCAAATAAACTGGCAAAATCCGATGCACAAAAGGCATTGATGGGACGGGTAATGTACTGCGTTGAGCATATGCCCACCCTCACCCCGCCGAACGAGTGGGTGAATCGAGTGAGAGAGCTTGACGAGCTGTACACAAAGCTCCAGATCGTAACAGGTTTTACAGCGGAGCAACTACTGGAAATTTTTGCTGCTGGGTATACGCTGGAAAAACCAGACTACTCAAAGAAATTTGCGGAAATGGAAAATCTGGCGGAAGCTGCCCAGCCGAACGAGCCGCTGACGATGGAGGAGCTGCGGGAGTCACCGCACGGGAAAATCAAGAATAGCACTTTGCAAAGTATCTGCAACAGGGCAAATGAAATTGCCAGCCGCCCGCCGGAGGTATCGCCATGAGACACCAATACACCCGCGCAGAGCTGGAATCCATCACCCAGGAGACCGCAATCTACATTGAGGGAGCAGGGATAGCCCAGCTCCAATGGGGCGGCCTGGAGATTGCAGAAGGAGTCAGAGACGGGTATCTATACTGCAAGCACATCAAGCCGTTTAGCCTGGAACTGTACGGCCAATACTGGACGGCCTGGCAAGGATGAGGCCCTTGGAGGTGGCATGGATGACTGAACGAAAAATTTTTGGTTTCCCCAGTTACAACGTATCTCTTTCGGATGCAATTGAAATTGTGAAGTTTCGGCTGGATGACCCAGACATTGCCATGCAGTCAAAGGTTATGGCGATTGAGCAGGTGGCAGATATGGAAACACACAACAGTATCTCGAAGGATGACCTTGTTGGTGCGCTTAAATGGATTTATAAACACTATGACCTTCTGTGGGTTTTGTGAGGTGGCGGGGATGGCTATGCGAAGAATGCACTGCTGCCTGGACATTGAGGGCGGTATCCGCAACGCAAAGGACATTAAGGGGTGCATAACCATGTGGAGGATGACAGTGAATAACCTGTTTTTTGCCGACGCTGAGTGCCCCAACTGTGGTGGAAACTGTGGAAACGGAGGGCGTGGGGATACTTTTTATTGCCCCTCCTGCGGCTGGAAGGGGAAAATCGATGGAGCCGAAAATGATATGAAATTTATCGAGGAGTATATCCGGTTTTGCATGGAACGGGATAAGGAGGACGAGCATGGATAGCCTGGTTGTTGCTGAGGCTGTGTCCCCTAACCGTGGGCCGAGAGGGATCGGAGCAGATGCCAAAGCCGACGCCGGAAAGCCGCGGCCCACGCTGGTACCGGTCTCGCTGATCGAGGCCGTGGCAGCGGTACGCATGTTTGGGTGCGCCAAGTACCACGATCCGGACAACTGGCGTCAGGTTGAGCCGCAGCGCTACAGGGATGCTTTGTACCGGCACTGGCTGGAATATCTCAAAGGCGAGCAGTACGATCAGGAGAGCGGCTTGCCTCATTTGTGGCATTTGGCCTGCAATGCGGCGTTTTTGATTGAAATGGAGGGTGGGGAAACGTGAGCGAGTGGATCAGCGTGAAGGACAGGCTGCCGGAACCCGGGGAAAAAGTAATTACTTTTTTGAGGCTGGCCGGAAGCCCGATGATAGAAACAGGATATTTTATGGGCGATGACGGTTGGTATTACATAGGGATTGAAGCGCCACATCACGATGTTGTCACCCACTGGATGCCGCTGCCTGAACCGCCGGAGGAGGTGTTCCCTTGTTGACCATGCAAACCAAAATGGACGGATTTCCCCAGGAAACCATTGAGAAGCCAGAACCGGCTGTGATTCCATTACCATGTAACGGAAATTTAAGTCTCGGACAAGCCGCTGAAATTTTTAAATATCGGCTGGACGATAAAACAGTCCCGATCTGGGCAAAAGTCATAGCCATTGAAAAGATTTCAGCCCTTGAAACGCTGAACGGCGTTACGAAAGATGAACTGCAACACGCTATTAGATGGATTTTTGAATATTATCAATTCGAAGTTTAGGAGGGTGAGAAAATGAGTGAAAGACAAGAACACCGTCAGCGCCTTAAACTAGAATTGCTTACGCCGCCACTATTGAGCGGTGGGCGAAGAATTAGCCGTCACGCATTCGGTTCTTCGCTGTCAGACGCTGGCTGAAAGAGATGCCGAGGAAGGAGAATTTTTATGAGGGTGATTGATGCAGACGGGCTTCGCCGCAGAATTGTAGCATTTTGTACAGGATGTAGCACCACATATTTGACAGTGGAAAACATTGTGATGATGATAAATCAGGCTGATACCGTGGATGCCGTCCCCGCGGTAAGGTGCCGGGACTGTGTATACGCACAGTCGGCCAAGATAAACAAAAAGGGCTTTCTCATTTGCCCAGCGTCCCGCATGGAGATTACGGACGACGACTTTTGCAGCTACGGCGAAAAAAGAAGTGAACCGCCAGTACAACATAGACCAGAATTGGAAGGAGGTATTACATGAGCTACAGAATTCGCTTCAAGGTTAAGGCCGAAGGTGTGAATGCCTATCTGGAAGTCGGTTGCTGCGATGCAAATATCACGTGGAATGTGCGAAGGATCATTGAGTTGTCAACGGGATTGCCGTGGAAGAATGAAGCCAATAACGGGCTTTGCGTGGATGTCATTCCCAAAATCTGGGAGGGAAGGGACAAGCTGATTGCCCACCCGGAGGAATACCTTCAATACGAAGATCCGGATGGATGGGGGACAGTCAAAGGGACAATCAATTTCTTTGAAAACATCTGCCAAGCATGGGATAAATTCAGGCGGGATTTTGAAGAATTGGTTCCTGTGGCTACGTTCTGGATTGAATAAGAATACTGAACAATCCATCGTTAAGCACAACGGAGCAAGGAGATAAGAATGAAAGTTTATAAGAACCCGTGGGTATCCAGAGAAAGCTATTTTGTTCGAACAGGAGCGGCATCGTCAAGAAAAATGGAGTCGAGCAAGAGCGCCGGCTTTTCTGTTGAATTCTGGGATGGTCAATGGAAGGTACGTAAGGCCACATATTACGACAAGGATATTGCCGAGATGCCGGTAGTAGCGCAGAACAGGGTATCAATCGAAAAGGTTATCGAACGAGCTACATTGAAGGCTATTCTGGATTCAGTCTGCGAAGCGAATTGAGGTGAAAGAGAATGCGTGAATGGTGTATGGCTCACCCGTGGATGACATTGTTTCTGGTATTTATCGCGCTTGTCGTAGTTAACAACGTCCTTGTCAATGTTTGTGGACTCATAGACGACATCTGCGACAAAAGATACCGCCTGAAACTCTTGGAGAAGGACGATACGGATGAGTGACAAGAATCGCCTCTTAGATATTTTGAGCAATCCAGTGTATTGTGATGATCCGCTTATGTCTGCACTTGGCTATCTGCTGGAAAACGACGTGATACCAGTTGTTCGTTGCCGTAGATGTCAGTTCTGGAATGAGGAAACTGGGTGGTGCGACATACACTCGCATTTCGTTGACCGCAATGGTGAGGCTTGTCATCCTGACGAAAGTTGCGATTGGAAGATGTTTGACAAAAACTACTTTTGCGCGGATGGGAAGCCAAAGGATGAAGGCTGTGACCTCTGCACTGATGTGGAAACTGATACCATGTATCAGATGAACTCAACGGCCAGCTGCTTCTATAGCGAAAACGGATAATGGCGGAGTTACTGCTGGCAATATGAGAAGTGGAGAAAATGGATCCCCTCCCCTGCGGCTGGAGGGGAGGGGATGAATTATACTACAAACCTGTACGGATCAAGTTTTAGCGCCCTGCAAACAGAAAGGCCGATTCTCAGGCTTGTTCCTGATATGGAACGCTCG
>ERZ772882.656-NODE-656-length-44069-cov-19.034625_pt1 | contig 44069 bp, 73 predicted proteins | sample MGYA00580576_ERZ772882 | MGnify/ENA primary metagenome ERZ772882 (study PRJEB29015, sample SAMEA2737658) | human gut metagenome | biome: human gut; feature: human-associated habitat; material: faeces | place: China | collected 2012 ... | reverse complement strand
CTTGTGTTATCTGCGGTAAGCAGTATGTTAGACAGCTTGCAAATGTAGAGAATGCAGACGAGATTGCAGAGAAACTTTGCCAGTTCGTTTATGATTTGAAGATGGAATTTAAAAAGAAGGAGGACGTAAAATGAGCTACTGTGACGGAACCTGTAAGTATCTGAATGTAAGAAAACACAAATGCGAACTGACAGGAGAAAAACTCACATACATGAAAATCAGTTGCGGAATCGAGTATTCAGCGCATGAACACAGAGGATTCTGTGAGAAAGACAAGGAGGATACAAAATGTTAATCAGAAGTCAGAACAAAAAGTATCTTGTAAGCACTAACAATATCACCTTTTATGTAATGGATAGCGAAGTTATCTGCTTTGGTATATCTGGTATTGAAGATAGCGACTATATAATTCTTGGACATTACGAAACGGAAACAAAAGCCATGAAGGTACTGGATATGATTCAGGAAGCCTATGTAAATGGACATGCTGATTATCAGATGCCAGAGGATTCAGAGGTGGAAGTATGAAAAGATATGAAACAACAAAATTTCTTGGTCAATTGATGGAAAAAAGCTGTTTTTCCGGCCCAGGTAAATACTGGGCTAGAGAAGTAAGCCTTGATTATGGCTACGCAGCAGGAAAGCCAAGAAGAGTAAATTACATGCAGTTTATTCCGGAAAACCAGTGTTCTATCTCATCAATCGAAAAAGGAATATTTACATGCTATGAAATCAAAAGCTGCAAAGAGGATATTTACAGCGGAAATGGATTAAATTTTATTGGCGAAAAAAACTATCTTGTAACAACAATGGAGTGCTACAAAGAGATTTTACCTGATTTAAAAAATGGAAAATTTGCCCAACATATACGTGAGAATTTTCCAGAATGTTACGCGGAAATAGGTAACATGGGAGTAATGGTTGCAGTTCCGTATCAGAGAGATGTTGCCGAAGAATTTGAAAACCCAACACCACTAGATGGAGATGTGGAAAAATGGAGATTATCAGTTATTTTGAAGTGTGGACACAATGGGTCAAGAAAAAGATCCATGACAGAACTGTTGTTTCACATGGTAAGAAGCTGGAATTGAGAAAGGATGGAATAATATGAGCCATATCAAAGACAGATTATCGGATTATCATGATTTTGTGAAGAAACTTGCGGATGACCACCAGATGGTTTTGGCAAGCGATGTTCTGGAAATGATAGAACAGATTAAGGATGATCTGGAACAGGACGAGAAAGAAAATGGTTGGATTCCAGTCAGTGAGAGGATGCCGGAAGAACACGATTCCATATTTGCAAAGTTTAAAGGAACGGATAACTGGAAAAGAGGAATGTTCGAAAAAACATCTAAATATGTGATTGCTACAGTTGTATTTGACGATGGAGCAGTATTGGTAGAGCAGGCACATACTACTGATGGAATTTGGAGAACGGATAAAAAAGTTTTAGGCGGAACAGTAGTTGCATGGATGGACTATCCAGAACCATATAAGGAGGACGAGCCATGATTACATTCTTGTTAGGGCTTACACTTGGAGTCATAGTCGGAGTGGTTGGCCTTGTATGTGTGGCGATCATGTACGATAAGCACCACTCAGACAAATAGAAAGGAGAACGGTATGCTGACAAGGAATAAAAAGCTGAAAGACTACGGTATTCCGGCAGAGGACATTGAAAAACTGAATACGATGCTGAAAGACTTCCCGGCAGAGTACGGATACCTGCTTTCCGGTGCTGCCTTGTCAGCTTGCCCGAAGAACACGGTGATAGCGGATATGGTTATTGAAAATATCTTACACCGGAAAAGTTACAGAAAAATCAGCAGAGAAAGATATATCCCAATGAATCCGAAAGACTTCTACGGATACAGACGCAAGACCGTCGCTGTACTGTATGAGAGGATGCGGTTGTTGGGAGTGTGGGAGGAAAAATAAATGAAGTTAATTGATTTAATAGCAGCAATTGGCGGCGATCCTGAAAGTAAAAATAAAATACAGATATGTCACCCGGGCAGAAACCGGGAGAATTACGATACATTCAATGCCAGATCGAAGCTGCTGAAACCATTTTACGACTTAGAAGTAAATTGTTTTTTCGCGACAGGAACGGATGTAATCAGAGTTGATTTGGCTTTTGACGAGAAAGAGGGTGAAGTAGATGAGCAGACTGATTGATGCAGACAAAATAATTGACTCTCTTGGAAATTCGGATATGGATTTTGCAATAGGTGCAGTTATTGACGAACAGCCGACAGTTTTTGATGTGGATAAGGTTGTGGAGCGGTTAGAAGAAGAAAAGAAGAGAGCATTTAAACTATGTTTGGGAACTAATGACAGCACGCAAAGACTGAGATACATTGAAAAAGAACAGACGATAGCTTTAGCAATCGAAATCGTGAAAGGCGGTGGAACTGAATGAGTAAATCAGTATTGGTGATTGATACACCGGAGAATTGCGAAAAATGTAAATTTATAAGCGAATTTTGGTGCAGAGCAATGGATGGTAGGAGAGTTCCGAACAATGATGTAATCCCTAATTGGTGTCCATTGAAGCCATTGCCGGAGAAAATAACTAGAGTAGCTGTAACAGACCATTGGAACAGTATAAAAGCAGGTTGGAATAATTGCATTGATGCAATTACGGGAGGAAACGCAGATGATTGATTTAACTGGAAAAAGCGTATTCGTAAAAACGCAGGAAGAATATTTGAGCGTTCTGAAAATGGCAAAGTTTCAGGGATTCACATGGGTGAGAGAAAACAATTTAATCCCTATCAAAATTCCATTTCCAAATGTATTGAATTTTTACGATGGCAAAAACGTTGCTTACAGAAATAAAGAAAAGACATTGTATGAAGCATCTGAAATCGTCGAAGCTGAAGAGGAAATCAAGGATGCAGTAAATCTTGTCAGAGCATTCGCTAAATACCCAGACAGAACAGCATTGACGGACTCATTTATTGAATCGTTGAAGCTACTTGCAGATACTGTAGAAAGTCAAATGGAAGAGGTGAAATAGATGGAAAGATTAACTGAATGGGAAAATGGTAGTGTCACATATAACGAAAAACGAGAGATTGAATGTGGTGAATATTGTGATAGCTGCTCACAGGGCGCAGGAAATTGCGAAACAATAAAGAATATGATTAAAAAACTTGCCGACTACGAGGACTTAGAAGAACAGGGCTTGCTTGTGAGATTGCCGTGTAAGGTCGGAGATACGGTATATGTTCCAACAAGAAATTTTATTTCAGAATTGAGAATCGTAATGATATCAGTTGATATGCATGACACTTATTTCAGGTGGATGTTGAACAGTGGAATCTATCCCAACTTGGACGGATTTTCAGGAAACAAACTTGGCAAAGCAGTATTCCTCACCCACGAGGAAGCTGAGAAGAAGTTGGAGGAACTCAAGAATGAAATTTAAAGAATTTGTAAACTGGTGCAACGAAAGAGCATGTGATGGATGTTGGGGAATGCTGGAAGCAATGGCGTGTATTGATTTAATAGGCGAAGTTAAAAAAGTTCCGTTTTGGAAAAGAGAGAAATTTTGGAAAGAAAATTATGAGCAACAGGTATTGGAAGAGATTATTAATCCGATAGAGAAGAAGTTGGAGGAGATGAAGAAATGAAAGTAAAAGATGTGATAAAGGCAACAAAACCAGATAAACTTACACCAGACATAACCCCGCAACTCGCCATATCAGCATTCGCAGTACTACATCAATATTGCAGCTCAATCAGTCCACATGACTGCATCAGATGCACGTTTTACGAACATTGCCCGGAATGTTTCATGGGGTGTCCAGGAGATCAGGGCGAGACGATCAGAAAATTACAAAGCAATGAATAAAATTAGAGAGTCGGTATTTACCGGCTCTTTTTTAGCACAAAATTCCTCAAACATGTACCACAACTTTTCTACTGACCTGTGATAGAATATACTCAGAAGTGTTACTATGGGATTTTATAGCCAGAAATGAGGTGATAATATGGCGAACTTAAAAGCAGTTACAAGAAAACTTCAAAAAGCTATATTGTCCACCGGATTAATCATAAAAATCGGAACATCACAATTCTATAGTCATGAGCAAGAACGATTGATTACAGTAACAATCGTATCAACACCAGTGTTCAGGCCAACAAAGCGCGGTGAATGGAAGGATTGTGATTATGAAATATTACGAACTGCATCTCAGTACGATGTAGTCATGTGCCTAAAAGAAATATGGGAGGCAGTCAGAAAATGAGGATAGACAGAGGTGATTAGATGGACTTAACGCCTAAACAGAAAGCGTTTGCAGATGAATATATAAAAAATGGCGGAAATGCATCTGACGCCGCGAGAAAAGCTGGATATGCCGAGAAAAACGCAGAAGTAATAGGAGCACAGAACTTAAGAAAACTTAATATTTCTGCATATATAGCCGAAAAACAGTCTCTCATCGAAAAACAAAAAGGCACTGACATCATGTCTCTGGCAGAAATCCAACAGCGCCGCTCCATGATTGCAAGGGGTGAGCTAAAAGATTCGTTCGGTTTTGCTCCGGACTTCTCCGATCAGCTGAAATCCATGAATGATCTGGAAAAGGCATTAAAGATTAAGCAAGAGCAAGAAGAAAAAAAAGCAGCAGAGGAAGCTGCTAGAAATGCGAAGCCGTATCATATGGATCTGTACAACATTCCTGATCGCTTTCACCAAGCTATTAGAGATATTCGAGATAAGGAACATCTGGAGTATGTGTTTAAGGGCGGACGTGGCTCCACGAAATCAACCACTGTTGGAATGACTATAGTAGAGTTGATGAAGAACAATCATGACATCCATGCTGTGGTTTGCCGTAAGGTCGGGAACACCATTAAGGATTCTGTATACAACAAAATCAAATGGGCCATTGGAAAACAGGAATTTACAGAAGAATTTGATTCTAAGTTATCACCTATGGAGATTACACTGAAATCAACCGGACAAAAGATATATTTCCGTGGTGCTGATGACCCTGACAAGATTAAATCCATTAACCCTGAGTTCGGATATATTGGCATTCTCTGGTTCGAAGAGTTAGACCAATTCGCGGGACCTGAGGAGATTCGTAAGATTGAACAGTCCGCCATCCGTGGTGGAAACCTTGCATGGATATTTAAAAGCTTCAATCCACCAAAAACAATGAATAACTGGGCTAATAAGTATGTTCTCGAACCAAAAGAGAACAGAATAGTCCACTCATCAACTTACTTGGACGTGCCAAAAAAATGGCTGGGGCAGCCATTTATTGACGAAGCAGAGCATCTGAAAGAAGTCAATCCAAACGCTTATGAACATGAGTACATGGGAATTGCGAATGGAAACGGCGGAAACGTATTTGAATATCTGGAGATTAGAGATATCACAGATGAAGAAATCGGTCACATGGACAAAATATTTCAGGGGTGCGACTGGGGCTTTTTTCCTGATTCGTATGCTTTTATCCGTTTGTATTACAATCACAACACCGAAAAAATATATTTCATTGATGAAATTTACGAAGACAAATGGAGCAATAGAGAATCAGCGGACGAGATTTTAAAAAGAAAATATAATGATTATACTATTACTTGCGATTCAGCCGAACCTAAATCAATCAATGATTATAGAGATTTTGGACTCCCAGCAGTAGGTGCAATAAAAGGACCTGGAAGTGTAGCATATTCTATGAAATGGCTTCAAACAAGAACTATTGTTATCGACCCTAAGAGAACGCCTAACGCTTATAAAGAGTTTTCTAATTATGAATACGAAAGAGATAAGGAAGGAAATATCATTAGTGGTTATCCAGACAAAGATAACCATTTGATTGATGCAAGTAGGTATGCAACAGAATCATTATGGAGAAGAAGGGGGCACAGTGCATAATGAATAGCAAAGAAATATTTAAATGTTTGGAAATTCTGGACAAATTCCAATTCTTCCAAGGGCAAAGAGCCGGAAGAGAATTGTGGAATGATAAACCAGTAGAGATACAGAACGAAGATATAAAGAATTTCAATAAAGACATAGAGTTTATCAGAAATGTGCTGAAATCAGCTAATTCAGGTGATTAAATGGGACTTATAACAACACTGAAAAGGTGGTTTAATATGATTTTTAAAAAGCAAGCCGAAGAGGACTTTAATATTCAGGCGGCAGAATTTCCAGAAATGGAATCACTGATTAACCGGTGCGCGAACATTTACAGGGGAGTTCCGGAATGGTTAGATGATAAGAATAACATCAAGACGATTAATTTTGCTAAATCTGTGTGCTCTGAGACTGCCAGACTTGCAACATTGGCGATCGGCATTCAGATTGACGGTTCCGCAAGGGCAGCATGGTTACAGGAACAGATAGACAAGGCGTATTTCCAGATCCGTCACTGGGTGGAATATGGATGTGCTTACGGAACAGTATTTATTAAGCCAAACGGCGAGAGCCTTGATGTATTTACTCCGGCAGATGTGATGATTGTAGATTACGACAACCAGGAGATCAAAGGAATTATATTCAAGGATTCTTATACGGTTGGTCGGAAATACTACACAAGGCTTGAATATCACAGATTTGTTGAGACAATAGTGGACGGAGTGACAACCTATCCGTATTATGTTTCCAACAGAGCTTATGTATCAAAATCCCCTCAGTCAATCGGAGATAAAATTGATCTTAAACAGACCAAATGGGCTGACCTTATGGCAGATACGCCGCCGATACTCAAGGCAAACGGTGAGAAGCTAGACGGAGCTTTGTACGGAGTGCTGCGGACACCACAAGCGAACAATGTAGATATCAGCACACCACTTGGACTTCCGATATTTGCCGAAGCCATTGAGGAGTTAAAAGACCTCGATATTGCATACAGCAGAAACGTCGGAGAGATTTTTGATTCGCAGAAGATTGTTCTGGCAGATGACAGATTGCTGATGCCAAGCGGTACACCTGTAGCAACCATGTCACCACAGGGCATGGAGAACAGACGTAATGAGATGAACTTACCGCACTTTGTCAAGAATGTATTCGGACAGGACGAGAAAGAGTTTTATCAAGAAATCAATCCAATTCTCAACACAGATACCCGTATAAGCGGCATAAACGCCATTTTAAGCCAGTTAGGGTACAAGATTGGATTCTCCAACGGGTACTTTGCTTTTAATGAAAAAACCGGCATGGTGACGGCTACGCAGGTAGAAGCAGACGACCGACGGACAATCCAGCTGATTAAGGATGTTAGAGATAAACTAGAGTGTTGTTTGAATGACACTATATACGCCCTAAATACATTTGCAGATTTGTATGGTATCGCGCCAGATTCTAACTGGATTTACGACGAAAAGAAAAAGAAATATGTCCAGTATATAGTTAATTATGATTTTGGTGATTTTACATACAACAGAGAAGAAGACAGGATGACGTGGTACAGTTATGTAAATTCCGGGCATGTAGCATTTTGGCGTTATTTGATGAAATTTTATGGATATACCGAAGAGGAAGCAAAAAAAATTTCACAAGAAGCCAAAGAGGAAAACAAAACGAGAGATTTTTTTGAAGAAGAGTAATGAGATTAGAACAATGGTTAAAGAAGCTTAGCCAGACGAACCAACATTATTCGGAGAGGAGTAAGATGGACACTAATATCATACCAGTACAATTAGATTATAGATTCGTGACAACCCGTAAAATCTGGCAATACGACTACGGTCAGATATTGAGCATCACGGGACAGAATCTTCCAACAGCTACGGAGGTACATTTTAGCCTCGATATAAGAGGCGGAAGCACACTGTCAAGAGTTGGAACAACAATGGATGGCGTGACAACTGTTAAGATTCCAGACGAATTACTGAAAAACAATGGAAAGTCTGGTGATTTTTCCATCTATGCATTCATATATGTGGCTGATGAGGAATCCGGCAATACAGAGTACAGAATTACTATTCCGGTGTACAGTCGACCAAAGCCAGAGAATCCAAGCGTAGATCCAGCACCGGAACCGAATATTTTCCATGAAACGGTTACAGCGGTCAATAACGCGGCTGATCGGGCAGAAAAAGCAGCGAAAGATACGGAGCAAATACGTGACAATCTGAATCTTGACCTGTCAGAGAAAATCACTCGACCGCAGTCCGCAAAGGTTGGACAGGTAATAGCAGTAAAAGAAGTCGGTACAGACGGCAAACCGACAGATTTCGAAGCGAAGGACATGACAGGCGGTGCGTCTACGGAAGAAATCAAAGAAGCTGTCGGCGCGTATATGCAAGAACACCCGTTTGAAGAGACCGACCCAACAGTTCCAGACTGGGCGAAACAACCAGAAAAACCGACATATACTGCGGAAGAAGTTGGTGCATTACCAGATAATACAAAGATTCCAACAAAGACATCTGAGCTAGAAAATGACAGCGGATTTCTTGATTCTCCCCCAACTCCCGAAGTTGGTAAAATCCTCAAAATCAAGTCCGTCAACGAAGACGGCACATTCGTCTGCGAGTGGGCGGATGATGGTGGAAGCAACTTAGACGTCCAGATTAATGGTGAGAGTATCGTGCAAGATGGTGTGGCGGAGATACCGCTTGCTACGAAAACAGAAAAGGCAGGATTAGTAACTATAGATAAATATGTGACAAGAGGTGGCATTGTAAAAGCTGATGCGAGTACGGGACTTATCAGAATACAAGCAGCATCAAAATCAAACATTGATGCAAGGAATAATTCATTTTGTCCGATTGTGCCTAACTACTCTCTTGACTACGCCGTCAAAGCCGCCATGTGTGATGGAAAAGGTGCTGCATGGATAGCAGAGGAACAGGCGGCAGCTAGGGAGAGGATGGGGGTTGGTGATTACGCTGTAATTATCAGTACCACACTGGAAGAAGAAACAGTAAGTATTACGTATACACAAAAAGACAATGGTAATGCTTTAAATGAAAAAGATATTATTGTTTACATTGAACTTCCGAATGCGGCAACAAAAAATACAAACGGATGGATTTCATTTAATAATGACAAAATATATAATAATATATTTATGGCAAAAGATTATAAGTATTATATAGGCAAAATGAGGGATATTGGGGGCCTATGGATTGGAGAAAATAATACTTTCGCAGCAATTAATCCGGCTAGCGCGACAAATTCTGAATATCTGCGCCATCAAGCTTATGGCATTAAAAATCCCGATGTTATAAGTATCATTAATAGGATTAACATATACCTTGTTAATGGAGAAAAATTTCCAGTTGGAACAAATATAAAGATATATTCTAGGAGGCTCGGTAACTGATGAAAATAGCAGAATACAAACAAACAGGAACCCGTACAGAATCCTACACAGTAACCGTTCCAGCCGAGTACGACGAAGAAAATAACCTCATCTCCGAGGAACATGAAGAGACCCGTACCCGTGAAGTACCAGTGATGGGAATGGTCTACAGAGATATGACGCCCGAAGAAATTGCCGAACTGGAGAAGATTCAGACGGAACTCCCAGAAGAACAACCAACTCAGCAAGATCGTATCGAGGCACAGGTTATGTATACGGCACTGATGACAGACACATTACTTGAAGAAAGCGAGGAAGCATGATGTTCGAGAAGATCAGGAGATTTTTCAATCTGAAACTGTACACGAAGAAACAGATCAGACAGTTTTGTGACAAGGGTGTAATCACCCCAGAGCAGTATAAGCAGATCACCGGAGAAGAGTACTAACATGTACCACAACTTTTGTCGAAAGAGGTGATATACTATGCTTAGTCCAGAATATTTACGCCGGATAACAGAGGGCAGTGAACAGATTGCAGAAGAACTGCATCAGTATATCATCTCTGAGATCGTGTCAAGAATGATGGCAAGAATTGGCAGAGGTGAGGATTATATCCTGACCAACGCCGATGCGTGGAGAATCAGAACACTACAAGAATCTGGTGAACTATTAGAAGACATTCTGGCAGAATTATCCAAATACACCAAACGTGAACAGCAGGAACTTCTTGAAGCGTTTGAAGATGCCGGAATCACTGCAATGAACTATGATGATAAGGTATATAAGGCGGCAGGACTCAGTCCAGTCCCATTAGAACAGTCGCCAGCTATGATAAGGCTCATGGAGCGAAATATGCTTACGACTATGGGCGAGTGGAAGAACTTCACACGAACCACCGCAAGTACCGCTCAGAGGCTCTATATCGAGCAATGCGACCTTGCATATAATCATGTAATGACTGGAGCGGTTGGGTATACGCAAGCCATCAAAGAGGCGGTTAATAACGTTGTGAGTGATGGCGTTACTGTCACGTATCCATCTGGCAGAAAAGACACGATTGAAACAGCAGTAGCACGTTCTGTTAGAACTGGCGTGGCTCAGGCGTGTGCCGATATTCAGTTGACAAGAATGAAAGAAATGGGATACGGTCTAGTACTGACATCGGCACATATAGGAAGCCGCCCAAGCCATGAAGTATGGCAAGGACAGGTATTTTCCATAGACTGGGAAAAATTAAAAGAAATCAAGCCGGAGTTTTTTCGGGAACGAGATACGCCAGAATATCGTAGAATGTCGGAACAAAAAGCAAGTCAATATCCAGATTTTATTGAAAACTGTCATTATGGCGAAGCCGATGGAATATGTGGAGTAAATTGCAGACATCATTTTTCAGTTTGGGTGGAAGGAATGCCGAATCCTTATGCAGGATTATCAGCACAGGACAAAGCCAACAAAGGTAAACAGTACGAAAAAGAACAACGACAACGTACTTATGAGCGGAGAATTCGCAAAACAAAGAGAGAGGTTCTTGGACTACAAGCAGGAGTTGACAATGCACCGAACGAAAAGGCGAAATTCGCATTACAACAAGACCTTGACCGGAAGTCTTATCTTTTGCAGAAACAAAATGCTGCATACAAGGCTTACTGCAAGCAGAACGATCTGAGGGAACTGAAAGACCGGCTCATGATTGCTAAGTGGAATCGCCAGAACGCCGCAAAAGCCAGAGGAGCGGCAAAGAGATATAAAACAGCAAAGGGGATTGACTGATGGATAGATGGAAGTATTACAACCCGAATCCTGCTGGGAATCGAGTCGGAGATTGTGCTGTCCGGGCAATATGTAAAGCAACCGGCTTCGACTGGGAAACAGTATTTGCCGGATTAATGATACAGGCATGCGCTCTGTCAGATATGCCATCAGCTAATTACGTTTGGGGAGCGTACCTCTACAAACACGGGTACAGGCGCAAACTGATTGAGCAGTCAGAACGGTATATCTATACAGTCAATGATTTTTGCACAGACCATCCGACAGGTACGTATATCCTCTGCATAGATGGTCATGTGGTGACAGTACAAGAGGGCAAATATTTCGATACATGGGATAGCGGTAATGAGATCCCGGTATATTACTGGGAAAAGGAGTAGCTAAATGAGCATATCAGAATTTGTACAGATTTTCCTCTCGTTTTGCGGAGGGGTGTCCATTGTCGGAGGGGCAGCGGCTGTAATCTTTAAGTGGATTACTCCGGCATTTCGACTCAACAAGCGAGTAGAGACACTGGAAGAACATGATAGGCGAGATTATGAAAGTCTTCGGAGGATTGCAGAGCGTGATTCATTAATTCTGGAAGTGTTATCAACCATGCTGGACAGTCAGATTAGTGGGAATAATGTAGAAGAATTAAAAAAAACAAAACAGAAACTTACAAATTATCTTGCACAGAATCAACGTTAATTGCATTAATAAGGGGTATGCTCATGAAGTTATATGTATTCACTAAGAAAGATATAGATAGGTTCTTGACAGAGTGTAATTTTACACCGGATGAAGAAAGATTGTTCCGGCTGAGATGTCAGGAACACACGCTTGAATACTGCGCTGAACAGATGAACGTGAGCATATCCACGGCGAAACGGTTGAGTCGCCGGGTAAATAATAAAATAATCAAAGTGTGCTGATACTTTTTGGATACTAATTAGAGCCAGAAACGACCTGTTTCCGGTTCTTTTTTTATGCAAAAATATAATCAGAAAGGTGGTGCATAAGATGGCATTATATAACAATCCTTATCAATATAGTTTTGGCGTTCCGGGACAGATGAATCAGTTCCAGCAACAGCCTGTCCAGATTCCAACTCAACCAGTACAGCAACCACAGCAAAATAATAGCGGTATTCTGTGGGTATCCGGCGAAGTCGGCGCGAAATCCTATCTGGTAGCACCCGGGACGAGCGTTTTGCTGATGGATAGTGAAAGTGAAAAGTTCTACATAAAATCCACAGATGTTTCCGGCATGCCACAGCCACTGCGGACATTTGAATACCACGAGGTAGGCACTCAGATGCCGCCTAAACAGCCTGTTCAGAACATGGACAGTAAATACGTCACTAGACATGAATATGACGATTTAAAGGGCAAATACGAAGCTATCATAAACCGATTAAATTCTTTTTCTGAACCTGTTAGAGCTAATACCGTACAGGAATCAGCAGTCAATGGAGGAAATGCAAATGAGTAATTCATTATTTAATGCCCTCGGTGGTGGGATGCCACAGGGGAACGGACCAATGCAGATGATACAACAGTTTATGCAGTTTAAACAGAATTTTAAGGGAGACCCGAAAGCAGAAGTTGAGAAAATATTACAGTCTGGACAGATTTCTCAGCAACAGCTTAATCAGGTCCAACAGATGGCAAGACAGTTTCAGAATCTGCTGAAGAATATGAAATAGTACATTACAATCTGGCCAGATTGATGTAAATACACAAAAAGGAGATTATAACTATGGATGGAAATTTAACAGCATCAGATGTTGCTCTTTTAACTGGGAACAACAGGAATGATGGAATGTTTGGCGGAGATGGTATTTGGCCGCTTATCTTTTTATTTATCTTCACACTCTGCGGATGGGGAAACAATGGCTGGGGCAATAACGGCAACGGCGGTGGATACACAGCTACAGCAGCTACTCAGGCAGATATTCAGAGAGGATTTGACAATTCCGCAGTAATCAGCAAGCTTGACGGAATCAACAACGGTCTCTGTGATGGATTCTACGCAGTGAACAACGGTATGCTTACCGGTTTTAACGGAATTAACACCAACATCATGCAGACTGGCTTTGGCATTCATCAGGCTATTAACGCTGATACAGTGGCTAATATGCAGAACACAAACGCATTGCAGTCTCAGTTAGCTCAGTGTTGCTGTGAAACAAGAGAAGCTATACAGGGCATCAACTACAATTTAGCTACCAGCACTTGTGCTCTTCAGAACACAATGAACAACAACACCAGAGATATTCTGGAAAATCAGAACAACAATACTCGCGCCATTCTTGACTTCCTGACTCAGGACAAGATTGCAACATTACAAGCAGAAAATTCTGATCTGAAGCGTGCTGCATCTCAGGATCGCCAGTCCGCACTGATTACAACTGAAATGAATGCACAGGCGCAGCGATTAATCAATGCAATCAATCCGGCACCGATCCCGGCATATCAGGTTCCTAACCCGAACACATATTACGGATGTGGATGTAACACCGGATGCAATTGCTGATAACTTCATATCGAGAGTATCTTTCGATTGATTTCGGATGTCGGCTTATGCCGTATTACACAGAGGGGCAGGCTGAAACCTGTCCTTTTGTGATATGAAAGGAGTATTTTTATGGCAGAATTTACAAATGTGGCTGCTCAGACTGTAGCAGCAAATGGAAACGTAGTATTTTCAAATACAGCAGTTAAAGGTTCTAACTGTATTCAGCACAGAGAGGGAAGCGGAATTATTACGCTGAGAGGACTGACAAATCAGTGCAAAGCAAGATTCTTCGTGGATTTCTCTGGCAATATCGCAATTCCAACAGGCGGTACTGTCGGAGCCATTTCCCTGGCTATTGCAATCTCTGGTGAACCGGTTCTTTCTTCTCAGATGATTTCCACACCGGCGGCAGTAGATCAGTACAACAATGTATCCTCTGGTATTTATATTGATGTACCTCGCGGATGTTGCGTTAATATTGCAGTAGAGAACACAAGCGATCAGGCTGTTTCTGTTGCGAACGCAAATATTGTCGTAACCAGAGAAGCGTAGGAGGTATGATTATGAGAGATATTAAAGACTTATGCGCAAGAATCGAAGACGAACTGTCCAAAATCGCTGATAATGGATTAACCACTGGAACTCTGGAAGTGACATACAAACTGATTGATATGTACAAAGATATCAAGAACACACAGTACTGGGATAAGAAAGTGGAGTACTATAACGCTGTCCTTGATGAGATGCGTGGTGGCTACAATGACGATTACAGCGAACGTGGAAGAAAACGTGACAGCATGGGGAGATACAGCGCAAATGATGGCAGAATGATGCCAGATTACGACAGGGGCAATTCTTATGCCAGACGTGGTGAACATTATGTCAGAGGGCATTACAGTCGCTCTGATGGACGGGATGCTTATGACGATTACATGACGCAGAAGCAAAGCTATCGTTCCGGCAAGTCTGAAGACTGTAAAAGAAAGATGCTTGCCGCTCTGGAAGAACATCTTGACGAGCTTACTACAGAAATGAGTGATATGTCCAAGGACGCAGAGTGCCGGGAGGAACGCGATCTTGTTAAAAGATACGTGGAAAAACTCCGGGATATGCTCTAATTAGCTAAAACATGTACCACAACTTTTGGAAGGTTCTGTGGTAAAATGTATTTATAAGGAAGATTTGTAAGTGGCTGCAACCACTTGACATAGACATTTTTCATTGACTCCTCCTTTCTTGGGTGCGTGTCCTTAATAGAAAATGCAGTGTTTGGACAACACAAGATGCATGAGGTTGAAAAGCGGATGCAATTTCCGGCACGTACCATTGTCGCTAGTGCATGGCGGCATACCTCCTTGTGAGAGCGTATAACTGAACAGTGGAATCCAACCCGTGCAGAGGTGCGCGACCGTATAGGCGGTGTTGACGTAGCCCGAAACGTCTCGTGTTTAGGCATAGCACGTAAAATACCTTGCTAACCCGGGAATCCGGGTTAATGGGATATAGCTCAGTTGGTAGAGCATCTGACTGTTAATCAGAGCGTCACAGGTTCGATTCCTGTTATTCCAGTTACCCTGCCAGTGGTCTAACTGGCTTAATCCATTTACCTGCGGCGGCAGGTCAATAAACACGACCAGGAGGATGTATATGCAGAAACTTATTGACACATTAAAATCATTTGGAATTGAAATCCCGGAAGACAAGCAGGCAGATATCAAGAAAGCGCTCTCTGAGCATTATAAAAATGCCAAAGAAGTAGCGAAAACTCTGTCAAAAGTCGAGGGAGAACGTGATGACTGGAAAGAACGTGCCGAGACAGCAGAAGAGACTCTGAAAGGTTTTGACGGTATCGACCCGGCGAACATTCAGACAGAGCTTGCTGGATGGAAGAAAAAAGCGGAGGACGCAGAGAAAGAATTCAATGCGAAGATCTACGAAAGAGATTTTGACGATGCTCTTAAAACTGCATTGGAAAATGTTAATTTTTCATCTCCAGCAGCTAAAAGATCTGTTACCGCTGATATCAAATCAGCTGGTCTTAAGCTTAAGGACGGAAAGATTCTTGGACTTAATGATCTGCTTGAACAGATGAAACAGGATGAACCTGATACATTTGTAGATGAAAGTCAGCAGCAGGCCCAGCAGCAACAGGCGAGATTTGCAACAGCGCGGATTGGACATCAGCAGACACCGGGAAACATGACAAAGAAAGATATCGAAGCAATCAAAGACCCGTCCGAAAGACAGGCGGCGATCGCTCAGAACATCCAGTTATTCCAGTGATTTTTTTTACACCGGCTATACACCAGAGTATAGCCGCTAACCCAATACCTTAATAGTTATGGGTAGAAAGGATTTTTTTATATGGCAGCAAAAGCTAATCTTATTATGACAGATGATGTCCAGGTAGCAGCACGTGAGATTGACTTTGTAACCAGATTCGAAAGAAACTGGGAACACTTGCGTGAGATTCTGGGTATCATGAGACCTATCAAAAAGCAGCCGGGTGCTGTACTCAAGTCTAAATACGCAGAGGGTACTTTGCAGAGCGGAAAAGTGGCAGAGGGTGAGGAAATCCCTTATAGCAAATTCGTTGTGAAAGAAAAAGACTATGCGGAAATGACTATCGAAAAGTACGCAAAGGCTGTATCTATCGAAGCAATCAAGGATCACGGTTATGAGAACGCTGTTCAGATGACTGACGATGAGTTCCTTTTCCAGCTTCAGACTGATGTTACCGGAAGATTCTATGACTATCTGAAAACCGGTACACTTACTTCCACAGAAACTACATTCCAGATGGCTCTGGCAATGGCTAAGGGTCGTGTTGAGAACAAATTCAAGCAGATGCACAGAAATGTGACTGGCGTCGCTGGATTTGTCAACATTCTGGACGTATATGAATACCTCGGAGCAGCTGAAATTACTATTCAGAACCAGTTCGGATTCCAGTACATGAAAGACTTTATGGGATTCAACACAATCTTTTTACTGTCTGACAGCGAAATCCCGAGAGGACAGGTTATTGCAACACCTGTCGAGAACATCGTTCTGTATTATGTTGACCCGAACGAATCTGACTTCGCAAGAGCAGGGCTTGTATACACCGTATCTGGCGAGACAAACCTGATCGGATTCCACACTCAGGGCAACTACCACACAGCAGTTTCCGAAGCGTTCGCAGTTATGGGACTGACTCTTTTTGCGGAGTACATTGATGCAATCGCAGTAATTACCATTGATGAGACACCAACGCTTGGCACTCTGACAGTAACATCTGCGGCAGGAACAGCAACTGGTGATACAAAAATCACTGTAAACCCGGCTAAAGAAAACGCTAACAATGTGTACAAGTACAAAGTTGCATCTTCTGAGACTGCCGTAGACTACGGACAGAATGTGAAGAACTGGAGCGCGTGGGATGGCGAATCTGACATTACCGCAACAACAGGGCAGGTTATCACGGTAGTTGAGTGTGACAGCACCTATAAGGCACTGAGTGCAGGACACGCGACTGTAACAGCAAAATGATAAACGCAGGAGGTAACTGGCATGGCTTATGCAGATTATGAATTTTACACAACTTCATATTTCGGTTCAGTTGTGCCAGAAGCCGACTTTCCACGACTGGCAGAAAGAGCCAGTGATTTTGTGGACACAATGACGTTTGACAGACTGGTGGATGGACTGCCAGAAAATGAACGCTCACAGAAGCGTATCAAAAAGGCGGTCTGCTCACTGGCTGAATTAATGTATCAGATTGAGCTTGCTGAAAAGAATGCTATCAATCAGGCATCGGCAAATGTAACCGACATAAATGTCGGGAACATCTCAACAGGCATTGTAACCTCTGTATCATCCGGCAGCGAATCCATCTCTTACGCAACTCCTCAGCAGATTGGAGCAAGCGCAAAGGAATGGAGCGCTGTGTATGCCGCCGCCGGGGACGTACAGAAAACGAACGACTTACTTCTTAAGGCAGCTTTACCGCTTCTGATGGGAGTAAGAACGAATGAAGGGATACCGATTTTATATGCAGGATTTCAAGGTTAATATCTTAGGCTCTGAATGGAGCGTGAAGTTCGGGAACGAGAAAGAATATCCGAATCTGACAAATGTAGATGGATATACTGATTTATCAACACGGGAAATTGTGGTTGATGATATGGAGGCATCACAGGGACAGATTGGAGCAAAAGCAGACCTTGAAAGCTATCAGAAACAGGTTGTTAGACACGAAATCATTCATGCATTTCTGCTTGAATCTGGACTTGATTCCAATTCGAACAGTGCTGACAGTTGGGCTGTGAACGAAGAAATGGTCGACTGGTTTGCTATTCAGTCACCGAAGATTTTTAAAGTGTTCAACGAATATGATTTGATGTAATTGTGTGAGGTATATCAATGAAATTTAGAAAGAAACCAGTTGTAATTGAAGCATTTCAGTATGATGGCGATTTGAAAGATAGGGACGGCGAGTATTATGTGCCGGACTGGGCAGTAAAAGCCTTTAAAGAAGGAACAATGTATTATATTATTCCAAGGACGAAACCATCTGATATTCCAGAATTGTATATCAAAACTCTGGAAGGCAATCATCATGTATCTATTGGTGATTATGTTATCCAGGGTGTAAACGGAGAATTATATCCGTGTAAACCAAATATTTTTGAAAAAACTTATGAGGAGGTATCTGAATGATGGACATTTCAACATTAGGCTCATGTATAGCAATCGTTATGATCTGCTACATCGTAGGAATGGGCTGCAAAGCATCAAAAGGAATCTCTGATGAATGGATTCCAGTAATCATGGCGGTTATTGGTGGTGTTCTCGGAGCAGTCGGGATGGGAGTTATCCCGGATTTTCCGGCAACGGATTATATCACGGCAGTTGCGGTCGGTATGTTTAACGGATTGTCGGCTACTGGTGTGAATCAGATTATTAAGCAGACAGCGCAGAAAGAATAATTAAGGAGAGGGTATCATGTACGAAAAAACGGTGACGATTTTCAATTATTATGAGAGCCCGACAACAAGAGATTCGTACTGGTATCCTCATGTTTTATCTGGCGTTGACCTCATTACCGACAAGGGAGCAATCCTTAAAAAGTACGGACCAGACGCAACTGACAACGCACAGTTACATGTTCGATATACCGTCCAGAACGACGATATAACCATTATCGATAAAGACGGCAAGATTCTTCCATGGGTGCCGCCTAAAGAGTGGAAAAGGCAGATTAATAACGCTCTGGAAGACACTATCACATTTTCGGATGAATCGTTCTTCTGGGAGGGTGAGTGGACTGGCGGAACGGTAATTGACAGTGATTATCGGAATGGATTCTACCAGTACATGAATGAGAACAGGGACAACGTGTTCAAGATTACCAGTGTAGGCGGTCCGTATACACTGATTCCACATTTTGAGATTCTGGGTAAGTAATATGAGCAAAATTCATCATTTCAAAGGATTCTCCGTAGTCGATGGAGATATGAAAATCAAACTGAATATGGACAGGTTCTCCAGACAGTATCAAGAAGCTCAGTATCTCCTTGACGGAATGGTTATGGACAGCATGATAGAGTTTATGCCAATGATTTCGGGAGATTTTATTGACCGAACAAGAGCCAAAAGTACATCGATGCAAGGGACTGGATTTGTATGTGCAGCGGCAGAACCATATGGACGTTTTCTTTATTTTGGAAAGACCATGGTCGACCCCGCAACAGGTAGCACCTGGGCAAGACGCGATGCGGAAAAGGTTCTTGTGAGTCAGTATTCTGGCAAGACAAACGCAAAGGAGAATCTTCAATATACAAAATCACCGCATACTCAGGTACAAGCTGAATGGTTCGATGCCGCTAAACGAAAATACGGCAGTACATGGCTTCGCAAAGTAAAAGCACAGGCAGGAGGTGGACGACATGGCAGATAAGCCAATTGGCAAAGATGCAACCGGATATGAGATTCTGACAGATGCCATGAAAGCACTTCTGAACCAGTATCCGGGACTGTATGAAAATGAAACAATCAAATTCGAGGAACTCGGCAAAGATTCCGGAATTGCGTTCTCGGCAGATAACGGCGCCTTGATTTATTCAGAAAAAGAAGATGTATGCGGAGTAATGCATCAGGTATGCCAGTATCCATTCTATGTGGTTTACCGCACGGCATCCGACAAGGAACGGCAGAAGTTATCTGTTCAGAAGTTCCTGGATAATCTCGGTAAATGGATATGTCGGGAACCAGTTGTCATAAACGGCGCTGAGACACGCTTATCTGCTTTTCCAGAGCTTTCACAAGGAAGAGTAATAAAACGTATCACTCGTGATAATTCCTACGGATTAGAGCCGCAGGAGAGTGGTGTGCAGGATTGGTTATTGCCATTGTCAGTACGCTACGAAAACACTTATGAAGTAATATAAAAGTAATATAACGAATAACAACCGGCTATCAGTTGGAGATAGTCACTAACCTACACAGCCTTTTAAAAGTTATAGGCAGAAAGGACATTTCTATGGCAGTTACAGGCAAGATTGACCGTAAATATATGGCACATTACATCGATGCAGGTTCCCTCTGTGGAGGACTGACACCGAAATATGAGCGTCAAGGAAAAGATCTGGAAGAGTACAATGTTGAACTCAATCCAGACACTGAAACATCTAAAAACATTATCGGAGAATCCACATTTAAACATAATGGCTATGAAGCTTCTTCTGACGCTGATCCATTCTATGCAGACACTACTTCTGATCTATTCACAGCATTACAGAAAATCGTAGACAACAGATACAAAGACGACAACCTCAAGACAAAAGCAGTTGAGGTTCATCTCTGGATAGAAGCCACAGCAGGCAAGTATGAAGCATATCAGCAGGATTGCTACGTTGTGCCGACCTCCTACGGCGGTGACACATCTGGCTATCAGATTCCATTTACCGTGAACTATGTTGGAGAACGTGTAAAAGGAAAATTTGATATCAGTTCCGGTACATTCACAGCTGACAGCGAATAAGCACATATAAAAGGAGGGCACGCTAAATGGCAAAAATAATTAACACCAAAATTGATGATGGAATTCTCATCTTTACATTCACAAACAACGAAGACGAAATCTTTTCTTCTTTTAAGTTAAACCCGACAGACATTAATGTAGCAGCACGTGCCGAGGAACTGACAGAATACTTTGAACAGCTCAAAGATTCTATCCAGAAAGTCACTTCCGGCAAAGAAATGGCTGAACTCAATAAACAGATCGAGGACAAAATCAACTATCTGCTCGGATACGAAGCATCAAAAGACCTGTTTAAAGAGCCAATCACAGCAACCACTGTATTCGGCAATGGTCAGGTGTTTGCTTATATCGTTTTGGATAAAATCAGCGATGCGATAAAACCGGAAATCGAAAAGAGAAAAAAGAAAATGCAGGCAGCAGTCAATAAGTATACGGAGAAGTATACAAAATGACCGCCTATGAGCTTCCCACCTCACTCAACATCAGTGGGGTGGATTTTTCTATCAGAACGGATTTTCGCGCGATTATTGACATTCTAATTGCCATGAATGACCCGGAGCTGGACGAACAGGCGAAAGCGGTAGTTATGTTACAGATTTTGTTTGAAGACTGGCAAAGTATACCGGCTGAGTGCTTGGACGAGGCCTGCCAGAAAGCATCGGAGTTCATCGACTGCGGACAGTCGGACGATAATCCAAACCACCCAAAGCCCCGTTTGATGGACTGGGAACAGGATGGAGATATGATTGTACCGGCTGTAAATAAAGTTGCCGGAAAAGAAATCAGGGCCGTACCGTATATGCACTGGTGGACGTTCTTTGGATATTTTATGGAATCCGGCGAGTGCCTGTTTAATACAGTTGTTGGAATTCGTTCTAAAAAGGCGAAGGGCGAAAAGCTCGATAAATGGGAAAAGAAATTCTATCAAGAGAATAAGAACATTATTGATATAAAAACACGTCTCAGCGAAGAGGAGCAAGCGTACAAGGATGCGCTGAATGAGATGTTAAACCTCAAATAGTTAGGAGGTGGACACATGGCTGCTGATGGCTCAGTCATTATTGATACTAGAATGGACACGTCAGGTGTCCAAAATGGCGTATCAGCTATAAAACAGTCATTTAACGGCCTTGGAAGTGCTGTAAAAAAAATTGGCCTGCTGATTGGTGGGGCTTTTGCAGTTGGCAAGTTAGTACAGTTCGGAAAAGAGTGTGTGGAACTCGGCTCTGACCTCACAGAAGTACAGAACGTGGTTGATGTTACATTTACCACCATGTCGGATAAGGTTAATGAATTCGCAAAGAACGCCATGACCTCAGCTGGTTTGTCAGAAACGATGGCAAAAAGGTATGTCGGTACATTCGGAGCAATGTCAAAGTCGTTCGGATTCTCAGAAGCACAGGCTTATGATATGTCAACAGCTCTGACACAGCTAACTGGTGATGTGGCATCATTCTATAACATTTCGCAAGACCTAGCTTATATCAAACTGAAATCAGTGTTTACGGGCGAAACGGAAACGCTCAAGGATCTTGGCGTGGTAATGACCCAGTCGGCACTAGACCAGTACGCACTGGCGAACGGTTATGGTAAAACCACATCCGCCATGACCGAGCAGGAGAAAGTAGCTCTGCGTCTGGCTTTTGTACAGAAACAGTTATCCGCTGCATCTGGGGATTTTATTCGAACATCGGATAGCTGGGCGAACCAGGTCAGAGTGATGCAATTGCAGTTGCAGTCTCTCAAGGCAACAGTCGGACAGGGATTGATTAATATTTTCACACCTGTTCTGAAAGTTATTAATATCTTGCTCGGTAAACTGGCGACTCTGGCGAATGCCTTCAAGTCATTTACGGAGCTTATTACTGGCAAGAAATCATCAGGTCAGACAAGTGGAAGTGGAGCAGGGCTTGCCGGAACAGACGCGATCGCAAATACAGCAGATCAGTATGGACAGGCGGCAGACAATGCAGAGAAATTGGCGGATGCCAATAAAGATAATGCAACAGCCACGAAAAAAGCAAATAAAGAAACAAAAAATTATCTTTCTTCATTGGACGAAATACACAAAGCCACATCTACAGGTAGCAACTCATCGTCCACGCTATCTCCATCTGGCGGAAGTGGTGGAGCAGGTAACAGTGGCCTTCCGAGTTCAGTAGGAAATGTGGACTACGGCAATCTTGCAGAGGGTGAAACTGCACTTGACAAGATTAGTGATTCTGCAAAGAAACTTGCTGATCTGCTCAAGAAGCTCTGGAAGCCATTTCAGGACGCATGGAAAAAAGAGGGCAAGAACACCATTGATGCGGCAAACATTGCTTTGTCGGGAATTGCGAAGCTCGCTAAGAGTGTAGGCAAGAGTCTTGTAGAGGTCTGGACAAATGGCACAGGCACAACGATGCTTACGACCATGCTGAGGATTGCTAAGAATGTGCTTAAAACTATCGGAAATATCACATCCGGTTTTGCGGATGCATGGAACAAGAACAATGTCGGGACGCAGATTATTCAGAACATTGCAGATGCTCTTGTGGTGGTTATGCAGTTTGTTGAAAAGATTGCGTCAGCTACGGCTAAGTGGGCGGCGAATTTGGATTTCTATCCGTTACTGGAATCTATTAGCAATTTAACCAGTGCGTATGCAGCAAATCTGGAATCTTTCGGAAATGTTCTTGAACGGATTTATAACAATATCGTTCTCCCGATGCTGAAATGGGTCATTGAGGTAGGACTCCCGACAGTAATCAATCTAGTGTCTGATTTGACAGGATTTTTTGCGGATCACCAATCAATCATCGAAGCATTCGGTGCAGCTCTGATTGGGGCTTTTGCGGCAGCCAAAATCGGTGAAGCAATAACAAGCATAATGGGCTTTGTCGGAATCCTAAAAGATGGAATAGTTGGTTTTATAGCATTAATGACTGGTTCAGGCGGAATCATGGGTGGATTGTCTGCGATTGCGACGGCTATTGGACCAGGTGGGCTTGTAGTAATTGCAATCGGCGCAGTTATTGCCGCCGGTGTACTTCTGTATAAAAACTGGGACACCATCAAAGCCGTGGCTAAAGATGTATGGACTGCGGTTGTTGGCTTTTTTAAGGTTATGGCAGCCGGTATCGCTGCTTGCTTCAAAGATATTTTGCAAACCGCTACAGGAATCTGGTCAGAAATCAAAAAAGTATTTGTGCTTTTTGGAAATTGGCTAAAATCTGCATTTTCCAATGACTGGACGAAACAATTTGGAGTCTTCGGGAACGTCCTCAATGCTTTCTTTCGAAATGTGAAAAATATTGTGAATAGTATTAGGAAGGTTTTCGATGGTTTGATTAATTTGATCGTTGGAGTCTTCACAGGTGATTGGAAGAGAGCGTGGGAAGGCGTTAAGCAGATTTTTTCTGGAGTATGGCAAGGTCTTGCTTCCATCGTAAAATCTCCGTTGAATGCAATTATTGGTGGATTCAATGCCATATTAGGCATTATTAATAGTTTGATTAACAAAATTAATGGAATTAGTTTCAAGATAACAGTTCCTGATTGGGTTCCCAAAATTGGCGGCTCGTGGTGGGGATTTAACGGATTCAATATTCCAAATATTGGAACTATTCCATATCTGGCAAAAGGTGCGGTCATACCACCTAGAAGCGAATTTCTGGCTGTCCTTGGTGACCAGAAACAGGGTAATAACATTGAAACACCAGAAGCACTGCTTAGAAAGATTGTTCGTGAGGAATCTGGTGGACAGCAGAGCGGTGGAAATTATCGTTTTATCGCTCAGATTAACCGAAGAACAGTATTTGACGAAATCATTGAAGAAGCAAGGTTGAGACGTGATACAAGCGGCAGAAATCCGTTTGAGCTGGCATAGGAGGCGAGTGCATGGCATCTATATTATTGAGCAAATCTATAACGGATAGGTATAAGATAAATGGCAAGCACATGCCTCAGCCAGACAAGGATATGGCGTGTAATTTTGAAACAACTTACTCCGAAGGAAGCGATCGTACGCAATTTGGAAAAGCTATATTAGTTCCATTATTTACGGTTGTTCAGTACAGCTATGAGGCTAGCAATATACCAGTGAGTGAAGCAGAAGAACTTATAAACGCAATAATACATGGGAAACCTTTTAATTTGTATCACTACTCCATAAGGCACCATGATTGGCGTACAGAATCATTCTATGTTGGAAAGGGAACGTTTTCCATAGCTTGTGTAGCACCTGGTGAAGAATACTATTCCAAGATATCTTGTAACATGCAGGGGGTGGATCCGCTTGATTAATGTATCAGACGCATTTAAGCAAAAACTACAGAACGGAGAAAAAGTCTGGCAGGAAGTGGAAATCACTTTCCCTGACGGAACTGCAAAAACCGTAAAAGATGAAATTATGAGTGGTAACAACTCATTTTCTGATTGTGCAGAAAGCAGCAGCTTTCCAATCGGATGTGTAATCTGCAAATCCATGACGCTTGAGTTAGATAACACTTCTGATCAGTGGAAAGATTATTATTTCTATATGGCAAAAGTCCATGCGTATCTTAAAATGCAGATTGATGCCGATACTATTGAGACTATCGATAAAGGCGTATATACAGTTACAACGCCAGAACAGTACGGTGAAATCCTTAATCTTACCGCCTTGGATGATATGTACAAGACCAATGCCGTACACTCAACAAAGCTGGTTCTTCCACAGACGGTTGAGAGTCTGGTGAGGGATGCATGCAGTACTCTTGGTATCACAGCTGGTTTTTCGAAGATGGCGCATGGCAATCTGATTGTCAATGAACTCCCAAAAGATATGACATATCGTCAACTTTTCGGATGGGCTGCCATGCTTGATACCGCGAACGCACGTCTTGACAGCAACGGAAGCTTGCAGTTTGTCAGATGGAATCTGGATGCTGTTCCGAACATTGAACTCAAAGATTATATCAGTATGCCGACAGTATCAAGCGACGACATAGTGATAACTGGAATCAATATAATAAGCGGTGATAATTCTGAAACATATGGAACTTCCGGTTACATTTTGTCCATGGAGAACAATCTTGTGGGTGAATCCGATCTTGCAACAGTGGCAGCACAGATTGGTGATTCCATTATCGGTGCAAAATTCAGAAATCTCCAAGGAGATATGGCGTTCAATCCGCTGTTAGAATTTGGTGACGTGGCTTATACCTATGATCGTAATCTTAACCAATACGTTACTCCTCTAACAGATGTATCGTACACAATTAACGGGAAAACTACTCTAAAAACACAGGCTGACGATCCGATCAGAGGAATGAGTCTATACTATTCTGGAGTCACAAAAGCAATCGTTGCAGCACGTCGGCTTGTTGAGAAAGAAAAAAACGCCAGAGAGCTAGCAATCGAAAAGTTGCAGGAATCTCTTTCTGTCGGAAGTGGACTCTTTGCGACTTATGTTCAGCAAGAAGATGGAAGCACAATCTCATATTTTCACGACAAGGGCACTCTGGAAGAATCAAAAAATGTGATCAAAATCACATCTGAGGCAATCGGCGTATCAAATGATGGTGGTAAAACATATCCGTTTGGTTTCCAATTAACCGGAACCATGATAACAAAATTGTTATACGCAGAGGGAATTAATGCGGATTTTATTAACGCCGGTGCACTTACTATTAAGGACGAACAAGGAAATATAATATTTTCCGTCAACATGGACACAAATTCTGTGTACATCAACCCGGAATATCTGATGATTGGAGACGTGAGCCTGTCTGACAAAATTAAAGAATTGGATGAAAATGTTGCCGCAGCTAAGAACATGACCATGACACTTTCAAATGAGTATCAGGCGATTTCTACTGATGAGAACGGAAATATCCCCGGAGAGTTTCCACAGGTGCAGACCACCGCACAGGTAATGTACGGAACGATGGATGTAACGGACGATTGCAGTTATACGATCACGGAATCTGAAAATGTGACCGGAATCTGGGATAAACCTACGCACACTTATACTGTTAGCGAAGTTACGGCAGACAATGTATGGGTTGACATCAAAGCAGTGTATCTGAATGCTCTCACCATAACCAAAAGATTCAGCGTCTCTAAACAGAAATCTGGTACTCCCGGAAGAACTTACGTGTTGGAATCATCTACTACAATTCTGAAAAGAGAAAGCGAAAACAGCATAACACCGAATGTTGTGATATTTAGCGCGTACTACCGTGATGGTGAGAACACAGGTAGAACAGATTATGCCGGAAGATTTGTTATTGAGGAAACGTCCGATGGAAAGACATGGAAGACAGCTTATTCGAGTGTAGCAGATGAGACCAGCGTTAACTACTATGCAGATTACGTTTTTGCGGATTCTGATGGAGTATTGGTTGCAGACAGCGACGGTTCACTGATTGGTGCCCGTTCAAAAGATATCGTAGGATTACGGTGCAGCTTGTACGCATCGGGTGGAACCACGAATCTGATTGACACAGTCAAGCTTGATGTTATCACAGAAGTCACGGCTCTGACGCAGGAAGATATTTTGAAACTCCTGACCAATGATGGAGAATGGAAAGGCGTTTACAGGGGTGCGGATGGGGAACTGTACATTTCGTTCAGCGCCGCAATGGGCGGTTTGTTGAAGCTGGGAGGAAAAAACAATGGAAATGGTGTTTTGCATATTTACGATACCTACGGCAGGGTCAAAGCAACATTAAATTACAATGGACTTGTTGTCTATGATACACCATTAAATCCTGACACTACAACATCACAAAAATACTCGGGACTTCTTTTTAATGGAGCATCAATCAAACCAGTAGATGGAACAACAAATTTAATTGATGACGACGAGATTATTGAAATTGATACCGACGGAATATTTTATGGTAGGTATGTAAGTGACGATGGCAGTCCTATCTTTGACGCAGAATTTAGTATCTTATATGCATATGAATTTGATTGCAATGATTTTTCTTGCAACGGTGGAAATGCAAAACTCGAAAGTGTTAAAACTGATTCTGCGGAAATCAAAGATGCAACGATTACAAATGCCGTAATCACTAATCTAAAAAATGTAGTAATTACAAATTCAAGACTTGAAGGAGATGTTATAGGAAGTATTTCAGGCACAGCATCTCTTAAAAGTTTGAAATTAACAAATCTCCAATCTGCCACAGATGGTGCAGCGTTAATTGTCAGTTCTTCGGGAATGGTATTTAAGCGATCATCCTCATCCAAACGTTACAAGGATATCGGTGGATCCATAATTCCATCCGAAATCGAAGAATGGTACAAAATAGAACCAGTCTGGGCGAAATACAAAGACGGTTATCTTGCGGAAGGCGACGAAAACGAGGGACGCTATCTGCCTATGTTCATTGCGGAGGATGTAGAAGAACATTTTCCACAGGCAGCTACACATGTGAACAATCAGATAGAAGACTGGAACTACCGTATGATGATCCCGGCAATGTTTGCAATGATTAAACAGCAAAAATCCGAAATAGACAACCTAAAAGAGGATATCAAAGAACTGAGAAAAAATATAAAAGAAATGAGAGGTGAATAATATGACAGATGCATTAAATGTAAAGAAAATCAGCGCATTCTCAGACAACACGGCACCGGCAGATACAGATTGTTTCTTGACAGCTACGGGAGATGTGGCAAAGAAAACAACCGTTGCGCAGGCAAAAGAATTGTTTGGCGTCAATTCCGGACTGAAATTATTGGAAGTCACAACAGTCAAATTTAAAGCTCCATCTACTGCAAGCGGAGCATCTACAGGAACCATAACCACAGCATTTAACGTTGCCGATGGGGCCACTGTATTTGTCCCGATATACCTTGCGAGCGGATGGCTTACACCCGCAAGCTGTTCGGCTGTTGCTGGCAAACTCAATGTAAGTTTCATCAATGCCACAACCGCAGTACATAGTACCGATGCAACATTTCTTGTTTTACAATTTGCTGAATTTTAGAAAGAGAGGACAAAAGAATGCTCAAAGAAAATATCGCAGTACTCAGAAAAATCCTGTATGCGGTTGAAACCGGTGGACAGGTATATGGAAAACAACGTTACAATGCGTTCATTGGTGCCGGTGCAAACACTCCGAACGAAAAAGCAATCACTATCGGAGCTGGTCAGTGGTATGCAGGCGAAGCCAAACGGCTCTTGCAGAAAATACAGAGAGGAAATCCGGCACTATTCAAAAAAATGGACACTCAGGGGCTTGAATCCGACCTGTTGAAAAAGAACTGGTCTACCTATGCGATTTCCCCGTCATCCGCAAAAGCAAAATGTATCATTTCTATCATCAGTTCCGATCTCGGCATCAAATGTCAGGATGAGCTGATGGAAGAACAGATTGCCGAATATTCTGAAAGTATCACGAAGAAATACGGAACCATGCCGGACGATGCCATGATGGAATGCATCAACATTATTCATCAGGGCGGCGCATCTGCATTACAGAGGATCCTGAGTAAGGTCAAAAAGCCTTATACTTCAGAAACCATTTATGCAGCATTGTGTACAGATCCAGCAGACCCGAGACCGAATCAGGTCGGTGATTACACGACGAGACAGAAGAAAGTCATCGAGATGATTCGGGTATATGCAAAAAAGGAGGCAACACCAGTGACGAAAACAAAATTACAAAAATTCACAGAACTCGGTGATTATTACGCAAACAATGGCGGCAATAAACCGTATCTGGAAAAACGCACAAACGCTTATCTTGATGATTTCCAGAAAAATGCCGGATATAACAATTACACCAAATTTGCCCGTGACGTAAATTCCTGGGGGCAACCGGGGTGTCAGGCACAACCTTGGTGCGCAGAGTATCAGTTCTGGAAGTTGGCGAAAGTCTTAGGTATTACAAAAGCATTGCAGATCATGGGTGGTGGATTCTACAACTGCAAGAGTGTTACAAACCACGCTAAATCCAATGGAACATGGCACAGCACACCAAAAGACGGAGCACTTGTTATCTTCCGTGATGGCTCTCACATCGGATCTGTCCGCTCTTATAGCAATACGTACATCTACACCAACGAAGGAAACACTTCAAGTGCAGCAGGAGTCATTGCAAACGGCGGATCCTGCCGAAATAAACGCTATCTTCGCAGCGATCCGGCAATCGATGGTTATGTTTGGATTGACTGGGGAGAAGAGAAAACTGTCGCAGAAACATGGAAAGCAACAGGCACAGCAACATCCACGGTTGACGACCTGTACATCCGCGAGACACCGAACGGATATGTTCTCGGACAGATCAATAAAGGCAATCGTGTTGAAATCAATGGTGAAAAGTCTGGAATGTGGACGAAAGTCAAAGTTGCCAACATTGGCGTTGGTTGGGCTGCTACCAAATATCTTAAGGTTGATGGAACAGAAAATGCAACTGCAACAGTAATCACCAATAAACAGGATAAGACACAGAAGCTCTTTGACGGACAGGTTACAGCAAAGCCTACTTTGTATGTACGTACTTGGGCCGGAAAAGAATATCCGACACTCAAGAAGATTCCATATCTGAAATATGGTGCTCCGATCGAAGTCATGAACTATACTCAGAAAGCAAAAGATGGAACTCCATGGTACTACATTAGAATGAAAAATAAATACTATGGTTTCGTATCTTCCAAATACATTAAAAAAGTATAAAAAATATCCCGGGGTTAATTCCCCGGGAGTTTCTTTTTGAAATTAATGATATCTTCTATGTACTGACGAACTGGCTCATTGATGTTATCATTAATCATTTTTTTGAATTTTTGGGAAAATGTCTAGCTCAAAATTGATTTCATTACCTTTGCCGTAAGTATTTTTAATGTTTTTTGAGTAGACGACTTTTTCAACCAGACTCTTGAGCATTCTATTTCGTGATTCCATGTTAAGGTTCCAATAGTTATTAAGTAATTCTTCGCAACGTGGAACAAAATCCGACTGTTGTGCCTTAATATTCTCATCGTGTTCGATTTCTTCTCTCAAGTTCGCAATAGTATCAGAGCATGATTGTATAGATGCGGATATAGTTTTGGATCGTTCAAGGAAGACTTCTGTGGTGTAGATTCCTTGCTCAAGCAGATCATATTGTTTTGCTTTTTGGGAATTTAAGCTTTCCAGCTCACTTTCTTTTTCGCGTATAAGATTTTGTTTGGATGTTATACCGGAATCAATAGTGTTAGACGGAACATTAATATCATTGTTTAACTTATATTCCTCCGCAATCTCCCTAATTCCATCAATCACAGCTTTTTCAACTAGAGATAATTTGCTGCTCACTGTAGAGCAAGACGTATATGGACACATGAGAGTATCTTCCTGCCCACGTTTTTGATAAGGGCGTCGGACCATAGCTCGCCCACATTTATTGCAATAGACAATTCCGGCAAGCGGATTGCGAACTGTGTTTTTTATGCTGATCGGACGATACGGATTCTTTTGACGTATCTCTTGCACAGAATTATACAGATCGTCTGATATAATAGCCGGATGTAATCCTTCGCAGATAAGGACATCCTTAGATCGTGGACGCGTCTTGACCACTTGTCCGTTCTGTATAGCCTTTACTGTTTTTCTCCCGTTCCATCGTATTTTCCCGATGTATACCGGATTTGTTAGAATTCCCTGTATACTAGCAGGAGTCCAGTCACCGCCTAGTGCAGACTCTATTCCCATTTCATTTAATTTTCGCACAATCTTCGCAACCCCAATTTGCTCGCAGCCATCACCGGCATACCAAGTGTAAATCATCTTTACGATCTCGGCTTGAGCTGGAACGGGTCTGAGGGTATAACCTTTTTCTTTTTCGAGTTTTACTCTTTCGTATCCGTAAGGTGGCTTGTTGCCACAGTATTTACCTTCTTTTACGGATGAGATTCTACCATTATTCAATCGACGCTTGATGGTCTTATACTCTCTACGGCTCATAAAAAGTCCAAACTCAAAATACTCTTCGTCAAATTCATTGTTTGGATCGTATATTTTTGTAGGAGTGATAATCTTCGTGTCAGAGTACTGAAAAGCTCTGGACACAACGCCTTGGTCGATAGTGTCACCTCTGGCAAGACGTTCTACTTCGACAACCAGAACACCGTCCCACAGCCCGGATTCTACTTCGTGGAGAAGTTTTTGCATGACTGGACGCGCGGAGATTGTTTCGCCGGAAACCACTTCTCTGTAGATGGCACCAATGCTATAGCCTTGTCTTTTTGCAAGGTCCAGCAAGATATGTTCGTGTCTGGCAAGAGTTTCACCCTCCCCATGCGCCTCAGCTTCCCGGTCGGCTCTGGATTTCCTCAAATAGATGCATACTGATTCATTCATTTTATCATTCTCCTTTTTACACTTGTATGGCAATCCCGGAGATGATATACTTAATGTGCAGGTAAGATTTTTCTCTGGAATTGTCTTATTTTTAAAAACCGGTCCTCGTTGGTAGCGAGAGCCGGTTTTTTTTATCATTTATTCTATTTCATCAATATCAAGAGAATATCCAAGTACTTCTCCGACATCCGTACATTTTCCTTTCAATGTAACAGTGTCGCCTTTTGACATAGATGCTATTTTAGCTTTCTGGTCGTCGTTTTTGATGTAACACTGAACTCCAATAATCTCAAAATCTCCATCAGCCATAAGATCAATATATTTTCCGGCTGCATCAATGTTTGTGAGCTTTCCGGTAATCTCAAGGTATTTACCTTTATATTTGTCAGACGCTCCCATAGCGTTATTATTAAGGGCATCCATCATGTCATTCACGGAAACAGTAGTGTACTCGATTGGTGTAGCTTCTTCTTTTTGTTTGGTAGCAGCTTCTTTCTTTTCTGTAGAAGTAGTGGCTGCTGTGTTTTTATCTGATCCCGAATCACTTTCGCCCGTGACAGCACCGATAACCACTCCTATGATAAGTATTAATACAACCCATTTTAATATTCCACTTTTTTGTTTCTTTCTACAATGTGGACATATTTTTGCATCTTTTGGAATGTCCATCTTACAATGTTTGCACTTCTTGGTTTTTTCTTCGCTCATGCTTTATCTCCCTCCAATGACGTAGTTTTCATATTTTTCTCTTATTTTTGCAAGTTCTCTTTGCCTGATCGGGACGATCGCACCAGATACCATCGTAAAAAAATGGCTTACTTCGCTTACCTCGTCCATATTAACAATATAGCTCTGGTGGCAGCGCAAAAATCTTCCGTCAAGACTCTTTTCGATATCATTGAGCTTTCCTCGTTCCTTGTGTGATATTCCGCACGTGCAATGGATCATTATGTATTTGTTCTGGCTTTCGATGTATTCAATATGCCGGAATTCAGCTCTGTGAAAGTAGTCCTTGTTCTTGATGGTAAGCGTTTTTTCACGGATATTTTCGAGAGTCTGCTCAACAACTGAATACATTCTTCCATGCTCAGAGCCTTTAATGATGTAATGAACCGGCAGCACATCAAGCGCATCAAATACATATTCTTTGCGCTCTGTCCAAAAAGTGATATTTCCATAGTATCCGATTTTTCTTAATCTTTTGGCAATCTCTATGCCATTTTCTCCGTTAATGGATACATCAAGAATTATTATGTCATACCATTCACCATCTGAAGCATCGTCGATCAAAGGCTTTCCGCTGGTGTAGGTGGTTATTGTATATCCACCATCACCATGCTCTTTTAGATATCGGTCAATGCTACTTTTGAAAATCTCAATTCGTAAATTATCATCGTCACAAATCGCAATTTTCATTCAAATCATTCCCTTATGGGCGTTGTTTTCGCCATTTGCAAAAAAAAGTGTTTAAATATGCTATTTTTATTATAGCATCGTTAAATTTAGTTGTAAATAGACGTTTTTAGGTGATTTATAAAATGAAAATAATCAAAAATATACTAATTATAATAGGAGCTGTGCTTTTGCTTAATTACATTGTTTATTTACCAATGTGCGTAGACGATTATATCCGCGAAGAGTCAGAAGTGTATTCTGTCCAAAATGCGTACAGATCTTCTACCCTACATAAGAATAGCGCCCATGAAATAAAGCAGACCATGCCGCCATTTTTATTCGCCCTGCCGCTAAACAGAAAAGACTATATCTTTGATATTACGAATAATTTCTATGCAATCATAAACATATCGGTGTATATCTGGCAGTTTCCAAGGGCAAACATTAGCGATATAATAGCAAAAAATGAACGAATGTTCGGTTATATTTCCCACAAACCGCACATATACTGTAATGTAGGTGGTAATTGCAATAGGGAGGGTTATTTATGGATTATAAGAAGGAGATTATTGAGATGATACAGAAAATACATAGTGAATCAATGATAAAATTTATTTACGGGTGCGTAAAAAGGGCTTATAAGGAAGAAAGGGCAGGAAAATGATTCCTACCCTTGTGCTTTAGAAAATAAACTTCTCAAAAAAATCACATAACAAATCTTTTTTATCGGGCGGCAGGTTATCGTATTCAAGAATGATTCTTTTGAAACGAGGGTCTGACTGCTCGATTTTTGTAACTACATCTCCAAATTCAATATCAGGGTCTTGATTCTCTTTTAAATCTGTCAAATCTGACATTCTTATTCGGAAATAATCGGCTAAGGCTCTAATCTTTCCGGTTCCCGGCATCGAATTACCTTTGCACCACATATTAAATGTAGATGCGTTTGTTCCAATGGCTTCAGCGATTTCCTTTTGCTGCTTACCACTTCTTGAAATGTACTTATTAAGATTGTTCGAGAAGATCTTTTTCTGCTCTTCAGTTGTCATGGTTGTCATGATTCTTTTCCTCCTTACATTTTGTATTGTACATCATATTTATAAAAAATTCAATAGTTAATTCAATTATTTTGAATTTTGGTGTTGACAATTCAATACAGTTGAATTATAATAAGCTCAGAAGTTAAGAAAGGAGATGAGCAAATGCCAAAAATTTCATTAGAAGCTGTTCGAGTGAACGCAGGATACAATCAGAAAGAATGGGCTGAAATATTCGGTATTTCCAATGTAACTGTAGTTAATTGGGAAAAAGGAAAAACAGAGCCGACATTATCACAGCTCAGAAAAATGAGTGAGCTTTCTGGAATTCCTATGGACTTTATTTTTGTGCCAAATAACTTCAATTAAATTGAATTAGAAGGGAGCAGTTAATAATTGAACAAATCAGATATTCAGTATCTATTTGATTATGTAAGAGATTTGCAGAAACAGGTAAATCAGTTAAAAGTGGCGATTCTTACCGGGGAAGCGAATGGATTAGAGCTTCCAAATCCTATCCATCTGGAACCCGGCAAAAGAATACCACTCGGACATCTTGCAGACGATCTACTTGATACAGAATTTCAAAATTGCGGAAACGATACTTGTGATAAGAGCAATGAATGAGATTGCAGTAGTCACTTTAAAACGGTAAGTATCTTCTCTGTATATTTTCATTTCAACTTCACCGTCTTGAGTGACCACATAGCCCTCATACCCACGCACGGGTTGCTTGTGCAAGAATCCTTTAGATGCTAAGTATCTATACATTTCGTGATTCTCGGTATCTTGTGCAGTGGTTCCGTTATTTTTAAGAACGGACCTCATTAGCCGATATTGTTTCCCAGTTATCATTTAATCACCTCCCATCTACAGGGAGTATATCACAAGAAAGGAGTGAGCACATGTCAGAAAAAGAAAAAAAGAATCGTTGAAAAGCTGAAAGACGCGATTCCTAATATGTCGGAATTTGACAAGGGATACATTCTCGGTAAGACGGAAAGTTTTTCCGAGAATAAGCCAGATGATTCTGATAAGGCACAGAAAGAAAGTTCATAAAGGAGTAAATGATGTTTGATTGTATAGAACGCAAAGACATTCTCGGACGAATGACGGTTGTAATAAACACAACAACAAAAGACTGGAATAGATTACTTGAAACAGGTCTCTGGGACAAGGTTGTGGGTGTTCTTAACAATGAGCCTAAATCACTTGAAGAAAGAGTCTCTGATCTTGAAGCCAAATATCATAATCTATTGTAGAAAGGAGAGTTTGTAATGGCAGTAATCAAAACAATCAAAAAAGGGTCTGGGGTAATCAGGATACATGATGATTACTGCAAGGATAACACACCGGAAGACAATCAGAGAATTGTAGATGAGTGTTCAAGAATCATCTTGAGCTACTATCGAAGAAAAGAAGCAAATTTGACGTAAGCGCCCCGGAGGGAGTCGACACCTCCACCCCGGAGCCGTAAACCACTAAACCAACCTTAGCGGATTACAGGACAATCATATCATTTCTTCCTGTATTTCGCAAGAGAACAGGAGGATTTTTTATGAAGAAAACCGAGGGTAAAAGCACAATGGACAGTGCAAAGATAACAAGCTTTGAAGATTTTGAAAACTTCTACGCAGTAGAAGTCGTAAGAGAAGCCAAGAAACAGACACAGAAATGGTTCTGTGCATGGGGAATTACCATGGCAGCATTGATTCTTTCAAATGCAGCGTGGGTATTTCTTAGATAAAAGGAGGCATAAATGAAGAAATATCGTAAACGAGAAGTTCTGATGTCAATAGTAATCGGGATCCTTTCAACATTTCTTCCAGTATGGGAGTGGACAAACGGACTTGATCGGATTCTGACAGCGGCAGTTATAAGTCTGATTCTGATAGGAAATTTATGAAAGGAGAAAAAATGAACAATGAACGAGGAGAAAATTAAAGAATTATTTGAATTGTGTCTGAGAATTTCAAGTGAAACAACGGCGCATGTGAATTTTGACTATACGGCGCATGATGACATGTCTGTAGTTGTCATCTATATTTTTAATAATTCCGGGGAAATTATAAGGCATTTTATATTATGCCAGTTTCACGACTTTGAGTCCGAATCTCAGAATTACGAAAATGCAAAGAAATGTCTTCTGGGACTGCTTATCAATGGGAGGTGTCCGTTAAATGAATCTTGAAAAATTAAGGCTTCTTCCAAAATGGGATATGGTACTTGCAGTGAATGTCCTCTTGGAGGAACTGAACAAGCGAAATGTGCCTATTGTTGATTGGGAAAATCCAGATATGTTTATCGACCATCTCGAATATCACGCCACTGATTCCATTCAGAACGGTAAGACGGTTCCGGGCATGGGAGATAAGTCAGACGCGATCTATTGTTTTTTTAAGCAGTTAAAGGAGCCAGTCTATGAACGAAAGAATACAAGAAGTCTTGAGACTGATTGATGTTCAGCTTGCAATTGCTCCAGATAATCCAATAGAGGAGCAGTATAAGGCGAGAACATTAGCGAGTTACACACAAGCTCTAAATGGGCTTTTAGCGGCTCAGAAATCTTACAAGGAGGAAAGTATCAATGAGCGAGTTTGAAATCCGTATTCCGGCGAGAAAGAAACAGCCTGCAACTGATAAGGATAACCCGGCTGTAAAAGTTTCGCCAGACGCATACAACGCACTGGTTGAAATCTATAACGAATCGACCTTATCAATGAAAGATATCGCAAGCTTGCTGATCGTTGAGGGCAGCAAACATGTGGTTTATGACAAGGAGGAATGACAATGGCAACACCAGTATTGATTATTGGAAAATCTGGTTCCGGTAAAAGCACCAGTTTGAGAAACTGCCAGAATTCTGACTGGAACCTTATCAGAGTATTGAACAAGCCGCTTCCGTTCAAAGGAAAGATTGACGGATGGTTTACAGATGATTACCAGCAGGTAATGAAGTGCCTGATCGCATCAAAAGCGGAGTCAATTGTAATTGATGATGCAGGTTATCTTATTACGAATCATTTCATGAAAGGACACGCTTCTGCTGGAAAAGGCAATGCAGTGTTTGCTCTGTACAATGATATTGGAGACTATTTCTGGAATCTTATCCAGTTCATTGTAACAAAAGTACCGCAGAATAAAATTGTTTACCTTATGATGCATGAAGAAAAAGATGATTCCGGGGAAGTAAAGCCTAAGACAATTGGTAAACTTCTGGACGAAAAGGTTTGTATCGAGGGCATGTTTACTATCGTTCTTCGCTGTATTGAAGAGAGCGGAAAACACTTATTTGTCACTCAGTCCAGTCAGGGAGCGGTAAGCAAGTCCCCGATTGGGATGTTTGACAGTTTGACTATTGATAACGACCTTGCAGAGGTGGATAAGGTTATCAGAGATTATTATGAATTAGGAGGAGCAGACAATGCAGAAACCAAATAGCTATGATACAACACAGGCAGCAGGAGAATTTGAACCAATTAAGCTTGGTGGTCACAAAATGGTTATTAAGCAGGTGTCCGAACGTCAGTCCCAGGGCGGACTGAATATGATCGTTGTCCTGTTTGATTTCGCAGATGGAGACGAGCAGGCAGGTTATTTTATGAAGCAGTTTGAGAATGATATTCGCCCAGACAAGAAATACCCGAATGCAGGCACAAACTACATGGTTATTGACGAGAGTGTAGATTATGGTGTTCGTAATCTCAAAACATTCATTACATGTGTAGAAAAGTCAAATCCGGGATTTGCTGTTAAGTGGGGCGATAACTTCGGACAGCAGTTCAAAGGCAAGCTGATCGGTGGCATCTTCCGTCTGGAGAAAGACTGGTACGACAATAAAGAAGTGAAACGCCACAAGCTTGCATGGTTCCGCAGCGTGGAAGGAATCAAAGATGCAGATATTCCAGAAGAGCGCACCACAAAAGCCTATGACGATCATCTGAAAGAAAAAGCTATCATGGGAGCGAATCCGGCAGGTACGGACTTTATTAGTATTCCAGACAGCGTAGCAGATGATGTCCTTCCGTTCAATTAATATAGAGGTGAGTTAATGGGATATACACATGGAATACCATGGAACGACGATCTTATCAAAGAAAATATCATGATAGTTGTTGAGAAATTGAATTTAGATCATTTTCCAACTCATTCCGAAATGATAGAAGTTTTTGGAAACAAAAGCCTTGCTTGCAAGATTGCAAAGCATAAAGGGACTGTATATTGGGCTGAAAAACTTGGACTGCCTCTTAAATATTCTGATACAACTTTTGGAAACAAATATGAAATAAAAGCAATTTCAGATATTTACGAGAATGTCGGATTGAATAGTGTACAAACAAGCTCAAGGCACCCTTATGATTTGCTTACTGATAACAGTGTAAAAATAGACGTAAAAGTATCTAAGGAATTTACAAACAATTGCAATTCAAAGGCATTTGCATTCAACCTTGAAAAGAAAAATCCGACTTGCGACATCTTCCTTTTATATTGTTTGAATGATGATGAAACATGTCGGAAGGTATTAATAATCCCTTCCTGTTCAACCCTCGGAAAAACGCAAATAGGAGTAGGAGAGAATAGTAAGTGGAATCGTTACGAAAATCGTTGGGAGATTATAAAACAGTATAGTGAATTCTTTGGAAAATACAAATACCAGAAGGATGTGATCTGATTGGTCGTACAATGTGATACACGTGAACACAAAAAGGAATGGGAACGGATTCAAAAGCAGTTTGACAGCCTTGGAGTACAGTATTTCCGATCAAAGTTATACTGTGGAGATTATCAGTCTTTGGACAATGCAAAGCTCTGTATTGACCGCAAAAAGGATTTACAAGAGCTATGTGGAAATGTCTGCCAGCAACACGAAAGATTCAAGGCAGAGCTTATCAGGGCCCGTGAAGCAGGTATACAGCTAATTATTCTTTGCGAACATGGGTCAGATATCAAGAGTGTAGGTGACGTGTATTTCTGGGAGAATCCAAGAAAGCACAAAGTTATCTGGAAGACAGTAAACGGTAAAAAGGTTAAGACTGTAATATCGGACAAGGCTGTTGATGGTTGCCAGTTGTACAAATCTCTTTGCACGATCAGAGATAAATACGGCGTCCGATTTGAATTCTGTACAAAAGAAGAGACTGGACGGCGAATCGTGGAGTTACTGACATGACGAAAGAAGAAATTAAGCAGCAGAACAGTATGAGAGATGTCCTGAATAGATATGGCATGGTTCCAAACAGAGCCGGCTTTATACAGTGCCCCTTTCATAGCGGCGACCGTACTGCTTCAATGAAAATTTACAAAGACAGCTACTATTGCTTCGGATGTGGCGCGACTGGAGATATTTTTACTTTCGTTCAGAATATGGATAATTGCGATTTTAAGACAGCTTTTACCATACTTGGGGGAACTTACCAGAAACCAGATTTCTCTTCCAGAATGGCAATATACCGCCATCAGAAACAGATGGAAATGCGACAGAAGGAAGAACAGAAGAAAAAGGCTGAACTGCAAGAATGCTTGTCTGATATAGATTTCTACCGGGCTATCATTGGCAGGGTAAAACCATTATCTGACGGATGGTGTGAAGCATGGAACAGGTTGCAACTTGCGCTATATCACCATGGATTCATAACAGGACTGGAAGAAGGTGATTGAAAGTGGAAATGATAAACAAGCTCACGAAGGATTCTATTCTGGACGAAGAAGTGTTTGACGAGATATTCAGCCAGGAAGACGAGATATACAAGGCACGTCTTACGCTGACTCTTCTGGACAGAGCCAAGGAGCTTGGCGTAAAGAAAAAATTTGAAGATTTGCTGAAGGCTTATACGAAAGTACAGAAGCAGATGATTGAAAAAGAAAAAAGTAGCAAGGCTGTTTCGATGCTGGACCAGTGGACTAATTTCTCTGATTGCGAATACGACAGAATGAAGTGCCTTAACTGGGTAGCAGATGATGATGGGATCAGAATATCAAATACGAATCCAGGATCACCGGACATCATAGCTTGTTATCATCCTATACTTCCAATAGAGAGAATGAAGAATCTGGAGACCGGAGAAGAACAGATAAAGCTAATCTATAAGAGGAATAATAAGTGGTCAGAGGTTATTGTTCCAAAAACCATGGTTGCGTCAGCGAGCAAAATTGTTGGTTTATCCGCGCTTGGTATTTCAGTGACTTCTGAGAATGCGAAGTTCCTTGTCCGGTATCTGTCAGACGTAGAGAATGCCAATGACGATTATATCAATATTCAATATTCATCAAGTAAAATCGGGTGGATCAGGGATTATTTTCTTCCCTATGACAAGGATATTGTGTTCGATGGAGACATGAGGTTCCGACAACTGTATGAAAGTATCAGCGTAGGTGGCAGCAGGACAGAATGGTATGAGCACGTGAAGAATGTTCGTGCTACTGGAAGAATAGAGCCGAAAATCATGCTGGCCGCAAGCTTCGCCAGTATTCTGATCAAACTGGTCGGTGCCCTTCCATTTTTTGTAGACCTCTGGGGAGAAACCGAGGGTGGTAAGACTGTAACACTTATGCTAGGAGCTTCTGTCTGGGCGAACCCTGGCGAATCCAGATACATAGGAGATTTTAAAACAACCGATGTGGCCCTTGAAGCAAAGTCTGATATGCTCAACAACTTACCGTTGATCCTGGACGATACTTCCAAAGTATCGGCTAAAATCCGGGATAATTTCGAAGGAATTGTATATGACCTGTGTTCTGGAAAAGGAAAGAGCCGTTCCAACAAGGAACTTGGTGTTAACCGGGAGAATCGCTGGCAGAATTGTATCCTTACTAACGGTGAACGTCCACTGGCCGGGTATGTCAGCCAGGGTGGAGCGATCAACCGAATTATTGAGATTGAGTGTTCTGAAAAGATATTTGATGATCCGCAGCTTACCGCAGATACCCTTAAGAAGAACTACGGGTACGCAGGAATTGATTTTGTAAATGTAGTTAAGGAAATGTCCATTGACGATATAAAAGCCATGCAGAAGCATTTTCAGAGCCTTATACAGGATGATGATAAAATGCAGAAGCAGAGTATATCAATGAGCATTATCTTGGCAGCAGATAAAATCGCAACAGATCACCTGTTCCATGATGGCCAGTACATTGACATTGAGACAGCTAAGAATCTTCTGACAGAGAAAGAAATGGTATCTGAAAACGAACGCGCTTACTGGTTCGTGCTTGATAAGATTGCTATGAACGGAATTAAGTTCGATGATAACCCGGATGTTAAGACAGAAAGATGGGGAGTTATTGACAATGATCCGGCAGAGAAGACGTCAACCGCAATAATCTATAGCGCAGCGTTTGATGATTTATGCAAAATCGGAAGATTCTCCAGGAAAGCATTTTTGTCATGGGCTGTTAAGAAGGGGCTTGTGGAAACCGACAGCAGAGGTTATCCGACCAAAGCAAAGAAACTGGATGGAATTGTTACCAAATGTGTGTTTTTGAAAATTGTAGATGAAATTCCGAAAGGATTCGTGAATTGTAATGATGATTTTGAGATTACAGACGATATTGTATTTGATTGATAAACAATTCGTCCAAAAGGTAACCGGGTAACCTAGGTAACCTTTGATTCTGCATATATATATTTGAGTATTTATATGCACATATTGAGTATAAAAGTTTCCCTATATGAGAAAGTCAGGGTTACTCGGTTACTCGGTTACCTACCAGTAAAATCAAGGGTTTGCGGATTTTCGCTCGGTTACTTCTCGGTTAACGAAGGTTACTCATAAAGAAGGTGAATAATGAAAGTAGAAGCTAAAGATATTCCGGTCATGCATAAGTTCATGCCAGAGTTCTGGAAGGCGATAAAAGAATTTTACGATGTTAAAAATGATGATGAATATTTTGATGCATTACATAAAAAAATCGAGGATTTATATGAAATCTATCCAGACAGTTTGGCAAGGTATCTGTCTTTGGCCTTTTACAAATGGGCTGCAGATGCGTCAAAGGGGAAATGCAAAGTATGAATGAGGTGATAGAAATGCCATATAACACAGCAAGAAAGTACTATGAGGGTATCCAGACAAGGAAAGACATATATCTATACATCATAAGATACTTGAAAGAACATAATTATCCGCCAAGCATTCCAGAAATCGCAGCAGGTCTGAGCATATCTAGCCATACCGTGCAGAATCATTTCGGCGAATTACTGGAAAGTGGTTTACTTGCGACAGACAACCCCGGTACGCCACGAGCGTATCGAGTGACAGGATATAAGTTCAGAAAGGTGAAGGAAAAATGAGTAGCAAGTTAAAAGTCAAGAAAAAGACCAGATTTCCTGTTCAGACTTCTAATCAGGCAGCTCAGGCGTTCGGGCGAGCTATGCAGAACTGCCAGAGTCAAATTAAAGACATGGAACAGAAAGCCTATGAAGATGGTTTTACCATTGGTGAGGATTGGAGCAATACGATCAACACTGTCACAACCATGATGGCTCTAAGGCGTTTATATGGCTTTTCTACGAAGCGATTGCTTGATGTGGTAAGAACTGCCAATGGGTATGTTGAAATGGCAAACAGGGGCGAAATAAGCGTTCTGAGCATGATGCAGGACATTGAAGAGAACACAGATGTAAGATTTGACGAGATGAATAAGAATCTGGTTAAGAAGATGGGAGTATAAAATCATGTATCAATTGCACAATAGCGTGTCAGTTGCTTACATGGGGAAAGCGAGGATGGAAAATGAGAAGTTACACAATAAATCTTCCAAGAGGACTGGAAGTAGATATTTTTAATTTACCAGATAACTTTGACGAAGAAATCAATCGTGTATTTGGAGAATACACACAGGAGACAGCAAAAGATTATAGAGATTGCGACAGATTAGGATTTATTGACTGTTGCGTAAGACATATTAACGGAGATAAAAACAACTACGATGTGGTGGATGAAAAAGTAGAAGATTTTATTACCGCTCAGTGGAGAGAATACGGACAGCTTGACAATAAAGACGATGTGTACAGTGCTGATTTTATGGCAGATTGTTATTCTGCGGGCGTACAGAATGCAGTATTGCGCTCTCATTTTGGAACTGACGATCATCACATTTACGACCAGATTCAGAAAGTTTTGGTACGGGTGATTACAATTGTAATGAATTATGAGGACAAGGAGGACGCAAAATGAAATTCAAAAGTAACGCGAAGTACAAAGGAGAACCCAAAACCGGGAGTATTTTTACATTGCAAGATAATTCTTTAAGAATCGTTATTCACAAATACGTCGGCTGTGGAGATACGCTGTTTCTCAACTGTAGTACATTGGGTATTTACAACTACGATCTCAGAACAGAGGATTTTGAGGAAGCTGTCAGTAAAGCAAAAGAAATTATCATGCGTGAAGTTAAGAAAATCAGAGAGGATTCATACAGATTCTATTCAGACAGCAACATTGAATTTGATAGATAACAGGAGGATGTAATGACAGAGCAGGAAAAGAAGGAACTTTTGGACGAACTGGAAAAACGTATGGATGAGAAATACAAAGGCTGCCTTACCAGAGAAGACGTCGCAACCACATTAAAGGCACCAAGAGAAAAATGGTTCAGAGATGAGAATGGAAATGGAAGATATTCTCTTATGGCAGAAGCTTTCGATTCTTCCATTATCTCATGGCAGGTCTGGGAAACAATCAGAAAGTTGACTTGTGTTATCTGCGGTAAGCAGTATGTTAGACAGCTTGCAAATGTAGAGAA
>ERZ772882.652-NODE-652-length-44248-cov-5.235060_pt1 | contig 44248 bp, 37 predicted proteins | sample MGYA00580576_ERZ772882 | MGnify/ENA primary metagenome ERZ772882 (study PRJEB29015, sample SAMEA2737658) | human gut metagenome | biome: human gut; feature: human-associated habitat; material: faeces | place: China | collected 2012 ... | reverse complement strand
GCCAGTGTCTAAATATATCTGCAATTTTCAAGGTTCATTTATGCCGGGTTCCCCGGCTATCGGTTTTCATAAATCACTTGACACTACCCCCGCTTCTTTGGCGCCGCATTTTACCTTTTTCCTTATTTTACCTTATAATTCCCCCATTCTCCACCTTTCCCTGCAAAAAAGATACGGCAGTCCCGTAAGCCCACTGCCGCCGTCCCTTCCTGTGGGCGCACAAAAAACTCCCGAAGCGCCGCCGCCCCGGGAGTTTTTTGCCATATCACAGAGAACAAATCCCCACATTTCTTCCCTGTGATGAGTTGCCTGTTAATGAATAAGCCTTGCTATAGCACCTTCCACAATGCCCCACAAGGAGAAATCCTGTCCGCCGTATACCAGCATCCAGTTGTTTATGGTGTTCCCGAAGAAATAAGAGCCGAAGCCAACCAGGAATACCATGATAATACCGCTCAGGGCCGCGCCTACGATACAGCCTCTGATACCGCCGGTTGCATTGCCGATGATGGATGCACAGCCGATTTCAAAGAAACAGGTGAAGGTCAGAGGGATGATAACCGTAGGGAACATCCCTGCCGTCAGGATAATGGTTATGGTGGAGGTAATCATTGCCACGATAAACCCGATAATCAGCGCATTGGGCGCAAAATTAAAGATAACCGGGCAATCCAGGGCGGGAATCGCACCGGGAACCAGCTTTTCCGCAATACCCTTGAAAGCGGGTACAATTTCGGAAATCAACATACGAACGCCGAGAAGCATGATGGTAACACCTACGCCGAAGTAAATGGCCTTAGTAAAAATAAAGGTGAAAATTCCGGTTGTTCCGCCCGCATAGCCCCACACCTCGCCGGGCACAAGTCCATTAGCCTTCAAAATAAAGAACATGACGATATAGGTCAGGCAGATGACGATGGAGCCTGTTATGGATACCTCACGCAGGAAACCAAGGCTCTTGGGGAATTTGATATCTTCCGTGGAATGCTTCTTGTCCCCGATCAGTTTTCCGAGATAACCGGAAATCAGGGAAAGCACGGTGGTGGGATGTCCTATGGTAAAGCTGTCGTCCCCGGTTACTTCCCTGACAAGAGGGCGCATCAGATTCGGGGATATTACCATATAAGCCGCCGTAAAAATAGTTGCCAGGCCGATGAGCTTGCCGCCTGTCAGGCCTGCATCCACACCGGCTGCGATAAATACATAAGGGAACCAGTACAGCATGTGGCCGGTAAGGAATACGGATTTCCATTTGGTAAAACGGGCAAAGAGCAGGTTAAAGGCAAAGGCGATCAGCATAACAATACCGATCTGGGTGCCGTATACGGACATATCGATGTCCGGCTTGCCGTTTGCCGCCGGCATCATCGTATTAAATGCCGCCGCCAGGCCGTCTATGGAATTTCCGGTAATAATCCCGGTACCTTGTGACAGCACAAAGAATCCGATTGCCGTCATCATGGTTCCCCGGACAATCTCACTGAACTGTTTTTTCTGCAGGATAAGACCGATCATTGCAATCAGGGCCAGGAATATCGCTCCCTGTCCGAATATTTCATTGATAATAAAATTCAATACAACCATAATTCTCTCTCCCTCCTGTTGCTTATTCTATTTTTCCAGGCTCCGGAAGAACTCCAGCGTTTTCTCCGTCACTTCCTTCTTATTCACAAAGTTGCAGATAGTCACGACGGGTACGGTGCTGCGTTCCGCAACACGGGCCGCGAGCTCCTCCGATGTAAAAATGACATCACAGGGCGTTGACGTACATGTGCCCACATCTCCGCAGAAGATTTCCGCTTCCAGATCATTTTCCTTTAATACTTCCTGTATTTTCATTTTCAGGAATAAGGATGATCCGCAGCCAAAGCCGCAAACGGCCTGAATCTTAATCATTCCCATGCTTTTTTCCTCCTTTCTCAATCGTTTCTCATACTCAGGCAGGCACATCTGTTTCCCCGGACATAATCCGGAGCACTTCCTCCGCGCTTTCCGCCCTGCTGATCTCCTCCATTTTTTCCTCCGCCAGCAGGGTTTCCGCTATTCCGGACAGGGTGTCCAGATGGGAAGTGCTGTCCGTACATCCCAGACATAAGACAACGGACACCGGGTCATTGGGTGAACCAAACTCAACCGGAGTTTCCAGGGTTATCAACGCTACATCACTTTTTAATACCTCCTCACAGGGAGCCGCGTGAGCCAGCGCGAACCCGGGCATTATTACAATATAGGGACCCAGCTCCCTGACAGACTGAATCATCTTTTCCACATACGCAGGCCGGATGCTTCCTGCTTCCACCAGAACCGCTCCCGCCTTACGGATAGCCTCCTCCCAGTCAGCCGCCTTTTCTTTGATGCGGATATGGCTCTTATTGAGTATTTTGTCCAAAGACACGACCTCCTTTTATTCATTTTTGTACATTTAGCATACCATTTTCAGAATCAAGCGCCTAGTTCATGATCTTTCAACAACAATTGAAGAAAACTTGCCTTCCTTATTCGGCTTTCTGCCTATATAATGAAATCATACTGGAGCCTTTGCAGACTCTCCGGCAAAAAATCCGGCCGTCCCCATGGACTGCAGGCCGGGCAATTGCCGGCATTACTCAATAATACGGAAGGAGGTACCCCGTGAACAGGCAGACAAGCAAGCTTCTGAACATACTCTTAAATTCACCCGGACAATATTTTCATTATGAAGAGCTGGCGGCACGTTTTCAGGTGAGTACCCGTTCCATACGCAACTACACGCAAAGCATACTGGATTTCCTTGAGGATTTGCATATGCCTTCCGCTCTTACCGTTTCCGAAGGAGGCATCGCCTTTACCGGAGGAGCGGAGGAAAGCAGCCTTCTGCTCCAGGCCGCCGTGGACAATGACTTCTATCTCTACCGCCTGTCTCCGGAGGAGCGAAGCCATATCATCCTATTAAATCTGCTGATCAGCGATGATTACTGTAATATTTATGATTTATCAGAAAAATTCAATGTGAGCCGGACTACCATATTGAAGGACATGGAACAGGTCAAGGCCTTTCTGGCAAGGTATAACTGCACCTTTGATCCCGCGATGAACCGGGGCTACCTGCTCCGCCTGAGAGAACAGCAGCGCAGGGACATGATTGTCCGTATTATCCAGACGGCCATGGGTGCTGTCTTTTCCCTGCACCGGGAAGTGAATATCTACGAGCGTTTCCTCTATGAGGAATGGAGCCTGGAAACCTATTTCCCGTTTCTGAGGCAGCTGCTTCTGGAGATGGAGCATCAATACAATCTGGATGTATCCGATGCCTGTTTTGAAGAACTGCTGCTGACGCTGGCTATCATCACCGTCCGCATGGAAAAGGGGTTTTGTATCCAGGAAAGTACCCTGGAAGAAAAAACCTTCCAGAACCTCCTTGTATATGAGCTGGCCGAAAACATCCTGAAGGAGCTGGAAGACCGTTACCGCCTGTCCTGCAGCGAAGCGGAGGTGCAGTACCTGGCGTCCAAGCTTTATTACTGCCGTTTTTATGCCAGCGCGCCCATTGAGGATGCCCAGGATGTGAAGCTGCATATGGCGCTGACCAGCTTTCTCATGATGGTCAGCAGCCAGTTGAATATTCCCATCTACGAGGACGCGAAAATCGTCAATCAGCTGGAAAGCCACCTGCGTGATATTGACAAAGCCCATGCGGAGGGCGTCCTTCTGGAAAATGATTATACGGATCAGATGATCGGGGAATATCCGGAATATTACCAGCTTATCTGCCGCCACCTGTCCATCCTGGAGAACATCTCCGGGTATTCCTATACAAAAGATGACATTGCTGTCATTTTAATCTACCTCGTGGTGGCAGTGGAAAGGCATTTCAAAAACGATATCCTTCCAAAGGTGATCGTCGTATGCCATACAGGAATAGGCACAGCCAACTTTCTGGCCGAACGGCTGAATACCTATTTCCACATCCGCATCATGGCGGTTACCTCCAATCACCGGCTGGCGGATGTCATGAAAAATTATGACTTTGATGTGATCATATCCACCATCACCCTGAAGGAACCGGAAGATTTGTGGATAAAGGTGTCCCCGATGCTGGAGGATGAGGATATCCTCAGGCTGCAGAAGCTTTTCATGGATATCAAAAGAAATAAGAAAAAGCTGGGTACGCCCAACCAGCTCCGGCTGCCCGCGCCGGGCATCCGCACCGTCCTGCGGGAAGAAAATATCCTGCTGGATGTCTGCTGCACGGACTGGAAGGAGGTTATACAGAAAGCCGCGGAGCCTCTTCTGGCGGCAGGAAGCATCGACACCCGTTACATCGATGCCATGATCCGGTCCTATGAAACCAACGGCGCATATTTTGTTTACTGTCCCGGCGTGGCTCTGGCCCATGCCGGCCCGGAGGACGGGGTGCGTTTCTTCGGCCTCTCCCTCATCCGTCTGAAAAAGCCGGTTTCCTTCGGGCACAGGCAGCACGATCCGGTCACCTGGTGCATCTGCCTGGCCATCCAGGAAAAGGATGAGCAGATCCAGGAGGTGCTGCGCCTGATGAATCTGCTGGGGAATCCGGAAAAACGGCCGGAGCTGGATGCGATTGCCTGCAGCGGGGAACTGCTGCAGTATATTATGGAAAACGAATAGGAGGAATGAAATGAACAGTAAGAGCTTTGATTATCTTTCCCATGTAACCGAAATCCTGGAACGGGTAAAAAACACCCAGTGGGAGGCCATGGATGCCTGCGCGCAGAAAATGGCGGATGCGATTGCAGATAAGCATTCCGTTTTCGCCTTCGGCGCATCCCATGCGGGGATCCTGGCCCAGGAGCTGTTTTACCGTACCGGCGGCCTGGCGGTCTTAAATGCCATCCTGCCGTCGGAATTCATGCTCAATACCCGCCCCGTAACGCAGACCAGCTCCATGGAGAAGCTGGACGGCTATCCATCCGTCATCCTGAAGCACACCCCCATCCATGAGGGCGATGTTCTTTTGCTTCATTCGGTGTCAGGACGCAACACCGCCGCCATTGAAATGGCTTTGGAGGCCCGTAAAATGGGCGTCACCACTGTCGCCATCACGAACATGGAGTATACCAGCGGCGTCACCAGCCGCCACAAAAGCAGGAAAAAGCTTCATGAGGTCTGTGACATTGTCATTGATAACTGCGGCGATTTTGAGGATTCCAGCATGCTTCTTCCCGGAATGAAGCAGAAAATAGGCCCCACCTCCAGCGCCGTCGGCTGCACCATCGTCAATATGATCGTGATCCGTACCGTGGAGCATCTCATGGAAAAGGGAATCGAACCGCCCATTTTCCACAGCGCCAACGTGGACGGAGGCGAAGAATTCAACAATGTCCTCTTTGAAAAGTACAAGGATCAGATCCACTATATGTAATCCTTCTGTAAGTCTCAAAAGAAAAAGGAGCTCCGTCAGGAAGCTCCTTTTTCTTTCATGATCGTATGCAGCGTTTCCACCAGCGCCTCCACCTGGAACGGCTTTGCCAGATGGGCATTCATCCCGCTTTCCAGGGATTTTTTCATATCTTCCTCAAAAGCGTTGGCACTCATGGCCACGATGGGAACCGTTCTTGCATCCGGCCTGTTCAGCGCCCGTATCAGCCTGGTGGCTTCCAGGCCGTCCATCACCGGCATACGGATGTCCATCAGGATCAAGTCATAATAATCCTCTTCGCTTTCCCGGAACGTATCCACGGCTTCCTGGCCGTTTACCACGGAATCCACCAGGCACTTCTGCATCTCCAGAACCGTCTGGGCGATTTCCAGATTCAGCTCATTATCCTCAACCAGAAGCACACGCTTTCCTTCCAGCTTTGTCTTTTCTTCCTTCGTCTCTCCATTTACCCGGTTTTCCGGCATGGTGCCCTTCTCCTGCCGCAGTGAAAAGTAAAATTCACTTCCTTCTCCCTCTTCGCTGTCCAGTTCGATCAGGCCGCCCATCATCCGAACCAGACGCTCACTGATGGCAAGTCCCAGCCCCGTTCCGCCGTATTGACGGGAGGTATTGTCATCCGCCTGTTCAAAGGAACGGAAAATACGCTGCTTATCCTCTCCGCTCACACCGATTCCGGTATCCTTAACGGAAAACAACGTATTTATGCCTCCTCCCGGCAAGGGCTTCTGAAGCATTTTCAGAGTGACGCAGCCTCCCTCCGGAGTAAACTTCACCGCATTGCCGAGAAGGTTGATCAATACCTGGTTCAGGCGGAGGCTGTCTCCCCTGACCCATTCCTCGGGTATATCAAGCTCCTGCTTAAAGGAAATCCCCTTTGCCTGTGCCTGGGGCTCTATCAGATTGGCAATACCGTCCGCCAGCTCCTTCATGCTGAAGGAACCGATCTCCAGTTTCATTTTACCGCTCTCTATTTTGGACATATCCAGGATATCGTTGATCAGGCTCAGCAGATACTGGGAGGAACGGTCGATCTTCTTAAGGCAGTCCTCCACTTTATCCGGCTCTTCCTTTTCCCTCATGGCAATCCCTGTCATACCGATGATTGCATTCATAGGCGTACGGATTTCATGGGACATGCGGGAAAGGAAATCACTCTTGGCCCGGCTTGCCAAATCGTATTTTTCCCGGTTGATATTGCTCTCTATAATCTTGGATATTTCCACAAACTCTCTGCTTATCTCTTCCCGGAAGGTGCTCTTTTCCTCCGTCGTCCCGTAAACAATACAGCCCGCATATTCGCCGTTATCATACATGGGTACCACAAAACAGCCGGCTCCGGCCGGAAGCATATAAAATTCTCCCGCCCTGTCGTTCTGCTCTTCGCTGCCCACTATCCGGTACCCTTCATTCAGGCCCGCCGCATACCGTTCGTACTCCTCTGCATTAAAATAATGCACTCTTCCTTCTATCCGGCTTTCCGGGTTGGTATGCCATTGATATTCCGGATGTACCGTATGATATTCAGGCTCCGCCCTGGAAATCACAATATCAGATAACCCATAATGAGTTCCCAGCTTCACCAGCAGTACGGACAGGATACCCGCCACGTCATTGCTCTTGTCAAAAAAGTTGAACACCAAAGGCACCATGGGGATGCCCCTCTGGTAAGTGACGCTGACAATTTCATCAATTTCAGGCTTCCGGCGCGCACGCTCCAGCTGTTCACGGGATAAATCCTCATAAAAGGCAGTTGCCCCGTCCCGGGTTATTTTCGCGTATGCCAGCGCCCATTCCGCCCGATCAAGAAGGTCTGCAAAGCTCTCTCCTTCCTTTATTTCAGCCACACCGGAGGAGAGCTGGAGACAGAATTCCGAATCCGGGAAAAGCCTTGCCAGGCCGTCCCGCAGTTCCCTCAGAAAATCCTCCGCATCTGTACGGTTCCCGTTTTCCAGCCAGACCAGGATTTCATCTCCGCCCTCCCGCACCGCCAGCGGAACCAGACGGCCTTCCCCGATCAGCCGATGCTTCATATCCATAACCATGGCGCCTATCTGCTCCAGAATGGCGTCCCCGAATACGATACCGTATTTTTCATCCAGATCCCGGAATTTATCCATATCCAAAAGCAGCAGGGAACCTGTATTTCCTTCCTCTATCTGCGCCGTGATCAGCTTTTCTCCGATATTGCGCTTATACAGCCCGGTAACCGGATCCCTTCTCACCGTATCCAGCTCCATCAGCTCCCGGATTTTCTTTTCATGGATATTCTTTATGCTTCCGATAATTTTGGAACGTTCCCGGTTGGAGTCGTAGATGACCTTTCCTGTCATCTCCACCCAGGAATAGCCTTTATCCTGTTCGCCCAGCCTGGCCTGAAACACCAGGTTGATTTCCCCCTGCCCTTTCAGCGCCTCGCGCACCAATTCCCTGTCATCCTCATGGACAACCTCCTTCTCCATACGGAGCAGGTCTTCCCTTGTGTAATGGCATTCTATCGTGCTTTCCTCGTTATCCCCCTCTTCCTTTCCGTCCACATTATACACATCCAGGGAGCCCTGGCGCACGTCGTAGGCATAAAGGATATCCGTACTGCTCTGCAGGGCGATACGGTAGCGTTCCTTTTCCTCCATCAGGCTGTACTCGGCTTCCTGCTGTTTATTCGTCAGCTCACGCACCACCTCATAGAGTTCATCCACCTCGGTGATATCGCTCATCTGATAGCCGGAAAGCTTATTTTCCCTGCTATCTCTGATGCATTCCACAAGCCTTCGGATAGGCTTCGTAAGATTGGAGACAATCACATAAATGGCCACAACGCCGAATCCCAGCCCCACCAGAATGGCGATTAACAGATTCCATATAATTTTATCCCCGATGCCGAACAGCGTATCCTTTCCTTCGATACCCGCCACCACCCAGGTTTCTTCCGCAAAAGGCGTATTGGTATTGTACAGATGCAGCCTGCTGATATTGGCATAGGCATCCTTCCCCCGGACCTTGATGCCGTACAGGGAATCGTAGCGGGTCTTCTCCGCAGTCAGGGCTTCCTCCTCCAGCGCGGCCGTTCCCGTCACTACAAGAGGGAGAAGAGTCCCATCCTCCGTATATTTGGCCAGCATGTAGCTTCCCTGGTTCTTGCTGCTCAGTTCCCGCACCGGCAGCAGCTCCGCCATATACTTCGTCGATATTTCCACGCCCATGACTCCGTAAACCGTACCCTCGTAAATCAGTGGCACGGAATAGGTAATCATGCGATAGCTGTCACTGCGGGAATTTCCTTCCATGACGAAAGGCTCACTCCAATAAGCCAGATTCGTGAATTTCGTATCCGGATAAAGCTTTGCCGCTTCGTAGGGCTTGTAAAAGAAATTATCCCACGCCTCAGCGCCGCTTTCCCCGAAATGAAAATCCGTGGTCCAGAGGGTATCAAAGGGAATCCCTTTTTCATGGGAAAAACTGTTGCTTCCTCTTTCAAGGAGGATATCGGAATAATCCGGAGGTGTCCCCTCCGGATCCGAATCGCGGAAATAAATTCCCTGGCAGACAGTATCGTCCCCTCCCACCTGGTCATTTGCAAGAATAAGGAACGAGCCTGTTACCGTATTTTTACGCATCACAGACAGACAGGTGTCAACCATAGCCTGTAAAAATTCCTTCTGCATGCTGTTGCTGCGCAGAAACTTTTCCGGTGTCCGCTCCCTGTTCTGAACAATCCTTTCCATGGTGCTGTTGGCTACGCTTACCTCTTCCTCCAGATCCGACCAGCGCTGGACCATGTTGTTTTCCAGAAGAATTCTTCTGTTTTCCACCGTCTGGTTCAGAATCCCCACGGAATATTCTTTTAGAAGAAAAGGCGTCCCGCTGAAAAAAAACGTTCCATATGAAATCATGGACTGCACCACCATGACAAGAATCAGGGGCACAATAAACAATTTAAAAATCGTTTTTTTCTTGATTGTCATTTACTCTCTACCGCTTCCTGCAGCTTCCTCTCAAAGCCGGTAAACCATTGATCAAAAGCTTCCTCTGAAATAAACTCCGCTGCTGCTTCCTCCAGGCTCATTCCCGCATTCAGGCTCTCTACCACAGCCGCCCTGTCTGCGGCCGCTTTATCGGAAAGGTCATATTCCAGAACCTTTCTTGCCGCGGCTCCGCCCTGGAAGGCTTTATTTGTATACATGATACTGCTGTTTACCGTATCAAAAGCTGCGATCAGGGTATCAAAGGTCTTGGGCACAACATCCAGACCCTTTTCCTGAATCACCTTATCCAGCACCTCTTTCGAGTTGGCGTCTTTCTTCACAGGCAGATAACCGGAAGCACAGCCAAACACAAGATTGTTTTCCGACTGGGTAAACCACTTGAGGAATTCGGTGCAGGCATATTCCCTCTGCCTGTCGGAGGCTGTCACCACCATACCCGCGCCCTGCTGTACCGCATAGGACTCTCCGCCTTCAAATACCGCCGCGGGAAGGATGATATAATCTATGGGATAGGTTTCATCCTCCAGCTCCACCTCATCCGGGAAGTACATGGCAGAGGTGGTGGAACCCGTATAAGAGATGATTTCCCCTATTTTCACATCATCGGAACGGAACCTGCCGTATGAGCTGAAATACCCCTTTACATAAGGCACATACCAGGTATCCCATATCCGCTTCATCACATCCCTGTCTACCTGAAGAGTAACCTGCTTATCCTTAACCTTGAAAATCTCAGTCCCCAGCTGCATGGAACCGATAATAAATAAATTCGCCATGGCATCCCTGCCGTAAAAAGCCTTTCCGTCGTTTTCTATCGCAGGAGTCAGGCTGTCCGTCCACTCATAATATTCCTTTGCCGTTTCAGCCAGCCCCTCCATAGTGGAAAGAGAAGACAGCTCCGCGCCTGTGGCAGCGGCAAATTTATCCCAGTCCGTCTTATCCAGCATTAAAATCTCACTGGATTTTGCCGTAGGGAAAATAAAAAGCTGGTTTCCTTTTCCTATCCGTCCTTCCTCCACATAGGAATCCACATATTCTCTTATTTCATCCTCAGTCAAATAGGAAGAAAGATCCGCCAGATATCCCATCTGCTGAATCTCATAAGCGGTATCCGCATAGCTGGAAAAAATGTCGGGGGCCTCATCGCTGCCCACTTCCTTTTTCAGGGCCGACCTCACCGATTCCTCCAGCTGGTTCACATCCCCTTTGCCGGTGCTCTTGACAAAAATTCCTTCTTTCATTCCCACGGTATCGTTAAATTCCTTCACCAGGGAATCAAAGGCCGTCTGCTGGGCCCCGTTATAATAATGCCAGATTGTAATGGTAACCGGGTTATCCGGATCCAGCTTCACCTTATTCTTAGAACCGCAGCCGCCAAGCAGCATCGCAGCCGCAGCAGCAGCCACACAAACCAGAACCCAAAACCTCTTCTTTTTTCCTGAAAGATTTTTCATAGCCACCTTTTCCTCCAAACCCTGATTAAGTTACCTTATCCTAGCATTATACATGATTCAGAAGCAGTTTGCATCCTTTTCACATCTATTTTTCCGGCAAAAAAGATGATATACTGATCTTTACATACTTTTTACATACAATTGCCCCGCTGGGCAGAAAGGAACTGCCATGAAAAACAGGAAAAAAACAGCCCCGCCGGCTCTGGAAAACACCCGCTGGAGCGGCGTTCCGGAAGAAAATAATGTCTGGAAGGAGTATCCCCGCCCCGCTATGGCAAGGGACTCCTATTGGAACCTGAACGGGATCTGGGACTACCGCATCTCAGCCGATTCCGGCATCCCGCCGGCATACGACGGCACAATCCTCGTCCCTTTTTCCCCGGAAAGCCCTCTGTCAGGCGTAAAACGCCAGCTTCTTCCGGGAGAATACCTCTGGTACCGGCGGCGCCTTACCCTCCCCGGTGACCGGAAGGGAAAAAGGGTGATCCTCCACTTCGGAGCCGTGGATCAGGAATGCGTCGTTTACCTGAACGGCAGGGAGGCTGGCTCCCATGCCGGAGGCTACCTTCCTTTTTCTCTGGATATCACAGAGTACGCCGGTGACGACAACGAGCTTCTCGTCCGGGTACAGGATTTCAGCGACAGCTCCTATTTCAGCAGAGGGAAACAAAAGCTGGAAAAAGGCGGCATGTTTTATACCGCACAAAGCGGAATCTGGCAGACCGTATGGATGGAGCTGGTGCCTGAAAACCATATTGTATCCGTGCGTTTTACCCCGGATTATGACGCCGCCTGCTGCCATATCCTGGTGAAGGCCTCAGGCTCCTCCTCTGCCCGGATTCGGTGCGGCATACGCCCGGAAACCGAAGAAGATGCCCGGCGGCGCGACGATCCCTCACTTCCCACGGCTTCCTGCGTACCTTCCGATACGTTCTTCCTGACTCCCGGGAAAGAATATACCCTTCCTCTTCCGGATTTCACTGCCTGGACTCCTGAGAATCCTTTTTTATATCATGCGGATCTGGATCTGGAGGAGGATCATGTGGAATGTTATTTTGCCATGCGCAAATGTGATATCCAGACTGACGCCGCAGGCCTGCGCCGGATCTTCTTAAACAATGCCCCCTATATGCAGACAGGCGTGCTGGATCAGGGCTACTGGCCCGACGGGCTTTATACCGCTCCCTGCGACGAAGCCTTTCTTTTCGATATCCGTTCCATGAAGGAGCTGGGCTTCAACATGATAAGAAAGCATATAAAAATAGAGCCGCAGCGCTGGTATTACCACTGCGACAGGCTGGGCATGCTCGTATGGCAGGACATGGTATGCGGAGGCACCTCTTACCGCCACTGGTTCGTCACTTATATGGCTACTCTTTTCAATGCCCTTCACTGGTCCGTGAATGACGGGAAACAGAGCCGTTCCCTTCTTTCCCGAAGAGAAGAGGAAGGGCAGAAGCTTTTTTACAGCGAAACCAGGGATACGATAGAAGCGCTTTATAACCACCCCTCCATTGTCTGCTGGGTGCCCTTTAACGAGGGCTGGGGACAGTTTGATGCCCTTAAGGCCGCTGATTTCATACGAATCCTGGATCCCGGGCGGCTCATCGACCATGCCAGCGGCTGGTTTGATCAAAAGGGAGGCGACCTTTGCAGCCTGCATTACTATTTCTTTTCCCTGAAATTCACGCCGGAACCGGTCCGTGCCCTGGCCCTCACCGAATTCGGCGGCTATTCCTGGAAAATCCCGGGCCACAGCTACAGTGAAAAGCTGTATGGCTACGGCAAATATGACAGCAGGCAGGCGCTTACGGAGGGCTATCGCAAGCTCCTCACCTCAACCATCCTCCCCGCCGTGGAAAAGGGGATTTCCGCCACAATCTACACACAGCTTTCCGATGTGGAGGAAGAGGTGAACGGGCTTTATACCTATGACCGTGAAATTCTGAAGCCGGATAAGGAAACCGTGATCCAATTAAACCAGGCCATGAAGGATATCGTAAACCGGACAGGCGCTGTATAACAAAAAAACCGGAGCCTTTTACCCTGGTGATGCCGCCAGGCAAGGCTCCGGTTTTTCCGTCCGTTTTACTTCCGCTCTGCTGTGTCAGGCTCGCTTTCCTTCCACATTTTACGGAACACGGGAATATACATGATCAGGCTGAAGAGCATGAATGCGGCGCAGATGAGGATGAGGCCGTTGGCCGCTGCGGCGCCGATTCCCGGAAACAGAAGAAGGACGAACAGCAGGACATACAGGACAGCCGTACATACCTTGCCGAACCATTTCGCCCCGTCCAGCTTCTTCCCCCTGGGGAGCAGGAGCAGGCCCATAATCCCCATAAAGCCTTCTTTTACGATAAACAGGACGAGAACTGCGCGCATCAGCGGATAACGGATGGCAAAGCAGATCACCAGAGCACCCTGGGTAAGCTTATCCGCCAGGGGATCAATGAATTTCCCCAACTCCGTTATCATGTTGAATTTCCTCGCCACCTTACCGTCAAACATATCGGTAAGCCCCGATATTCCCACGAGCACGGCCGCCGTATAATAATCCGATACACTGTCAGCCTGCACATAAATCCAGGTAAAAACCGGGATCAGAAGAATCCTGAAATATCCCATAAGGTTGGGGATGGAGAAAATTTCCTTAGCTGTTATTTTTCTTTTTGTCATTTTACCCCCTTGTCCGCTATCGGGGAAACCATTTCCTCTCCCGCCCATAATAATGGGCCGGAAGCCAATAGCTGTTAGTTCCATTATACCTTTTGTCTTTTTTATCCGCAATTGATCCCTGAAAAATGAATAAAAAATTAAGAAGCTGAGATTCTTATTTCCTATATTGACTTGTTCCTTCCCCTGTGCTATTCTATACAAAATTTCATATGATTTCAAAGGCTGTGACAAGAAACAGTACGTATTTTGGATTTTACAGAGAGAAGGCGGCAGGTGCGAGCCTTTATTGAAAAAATCCCGACCCCCTCTTCGAGCCGTGAGCCGAACCGTTTTTACGCAGTAAGCGTCACCGGGTTCTCCCGTAACAGAGAAAGGTATCGGGATTTATCCCCTGTACCGTGAGTGCGGAATTTTTCCGAATTTAGGTGGTACCACGGACCTGACCGGTTCGCCCTAAGCCAATCCCTTTTACCCGGGACGGCTCAGGGCTTTTTTTATTTCCCTGAACAGATGTTAAGGGACAGGATTTATCCTCCCCTGGCAGCCGAAGCTGTCCCTCCCATCCAGCAAAGGAGGTTATTTATCATGAAACTTGCCAACCTGATCGGGGAGCGCTTTAAAGAGACTCCCTCCGACTGTATCATCGAAAGCCACGCGCTCATGCTGCGGGGCGGCTATATGAAGTATGTGGCAAACGGAATTTATTCTTCCCTGCCCCCGCTTCGGCGGATCACCAAAAAGATCGAGCAGATTATCCGGGAGGAAATGGATGCCCTGGACGGGCAGGAGGTACAGTTCCCGGTAGTCCTCCCGGCCTCCCTCTGGCAGGAATCGGGACGGTACGAATCCGTGGGCAGCGAGCTGCTGCGCCTGAAGGATCGCAATGGTTCCCCGCTGGTGCTGGGGATGACGCATGAGGAAGCGGCCGTGCAGCTTGTCAGGGATTATGGCTCCACCTACAGCCGTTATCCCTTTATGATTTACCAGATCCAGACCAAATTCCGGGATGAAGCCCGCCCGCGCGCCGGCCTTATCCGGGTGCGCGAGTTCACCATGAAGGATGCTTATTCCTTCCATACTTCCACAGAAGATCTGGAAGCTTATTATCTTCGCTGCCATCGTGCCTATGAACGGATTTTTGCCAGGGCAGGCATTCCGGAGGTTCTGTCCGTAGCCTCGGATTCCGGCATGATGGGAGGCAGCCTTTCCCATGAATTCATGCTTCTCACACCCGCCGGCGAGGATTCCATCGTCCTCTGTTCTTCCTGCGGCTATCGGGCTAATATGGAGGCGGCGGAATGCATCACGCAAAACTGCACGGATGCTGTCCCCGAACCTCTCACACCGGTAGAAACACCGGATATCCACACCATCGAAGAGCTCTGCAGCTTTCTGGAAATTACCGCCGCGGGGACCTGTAAGGCGGTCGTTTATCAGAAAAACCGGGATGACTCCTATGTCGTACTCTTTCTCCGCGGGGATCTGGATGTGAATGAAACCAAACTCACCAATCACCTTGGGGAAGAGGTCCATCCGGCCCTGATCCGTGAAGACAGCGGCCTTCAGGCAGGCTTTATCGGCCCCTGCGGACTGGACGGCAGCTTTACCGTTTTATTCGACCGTTCCCTGGAGGGCGCCCTCAATCTTGCCTGCGGCGCCAACAGGGAAGGCTTCCATTATACCGGCCTGTGTATGCAGCGTGACTGCCCGGACGCCTTGTATCATGATTTTGCAAAGGCCGTGGAAGGCGGCATCTGCCCCGTCTGCGGAAAGCATACCCTGACCATATCCAGGGGGATTGAGGTGGGGAATATCTTCCAGCTGGGCAGCAAATATACCCGTGCCATGCATATGCAGTATACCGACGCGGAGGGTGTGTCACACTATCCGGTTATGGGCTGCTACGGCATCGGCGTGGGACGTCTGGCGGCCTCTGTCTGTGAGGCCCGTCATGACGGCAGCGGCCCGATATGGCCCGTCACCATCGCCCCCTGGCAGGTCCACCTGTGCTGCATGCGCAGCGATAACCGGAAAGTCCGTGAAACCGCGGATAAGCTGTATGACGGACTGCAGAAAGCCGGCATAGAAGTCCTGTATGACGACAGGAACGTGAGCGCAGGCATCATGTTCTCTGACGCCGATCTGCTGGGGATTCCCGTCCGTCTCATCATGAGCCCCCGGAACCTGAAGGAAAACTGTGTGGAAATGACCCTGCGCCGGGACAAAACCGATACGGGCAGGTATTCCATGGAGGAAATCATTCCCCGGGTAGAGGAAAAAATAAACGAATTAATGGCGGAGCTCCAGCCCGAAAGCTGAAGTCCGCCATCCGTACCCCTTATCTATAGGAGGTTTTCAATGCCTGCCCCAGTATTCTGGGATCCTTGTTGTAAGGAGTAACCGGGCAGATCCTTTTATTGGTGATTCCCAACAGGGAATATACGGCGATTCTGGCCGCCCTGACGGAATATTCCTCGGTAAATACCATATCCTCCGGAATTTCCACGAACTGGCTTATCATGGCAAAGTTTGTGGAACCTTCCGGAACCACCTTCGGCCTGTCGCTCATTTTCCTCGGCTGGAACTGGGAATCAATATAGGGCATCATGCAGGGGATCACATTAACCACGCTTTCCATGATTTCCTCCATATCGTCCTCAAAATGAAGGTGATGCAGAAGCTCCGTAAGCATTTCCCTGCCGGTGCATTCCCGCATGGGCTTCTTCACATAATCTCCCAGATTATTGGTATACAGCCCGTATCCCCAGAAAATAGTCTCATCCTCCGCCTGGGCCTTGAAATGGGGCTGGGCCGCCACTACAATGCTCATCCTCCATCCGGAATCCTTAAAGGTCATCAGCGCGCCGCTGCCGGGTATATTCCCGGAGAATTTTTCTATCATCTTAAGGAGCTTATTCCCCTTCATAGTAACGGTAAAGCTTTCCCAGTTCGTTTCCTCCGGCTTATCAAAGAAGGGTGCCGGATTACCCAGGCCGGGCCTTTTAGCAGCTACTTTTTTCCAGAGTTCTCCCGACATGGGGGCTTCCGGACAGAACCGGGCAGGCGTATCCATATCGCCCAAAGCCGCGTTGTCCGTCATACAGCCATTGGTCATGATACAGAGATCGCCATCCTTCAGCGTGATGATTTCTTCTTCCCCGTTCCTGTCCAGATGGATTGCGGCTGCCGTGATTTTTTCTCCGTCCTTAAAATCGATGTCTGTTACCGTCGCACGGATGCTGAAATCAACCCCATGGCTTTCCAGCCATTTCTGAATGGGGAGAATCACGGACTCATACTGGTTATAAGGCGTCCTCGTCACACCCTCAAGTGTTTCGATTCTTGAAAATTCAAAAATCATACGATTCATATAACGTTTGAACTCAAACAGGCTGGACCAGGTCTGGAAGGCAAAGGTGGTCTGCCACATATACCAGAAATTGGTTTCAAAGAAATGCGGGGTATCCTTAAACCACTCCGCTATGGTCATGTCATCCAGCTTTTCCTCCGGCGTGGCAAGAAGCTTTCCCAGAGCCATTCTGTCCGCATTATTAAATCCCATGGAATGCACATCCAGGATATTTCCCTCCTGATCGATCAGCCTTGCCTGGGCATGGGTGGGATGGAGATGGTCAAAATTCAGGATTTCCTCCGTTACACTGTGGCCTTCCCAGTCCAGAGAAGGAATGTCGGAAAACAGCTCCCAGAAATTTTCATAGGTTTCTTCATTCAGCATCCTGCCGCCCCTGCATACAAAGCCTTCCGCGGGTGTGCCGGAACCGTCGTTGCTGCCGCCGAGTATGGGCATCCCTTCCAAAATATGAATCCGCTTTCCTTCCCATCCCGCATCTCTTATCAGATAGGCCGCTCCCGCCAGGGAACCGAGGCCTCCGCCTACAAAATAGATATCGTTTTCTCCGGTCGTCCTGTTTTCATCGGCGGGTATTGCCGTATGCCCTTTCTTCTTCTCTGCCGCACGTGCTTTTCCATATGCTACTGCTGCCCCGATTCCTGCGGCTGCCATTGTTACCTTAAGTAATGTGTGGTTATTTTTCTTTGTGCTCATAATATTTCCTTTCTTTTACCTGAATTGGATGGCCTGTGTCCTGAATTTCTGCTTTCTGCATCCGTTGTTTTTCATGTCTCCAGAATACTATTTCCAAAAGCTTTTGTAATTAGGCAGAAATCCTGTCCTGTCTGAAAAATTTACATGAAGGTTAAGCTGTCTGGTTTTACGACAGTTTCCGGAAAATGTATATATAATTCCCCTGTTATATTCTCTACAATAGAGTCAGAGATCTTCCTGTGCTTATATGGGCGCATGCATTTTCTGCATTCGATAAGCGAAAGATATGTAATACAGTCATAAATGTGAAGGTACCGAACAGTTACACACTACCTTAAATAGGAGGCGCCGGAAATGCGTTTGGATAATAAACTGAAAATAGCGGCCTTCGATACCGCCATGAAAAGCCTGCTGAAAAACAAAAATAAATATCCGGATCGAACGGCCCGGAATATCCTGGAATCAGGTGCGGCTGTTTTCCACCGCAATATGAATGATGACGAGAAAAAGAATGCCTTTCTTCATATTAAGGAAAAACTTCCGGAACGGGATGAAGATATTCTTGCCTTTATCCGGGATTTATTCGGCTCCAACTAAAAATGCCCGCCCCTGCGGCCTCCTGTAGCCGCAAGGACGGGCTTTAAAGAAACAGAAGGGGGCAAATTGCAGTACTGCAATTATTCTTCTGTAACTTTCATCATATACTCCGCCCCTCCGAATCCGGGCGTGCTGTCCAGCCTGACTTCGCATCGTATGCCGTCCATGAAGACAATGGCCGGAACATCCTTGACCTCATACTCCAACCTGATATTTTCCCTGTAGCAATAGTCTTCAAACTTTCTGAGGAAATCTTCTTTGGAGGAAGGTTTTTCTTTCAGGCTGATACAGAGGGCATAACCCGACCTTCCCTGGTTCAGCTTACGCGCCATGCAGTACAGATACCAGTAGTCTCCCACCCAGATTACCACAAGCACAAAAAAACTCAGCACTATAGTATACCGAACCCAGTCCGGAATATAAATAACAACCCACATAAGCATAAACAGCAGGGTAAAGATTAAGGTCAAAGCCGCTATGCCATTGATCATACGCTTTTTCACCGCGGCAAGCTGAAGGAGCGCACCCAGAAGGATATAACCTGCCAACATGGGAACCAGCCAGGGCAGCGCCGCTTTCCCCATTGTCTTATAATTGATGCTGATAAAAATAACAACGCACACCCATATGATGCCGCCTACCAGGCTTCCCCGTTTAATCGATTCCATATAAAGTTCCTTATTCCTGATGTTTTTCTTTGTCATCTGAAATACCTCCTTCATTCCTGCTATCCAGAATCCTGTCTCTTACCTCTCTCAGATATTTTCTGGATATATATACCAGTTCGCCGTTTTCCAGCTTCACTTCCATAAGGCCGTTTATCAGAGGACGATATCTCTTCACCCGGTCCAGGTTCAAAATAACGGAACGGGATATCCTCAAAAAAGAGGACGGAAGCATTTTTTCCAGAACATACAGTCTCTCCCTTGTTTCCAGTACATCTCCCTCCGCATGGATCAGCTGAACCTCCTGAACGGATTCCACATAAAAAATATCGCTGCTTTTTACCCTGTGTATTTCCCCGCCCTTCCGGCATGAGAGAGATACCATCCTCCAACTGTCCGTTTCAATATATTCTTTCAGCCCGGCGGAGCATACATCCTCACCGGTCAGCCGCAGGAGCGCTTCTTCCTGCTTCTTTTCCTCCACATGTTGGATCCTTACCCTCACGGCTGCTCACTCCCTTCTTTCTTACAGCATTTCTTGTTTCTGATATCAGCATACCTAATTATCAGATAAAAATCCAGTCGTTTACGGTGAGTGGGCGTTACGGAAAGGTAAGTGGCAAAAAGAGGATCGCCCCTGGCGATCCTCTCAGCACTTCTCTGTATTAACCTTTTTATTTTTGAGGCTCAGATGATTCATTCTTCATTTCCGCGAAACGCCGGGAAGCCAGCAATTCGGTGGAACGGGCCAGCCGCCTCAGCCGCTGCGCCACCTCATCCGTCTGTTCCTTCATGCCGTCGGTCACCCACTGCATGACCACGCCGCAGATCCCATAGGCATAAAAAGAACCGATGAATTTCTTTTCCTCCCCATTTACCAGCCCTTCTTCATCAAGAACGGCTGCCGCTTCCTCGAATAAGGTAGAGGTAATGCTGTAAAGATAATTGCTGAAGCCCTCCCCCGCATTCTTTATTACATTGCTGTAAAATACCTTTTCCTTTTTCAGGGTATCCAGTAGCTGTTTTATACGAAGATGCCAGTTATCGAAGGTAATCCCGTCCAGGATCGGGACAAAGCATTCTTCATAATAAATCCAGTCCAGGAGCTCATACTTATCCTGGAAATGGTAATAAAAGGTCTGCCTGTTCAGGCCGCAGGCAGCCGTGATATCCCCTATTGAGATTTTCAGGAATGATTTCTCTGCCGCCAGATTCTTCAGGCACTGGGCTATGGCTTTCTTTGTAATCAGGGAATCCGACATGTCAGTCCTCCTCTTTTTCGCAGATGCGTCCTCGGTTCTTTTCCGGCTGCAGGATCAGTATACCAGAACCTCACAGCCGTCTTCCGTTACCGCGACAGTGACCTCCCACTGGGCGGACGGCTTTCCGTCCTCCGTATAGATGGTCCATCCGTTGGCATCATCAACAAAAATATCAGGCCCTCCCAGGTTCACCATGGGTTCAATGGTAAACACCATGCCGGGAACCATGAGCATTTCCGTGCCTTCAGGCGCCACATAGCTGACAAAGGGATCCTCGTGGAATTCCAGCCCCACGCCATGGCCTCCCATGTCAATGACAATGCTGCATCCGTTCGCCTTCGCATGGCTGTTCACTGCAGCCGCCATATCCCCGAGGAAGGTCCAGGGCTTTACCGCTTCAATCCCTTTTTCCATGCATTCCTTCGCCACGCGCACAAGCTTTTTCTTCTCCTCATCCGTCTCTCCGATGATAAACATCCTGGAAGAATCGCTGAAATATCCTTTATAGATAGTGGAAACATCCACGTTCACAATATCCCCGTTCTTTAAAATATCCTCTTCACTGGGAATTCCATGGCATACCTGGCTGTTCACGGAGGTACATACGCTTTTGGGAAAGCCGTCATATCCCAATGGCGCAGGAATGCCGCCCATTTCTCTCGTTTTGCTTTCCACCAGACGGTCAATTTCCGCCGTGCTCATTCCCTCGCGGATATTTTCCGCCACATAATCCAGCACCGCAATATTAATAAGGCCGCTTTCCCTGATTCCCGCAATCTGTTCCGGAGTCTTAATCATGCTGTGATCCGGGACGATATGTCCCTGCAGGGCGAATGACCTTATTTTCTCATCAAAGGCCTCATGGCATTGTTTATATTTCCTGCCGCTGCCGCACCAGCAGGGATCATTTCTTCCTATTTTTTCCATATCCTTTTCCTCCCAGGCTTCCGGTTAATTTTCTGCTTCAATTCTGGCCGCCAGATCTTCCAGGTACATCCAGCGTTCCATCTTCTGTTCCAGAAGCGCTTCCACCTCTTCCTTTTCCTTCGTGAGCTGGTTCAGCTTCACAAAATCCGTTGCCGCTGATGCAGTCTCCTCTTCCAGGCGTTCCGCCTTTTCCTCCAGGGAAGCGATTTCCGCCTCAATGGTTTCGTAGTCCCTCTGTTCCTGGAAGGTGAATTTCAGTTTTTTCCCCTTTACATGCTCCGGCTTTCCTTTTTTCCCCGTCCGGTCCGCATCTGCTGCTTCCTGCCCCGCTGTCCCTCCGGCTTTCCCCTTTGCCTCTCCGGTTTCCGCCGCCGTTTCTTCCATGTACCGGCGCAGGGCATAATCCGTATAGCCGCCCTCATACTGTTTCAGGCTTCCGTTTTCTTCAAAGGCAAAAATACGCTGCACGATACGATCCAGGAAATAACGGTCATGGGATACGGTGATCACAATTCCGTCAAAGCTGTCCAGATAGTCTTCCAGGATGGCGAGTGTTGTCACATCCAGATCGTTTGTCGGCTCATCCATAAAATGTAGCCCTACCTCTGTATCCATTGTTTTTGCTGGGTTCAACAGAATACACAACTGTGTTTCCTGTTCACCTTCTATATTTTATATGAAAGAAAACGCATAGTCAATGTTAACCATGCGCTTGCTTATGCCCCTCAATTCCGAGGTGCATATATTCTGTTATTTTCTTTACTTATAAGTTTTTAAGTATGTTCATGTTCTTTTTATCCAGAGCCTTTTTCAATCTCTGATTTTCTTCTTTGAGTTGTTCGTTCTCTCCTCTTAGGAGCCGTATCTGCTCATGCAGTTTTGCAATCTCATTATCCATGACCATGTCAAGGATTCCTTTTCGTGGATCAACCATGCCAGCCTGTTTCTCCACAGCTTCATCTACCAATTTTCTCACTGTTGGATTCTTATAAAAGAACCCTCTTGATAATCCTGTTTGTACCATCAGTTTTGGTACTGTCACTCTCTCGCCTTCTTCTACCATTTCCAGTATGGTTATTCTGGCAAGGTTAATCTTTTCTACACTGACTCTGCGGTTACATTCCACCATCTTGTCGTATTTGCTCATATTCATCACCCCATCCATCGAGATTTTGCAGTATGATATCGGACAACCTTTTTCGTGCCTTTCGGGTATCATCTGCCAGAATCTGATTACTCATCTTCCTATAGTATTTTACATTTTTAAGATTACTGTGTCCCAGCAGCTTTGCTATTGTCCAGTCATCTAAATGCATCTCTGTCAGCTTTACGCCATAATAATGCCTGTATAAGTGAGAGCCGAAGCCGAATAAGTTGCCGTTATCATCTCTTATGTCCTGCTCTCGAATCATTTTTACGATTCGGCTTTGTATCGTACCATACTGCATCGGCTTATTCGGATTATTCTCATTCACAAAAATGTACTGCGTTTCTCCGAACCGTTCCTGTGTATAGGTAATCGCTTTTCTTATCAAAGCTGCCAGTTCTGCACTGACCGGTTTCTCATATGTGTTTGTTTTCATCTGCCGGATTCGTATAACGGTATCTATTCCCTTTTCATACAAGCAGTCCATTTCAAGTGTTAAGGTATCTGAGATTCTCGTTCCCAGCATCTGATGTATTACCATGAGTCTCGCAGTCTGCTCATCCGTATTTACAATCGCCGCGTTTAATCGCTTTAACTCTTCATCAGAATATACTTTGAATTCTGCTTTTGGCGTCGGTGGGATATCTCTTGTTAAAAATAAATCCTTTAAATTATGATATCCGCATGCATTACCGATGCTTTCTAAAACTGCTCGGAGCCTGTTTATATCTGCATGAAAATGCTTTGTTTCTGTTGCCTCTGTTTTCAGGTAGGTCAGGTACTCTTCAATGATTTCTCTTTCCAGTTCCCTACATGACTTAATCCGTGGATACCTTTCCTTTAGATATTTTGATAACCGCCTCATGGCAGTCATCTCTTTTTGTACACACGCAATTGCTTCTCCCTGTAGGTTTAAGTATATTCCCTTTTTCACTTCTTCCCGGATTTCCGTTTGGAATATCCTAGTGAAATTAACCGTCTTGGAACTTTTGATTAAGTTGTCCTTATAAGGAATGTCTAACTTTTCAAGTCTCCAGATATCTTTTTCCCTTTCCGGCATTCTTTTGTCATTGACAAAATCCAGCATCGCATCCAGATATCCAAATTCTCTCGTCTTTATTAAAGCAACTGTTCCATATACGCCCTCACGTTTTTTGGCGATTTCAATTCCTTCTTGAAACATCCACGCTTTCAGTTTTTTCATCCACACTTCTTTTTCTATGTTAGCCAGACTGTTGATATTTTTCGCATATCTGCTTAAAAATCGACATACCTTTTTGTAACGGGTACCTTCTGCATAAAAAGTTGCGATATCAACGTTCTTACTTCTATCCAGTAAAAATGCTCTTACCTCTTCTTTAACATTGCCTGACGGTAACTCGCTTAAATCGTAAAATGGATTCTTAGCTACATATTTTTCTCGCTGTTCAGCCGGTGTTATCCCACTATAATGAGCCAGTTCCTTGATGTATATTCTATTCTCCACTATCGTTCACACCCTTTCTGATGCAACTTGCCAAGCTGCCCTTTTTAAAATATTCTTCATTGGCTTTCTCTATCTTCTTGGGCATAAAGTCCACATACCGGCGCGTCATTTCTTCGTAGTCATGTCCCAGATAGTCTCGAATGCTTTGTATCGGAACTTCTGTATCATAAAATGCTGTTGCTATGGTATGTCTGTAGTCATGACTTCGGAAAATATATTCTCCGTCTTGGATATTGCATTCCTTGCATGCTCTTAGCATTTTATTCTTAAATGTACCCTTATGATAAGCACCGCCTTTTTTGTTCTGGAATATATACTCATCAGCCTTTCGGTTGTATTTTGCGATGTAAATTTTCATCAGTTTGTATAACGCCATCGGTATTGGTATTCGCTTGTAGGTTCGCATTTTTATCTGATACACCTGTATCCATGCATCCTGTCCCTGCATGTAATAGGCATTTCCTTTCAGCGTACATACCTCACTGATTCGAAGTCCGATTCCCCAGAGATGTAAAAACATAAGTCGTGTATCCTCCGGAAACTTATATAGGTTAGCCATAATTTCATCCATGACTTCCTGCTCCACACTTCGGTCAAGATGCTGTTCAAATGTTTTCTTTATGTAATAATCTGCATCAAACGGGATTCTTTCAATGTGACCTTTAACCTTTAAATAATTGAAAAAGTGTAGGATGCACATGACTTTTTTGTTAAATGTTTCTTCCTTAACTTCCCGAACCTGCTCTGCCCGGAAATACTCATCCATTTGTTGGCTTGTTACCATGCAGATATTTTCTGTCTCTGATTGATTTAAGTCTTCTAAAAATCCTCTTATATATACCTGTTCACTTCTGAGATTGCTGATTGCTAGGTTAGTAATGCCAATTCCATATTTTGTGTACATCTGTAGCAGATGCCTGTTTCCCTTATGAGTAACCTCTGCAAAGGATATGGATTGTGCCGGATTTGATGGGTCCAGTCTTTCGGGTTGCAAGTGCAACCGCTCCATATACCACACATTGGCATCCCAACGTATATCTTCGGCTTCCATAAAAAGTGCTTTTGCACACCATACGGTAACTCCTGCATAATAATGCTTTTGATAATCAGTTCCCAGCGTTTCCTTGAACCTCTCAATCTGCTCCAGTTCCAGTTTTTCAAGGTCTTCGATTTGCTCATTTACGCAAAAATCATATAATCTCAGCAGTCCTCCAAGTTGTGCATGCATCCGTTCCCTATTAGCTGCATGCTCGATGAAATAATGCAGTGTAGTGAAAACCTGCCTTTTCATCTTCTGTGGTGCTTTCTTCGTGAAATCCCATACTAAAAGTTTCTTGTTAGCTTCCTTATAAAAACTCTCTGCTATACTTATGTCCGGATGGTATGGCATGTATAATATGGTATCTGCATATTCCGGTCTTACTGATTTTCCACTGACAGTTATCTGCAACTGCTTTTTTATGGAATGCAGTTTCACTTGGTCAATGGTTTTTATGTATAATCCGCAGGATGTTTTATTTACCCTGCTCTGTAAATATTTTTCGTATTCTACTCTCCAGTGATAGTTCAGTTCACTGATATGCCAGATTTCATTTTCTATCATGAATGCCTTTAACTTATTTCTGTAGGAAACCGTAACTACCTCACAAGCCCGCAGTTCTTCCTCTAACTGTGCTATCAGTTCTTCCTTATTCACTTGTGGTTCTGTTAGCTGTAGCACTTTGGCCAACATGAGGTATCGCCTCCTTTACAGTAATTTGTCTATGCCGTATAGGTCGGAATGCCTTTCATAAAACTCTCTGCTTGCTTCCATAAGTTTGTCATCCAGTATTCCAAGGTACTTAACTGTAGTGTCCAGATGCTTGTGTCCTAATGCCTGACTGATAAGCTCCAGTGTCCAGTCTGCATTCCATCTTGAGACTGCAAAATATCGTCTCAGCATATGTGGCGTCAGCTTGTATCCTGTCTTCTTCTCCATACGTTTCAGCATGTCGTATACGCTTTCTACCATCATCGGCTTTCCTGCTGTTTCTCCAGCGATATTGATAAACAAAAGCGTCTGGTGTTGTAACAGTTTCCGATATTCACTCATGTATCCAAGCAGGTAATCAAAGGTATCATCACTTACCCTCGCTTTTCTGTATTCTGCATTTTTGGCTCTTGCATTATTATCATTATCATCTCTAAAATACACACTGATTGTCTTTCGCGGATAATCAATATCCCTGGTATAATCTACGCCAAGGATTTCTCCGATGCGGAAGCCTGTTTCTGCTATCATCAGCAGGAGCAATTGGTCACGGCTGTTCGTGCATGCCTGTAAAATATCTATGATTTCCACCTCTTCGGCTGCTCGTACATTTCTTTCCTTGGGTTTGAAATAACCCTTAAAGGATTTTGACCGGATGGTTCGTTTTACTCCTACTGCATTGGCTACTGTAATCTGGTTATAACTCAAAATCTGTAGTGGCTTTGCCAGTCCACAGTCTGCCATATATAAAAAGAACCCGAACACATCTTTTAGGTATGCGTTACAGGTTCCTTTTCCAGTACTTTCTTTTCGATTGTTTGCCACATGATTTCCTTCCAACAGCCAGTATAAAAACTGCACGAAGTGTTTGTTCTGGTCTTCATATCCCATCTCACTCACTTCCTCAAGCTCCACATCCTGCCGATTGAGGTATTCCATGTAATAACACAGTGCAAAGGCCATTCGCCTTACAGTGTTCGGAGAGCGGTTTGCATCTATTTTGTGCTTCAGGAATTTACTCGGATATAAAACAATGTCGTATGTTTCATTATCCAGTATGTAATAAAACTTGCGTTTTCCTTCGGTCAGCATTTTTACTGCATATCGTTTCATTGCTCGCTCTCCTTTCTTTCAGCCTTTTTCAACTACATACACTACCATACACTTGGGAATATATCTAGCAAATTATGCCACTTTTCCGCTTATAAATCACTTTTCTTTCCTATTAATCTATCTCACAGACTCGCATCCTTATAAGGGCAATTCCTACCACAATATACATCCCTAATATGATACCCGACCCGATAAAAAGTATTTTCCACATACGCACCTCCAGATTTTAGTAAAACTAAAATTATCCCCCAAAGAAACACACTTACATCATCTGACACTCTGCCATCGTGACTGCTTGGTCCTCTGCAGCAAAGTACATATCTGATTCTGGTTACCATTAAGATTTCCCCGGCTTCCTTCTCTCCCATCTGAATTGGTGCAAGATAAGGAATAATCTCTGCACACAGCTTCTGATCCGGGCAGGTGTTGATAAAACCACCATAGGTATCCAAAATCAGGCGGTCAACCATATCGGTAATTATCATCTTCTCTGCATCATAAAAATGACTGCCAAGGAAATTCGCCATATTCTCCGGTGTTGTGGAAATAAAAAACTCCTGTCTATTTCCTCCATCACTTGGATAAAAATAGGCATATCCAGCCCTTTCCGTATCCAATATCTTTTCTACCATGCTCCTTTCTTTCTCTGCCACTTGTGTTCCTCCTAACTGCTCGATGCTGTTTACTCTCATATAACCTACAACCTTCATATCTTTCTCCGCTTCACACTTCGTTCATTTCTGTGCTGCTAAAACACACAAGAATGCGGCAGAAGCCTTCTGTACCTCTGCCGCATGGATTCTGTGATTTAGTCTCACTGCCATAATCCTTCACTTCTTATAAGTGACTTGCTCCTATTCGACACTACTTCCCGGAGCCGGAACGCTGCAAAGACAGAGAAGCATGAAAAGAATTTCTAGCATTCCAAAGTACGGAACGCAAGTAATTCTATGTTTCATGCCGAAGAACACTGTGCCAGTGTTCTTCCATCTAGGGGTTTTCCTTGGGCAGTCAATCCAGACTGTCTGCGGTTCCTGCCATAAAGGGCAGACAGACATCACAGGAATCTCACCTCCACCACTGCGTGCTGGCTAATCTCAAGGTGTATCATTATAGGCCATTCCCCTCTTCGCGCCTGTCCACCACAGACAGGCTGTACCCCGGCTTTCCCGCTCGGCTCCTTAGATGCGATCTTTTTCACAGCATGGCTGGCAGAAAGAACATCTGCCCGATTGCTGCAGGAGTGTCACTGCGCCCCGGTTACGGCTCATGAAACGGCTAACGTATCTGAACTGCTGGATATGGCTGGCAGGATATGGCGTGATTCCATCCTGCGCTCGGAGCCCTGCATTCCTCTCCGGCATTTTTCAATGTACGTTTTGTCTGCCTGTGTCGTATCCACACACGAGACATGAGAGGATTCCCGGAAGAGACCATCTGTCCAGAAAAAGTTCCTCTCATAAGGTACTCACAGAAAAACACGTTTTGAGGGGGTATTAATCAAAATATTTTTTTATTTTCTTTACCGCACCGTTTATGCTCTCCCGGATGTTCTTCTCTCCAACCCCTTCTTTCGCTGCGATCTGCCGGTATGTCATGCCCTCAAAAAAATAAAAATGCAGCCGCTCTCTCTGCACTGGGGTGAGTGACTGCATTGCTTTTTGCAGGGTTTCTATTTCCATCTGCCGGAGGACCGTATCCTCTACCGATTCCCCGGTCATCTTCACCAAATCTTCCGTTTCTCCTTCTGTATATCCGCCCTTGGTCGTATGTCTGATATCCCGCATTTCCTGTGCGTGGGCTTCTTTCCGGAACGTATCAGCAAGTGCCTCGTAGACTTCTCTGGTCACATAGGTGTATTCCAATTCTCCGACTGCATCTTTATAAAAATCCTTTACTCTGATTCTGATCCATTCTGACATTCAAATGTCCTCCATTTCGTAATTTTTTTGAAATGAAGGACATCTGGCGGACCTCTGGGTTCTGCTTTACTGGAAAAAGACAATAAAAAAAGGTGCTGTTCCCATGCAAAATAAAGCATGCAAAACTGCACCCAATTAATTATTGTATTTCTTTGTAAATAGTATATAAAAGTTCTTCTTGGCTTTTTATTCCTATGTTTTATAATTAACCTAATTCACTTGTCTAGTAGGATTTAAAGTAATTAATGGTTCCAATGTGTCTCAGATAAGTCACAAAAGCATTGCCTTCTCCTCCAATATGGTCGGTCTAGTCAATTAATTTACGCTATACCAGAAGTACTACTTCTTCCAGCTAACGGTATTTTTCACAAAAAAAATACTGCCATATCCATGAGTAATCTCTACTCGACAGATATTGCAGTATTTACCTCTTGCAGCAACGATTTATTTACGGAATTCTTTCATTCCTTCCGGCTGCTTCGGCTGATGAAGAACATACATACATCTGCTGTCTGCCGCCATTTTCACAGAATTACGAGCTACCTTCTCTAAAATTGTTGCTGCGATATTAGCCTGTTTCTTTGACATAATGAATACCTCCTATTTTTATTAAACAGGAGTATAGCATTTCTTACCTAATTATAGACCTTATAAGTTGAATTTCCGACATAATACGTCATTTTTCCTCTACAGAATTACTATACAACACCGCAGATGCCCGAAATTCTCCATTCTCATACTGGGTGAACAGTTCTCCATTATAATCAGCCAGTGCCTGTTCTACCGAGGCAAGACCAATTCCGTGACAGCCGGTATCCTTCTTTGTGGTAAGGTATCGTCCGCTGCTGTCTTTTTTTAATTTCTCTGGACTACCATTTTTTATACAAATCTGGAGCATTTCTTTTATATAAGTAGCTTCCAGTATGATATATCTCTGCTCCTGTGGCAGTTTCCTACAGGCCTCAAGTGCATTTTCCAGCAGATTTCCAAAGATAATGGCTAGGTGTCCACTCTGGAACGGCAGTACGGACGGAATAAATATCCTTGCCTCAAACCGGATACCGTCCTTCTGGGCAAGGGCATACTTATGGTTCACAAGGGAATCCACCACGATGTTTCCAGTGTGGGAGATTTCATCTGAGCCAGTTCCGATACCATCATCCAGCATCTTCTGTATGTAATCACTGGCTTCTTTTGTCTGTCCGGAATTTACCATGCCAAGAATTCCCGATAAGTGGTTCTTCATGTCATGCCGCATCCGACGCAGTTCCAGATAATAACCTTCCCGTTCCTCTGCCTGATGGCTGCATAAATCTAATTGCTGTTCATACAGCCGGTTCCGGGATTGAAGCTCCGCTGCTTGTCCCATCCGGTCATATACCGTAAAAATCACATAATTCACCAGCAGAAGAAGTATGCCTGCGACAACCGAGAAAAAGGAATATTCCGAATGCGATGCCGCTATAAGAAAGATGTGGTGCATCATATAAATACTGCTTACCGGCACCAGAAGGGCTATAATAAAATATCGCAGGGAAATCTCTGCATACTGCTTTTCCTTTGTGTAACGGTCAAGCAGTACAGAAAACAGAAGCATACACATCTTGGATATGAAGCTTCCGGCAACATCAATGACGCATTCGTCCATACCGGCCGCCTCTAGGATAAGTAACGCTATGACTTCTACCACCATCCATACTGTACAAATAAGAAGGGTGCTGATACAACACTTTTTCAGACTCTTTTTTCTGGTAACAGTGCTGATCATAAACACCATGAGAATATTTCCAACTAGCAGAAATTGTGGAGGAAATAGGTCTTCAACCCCTGTTGTCACCAGAAATACATAGTATAAAAGCCAGCTTATCATACCTATAGGTTTCCTGTTTCCGGAACCCAAAAGAGTCGTTATGCATCTCTGTATGATCAGAAGCTGTAGTACTGGAAGCAGAAAGATCAGTATAAGCGAAAAATATTCCTTCATTCAATGACTGCCTTTCCCGCTGCCATTGCACAAATCTGGCGGCGCACCTCCCTTTGCCGGTCTTCACTGATTTTTAGATTAATTTCTTTTCCGTTCATACGAATTGTCAGATTATAGAAATTCATCTTTATTATGTAATCATAGTTCACTAGAAATGACTGATGGATGCGGAGGAAATACCTCCGGCTGTCTGCCAGTTCCTTTTCCACGTCACTCAGCTTACTATAAAAATATGCTGTACTTCCGTCCCCAAAGAAGATATGTACCACGCGATTGCGGCTTTCAAAATATACCACATCTTTTAGAGGAACCTTTCGGAGTTCTCGGTTAAATGTAAACTGGAAAAAAACTTCTGTTTCTCCTATTCGTTGGCAGGCTTCCTTAAAATATCTGCGAAATTTTTCTTTATCCAACGGTTTTGATAGAAAACGGAACGGTTCCACTTCAAACAGTTCCTTTAAATATTTGTCATATCCTGAAATATATATAAACAGCACTGAACGATCTGTCTCACGGATTTTCCGTGCGGCAGAAATACCGTCAACCTGTTCCATTTCAATATCTATAAAAATAAGTCCGTATCGTTCCCCGGACTGTATGCTCTTCAAAAGTGTCTTTCCATCAGAAAATACATCCGTATTAACCCGGATTCCCATACTCTGGCTTTCTTCTAACACCAAGTTCTCAAGGTTTCCCGTAAAGCCAAGGTCATCATCACATATGGCTATCTTCAGCATTTTTAAGTACCTCTTCTGCTATATCTGATTCCCCTTCTTCCAACTGAGCCTGTTCCAAACGTTTGAGAAGACACCGGAGTGTCTTTTTGTTCGTGTCCGTCAGGTTGTTGTAGCGGAGTACAATGTCATAGCACTGATCCATCTCCTGATTCATGCGGATCTGCCCGCTCAAATCCCGTTTTATATCGGACAGCCCGAGGATATAGTCAGCGGTAACATTAAAATACCTTGCCATGCTGATAAGCAGGTCTGTGGAGATGGCACATGTGTCTTTTTCCATCTTGCTTACCGCCTGCTGGGTGGTGTTGATTATAGTCCCAAGGGCTTCCTGTGACATGTTGTGGCTCCTGCGGAGCTCACGGATACGGTTCTCAGTCATAATTGTGACATCCTTTCTAATAACTATTTTACATAATTATTAGGAGTTTACTCACAACGGTATAATGTAAATTAAATACCGGACAGCGTTAATAGAAACATAATGTGCTTATATATCTAATCAAGATGAGAATGAAAGTAAAAGAGTTTTGTGCGATAGAGATGACAAGTTATACCAATTTTAAAGGCACATACTATATAGTGTGTTTCCGGAAAAAGTGACAAATTATGTCGAAAATTCAACGTATAAGAGATTTCAGAATTACTCAGGTATAAACTATATGCGTAATGAAAAGAAAGTCATTGGAAAAAAGCGCGAATCATAGTTGTGACCGAACTGGTCGTGGGAATGGTATTTCTGATGGTGAATAAGAAAGCTGCCTATGCGGCTTGGGGCGCAGTAATTTGGTGCGGAGTAAGTTATCTGGCATGGTCAGTAAAAAGATATACGGAGAAAAATGAAAAAAATAGAGAAGATAACAATTAAATTAGTAATGCTGCTGATGTTTTTTTCTTTACTGTTTCCGGTGAGAACTTTTGGAGCGGAAAAGAATGAAGTCACCGAAAAAAAACAGATTATATTTTTGCTGGATGCAAGCAAATCAATGCAGGGAGACGGACAGTGGATTGAGGCAGCGGACAGCGCATGCATGATAGCGTCGGCGTTGCCGAAAGAATACGAAGTGGCATTGCTGGTATATAACACGGAAATTGTTTATGAGGAAGATTTCGGAAACATTAATCAGAAAACCAGACATGCACTCGAGACGGTAGAACTGCAGGGCTACACCACCCCAGCGGTGGCGTTGGAAACGGCGGCTGATATGTTTGACAGTGCGGCGGCAGATAAAAGAGTGGTATTTATTTCCGACGGGGAAATTTCTCTGCGGGATCAAAGCGAAACAGAAACTGCAATCAGGCAGTTTGAAAATATGGTGGATCAGATTGCAGAACAGGGAATAAAAATTGACATGTTTGCAATCCCCAATGATAAGACGGAGAATGAGGTTTCGTATGGAACGAAAGTGACGTCAGGAGAGCAGTATACAGTAGGCGAAAACCAGACGATGGAAGAAATCACTGCAAAATATCTGTTCCAGACGTTACAGATAGAAAAAATAGAACTTGGTGAGGCGGTTTCCGGAGAAGGAAATATGACAGTGGATCTGCAGGATACTTATATGCAGAATGCAAAGATACTTCTCGTGTCAGGAGAAAATATCGAGGATTTTCATGTTACAGGACAGTGTGAGAGTCTGAATATGCTTCAGGGAAACAAGTTTGCGGTTGCTGAATTGGAAAATCCATTGGAACGGCAGATTACAATGGACTATTCTCTGGAAAACAGAGGAAATGTCCATATTTATCTGATAAAAGAATATTTTTTAAAAGCTGATATGGAGAAATCCTATACATCAGAGGAAGGGACATTTACCCTGAAGGTAAATGTTGTAAACCATCAGGATAAACCGGTTTTGGATTCAGAAACCTTGAAAAATAGCATTTCTGTTTTGATAGACGGTCAGGAGAGTTCTTACGAAGTGGAAAATGGTACAGCGTTGGTTCCGTATCAGACAGACGAGACAACAAATGTAAATGTAGAGGTTACCACTCAGACATCAGGAAATGTGATCCATTACATAGAGACAACAGATATGGTGGAATTGACAGTTCCGGTTGTAGAGGAAGAACCTGATTATACAGTCCTTTGGATTGTGATTATATCGCTATGTGCAGTGGCGCTTTTATTTTCTGTTTTATATGAAAGGAAAAAGCAAAAAAAAAACGATGGTGAGACGGGTTCCATTATCATAGAACCGTCAGAACCTCCTGTGGTGCCAAAGTATGATTTTTCAGGACAACTGGCAGTGTATCTGTTAAAGGGAGAGCGGGAAGACGATATTCCGCCTTGTAGTATTAAATTATTTGGAAAATCACGGAAAAGTATATCCTTTGACTGGGTGAAAGACCGCTGCGGGATTGATTATAAATTATCGGATGCAGACAAAATCCGGTTTACCGGAGGGAAAGACCACACCTTATGTTTCAAAAACAACGGTTATGCAACCATCGTAAAAGGAAACCAGATTTTGAAACGGGAGAGAAAATATTCCTTATGTTATGGAGAAAAAATACTGTTGATTTTTAATAATGGGGGAACAGAAATCGAACTTCATTATAAAAATATGAAACCAAGCGAAAGGTAAGGAGGAACAAAGTGAATACAATAACACAGACAAACAGGACGATTCTCTTTGAGGAAATCAATCCGGAAAAGCTGAATCTTCTAACACTTGTGGGAGACGTCAGAGGGGTAAACAGCGTAAGTGATGATAAAATCAAGGAAATAAACGACGCCTTGCTGGTAAGAAGTTTCGATGAGTTTTTAGAAAAATTTGAGCCGGTAGTATATTCTTATTTTGACGCAAATAACCAGAAAGTAATCTATACCCTCAAAAAACCGGAAAACATTGAGGATGAGTTGTTAAGCGAAATCCATCTGAACCGCCAGAATGATTATCTGAAAATGTTGATGACTCTTGTTGAGGCAAAGCGGGCAGAGGGAAGTATTAACGTAGATTTTAAATTTGAGAAACTGACAGATATGATTTCCCCCAAAAAGGTCATGGATGATATCCGGCAGAACCGGAAGGAACTCCAGTATACATACAGTGAGTATGCGAAACTTGAGGACGGCGATCCAAAAAAGTTAGATACGGCGGATAAGCTGAATCTGATGTTTGAAGAAGCAAGCGTAAACTACAATAATGTGATGGCGATGTTGCCGCTTGCGATAGAGGATATCAAAACAAGGCTGCTGTTAGGAGACGGGCAGACGAAGAAAGACGAAGCCCCATTAAGTCTTGGCGTTCTCAGCATGGACGAGCATGGGGAACTTAAGATTTTAGAGGCGCCGAAGGAAAACAAAAAAGAACTGATGGTATTGGACGACAATGCCAATGCAGGATTGATTCAGGCAATCGAAAAAGATTATATGGACCTGAATGAGGACGGAAATGAGTATGTGAAGTCCCTGGTTGCGAGAACGTTCTGTCCTTTGGCTTCTACCATGGAGAGCGTCGTAGATATTGAGAAAGAAGTATCGAACTACAACTCTTACCTTGAGTTTTACAAGCGGAGCAAGGACGATTTTATCAAGACGGTAAAACCACTGGTAGAGAAAATCATGGGAGTATGGTCTTTCTTTGAGCAATATCCGAGAAATTGCAAGGGCATGAGACCTTCCATGGTGATTTCCAATATAAGCAACGATATGCTGGCAAAGAGCAGCAACATTCCGAGACTTTTAGCATATCTCAATACAGTAAATGCAAAAAATGATTTTGAGAATACCATCTGGTATGCGATTGTTCCATCGGTTTCTTTAAACAGCAGTTCTAAGCTTAAGGCGGTAAGACAGCGTTTTCAGGGAAATGAGAACGTAGAGAAAGAGGATGTAAACAGCGTGGAGTCACTGGTTCGAATACTGGATGCGTTGAAAGATTACGAAGTGCAGTGTTTCTTCAGCTATGAGACGGGGGATAAGACCACCTTTAATATTATGGCGACAGAGGGAATTGAAAAGTATGAAACAAAGTGCGCACAGCTAATCGGCAAGCCATTCAGCGAGTATGCAATTCCCTGCATTCCGAATTTTACAGTGATCCCTAAAGATAAATCCGGAGTGATTCTGGATAACAGGATGTATGTCACGGAACAGAATACGGCAGCACTGTCCAAAGAAAAAGAAGATATTATGAAAATCTGGATTGACGGCGTTTATATAGGAGCCGCATATGTGGCAGCCGGACTGGTGGCAGCTTACCAGAGTCCGGACTACTTAAAAGAAGTTTTTAAGAAAAATGTAGACGAACAGCTTCCAGGTGTTCGGTTTGATATTGAGTCAGGAGATCATGCACTACAGGTTCGGACAACCATGGCAAAAGAGATTACAGGATATACGAATGATATTAAGAGTGATATCAACCGGAAGAATTTCGGATTTGTATTTTCCTCTGAAAACGCAGTGCTTAAGGATCTGAATATTCAGAACATCATGGTTTATAAGGCGCGTAACCTGCTGACAGACGGAAAGAGCTATGAGCCAATCTACAAGACACAGGTGACTACTTATATTCAGAGGGTGATGCGCCTGGCAACAGGTGACTTTAAGCAGGAAAATATTGTGGAGTTTTTCTCCAGCAAGCCTACCAGCCAGAGAAGTAGGTGGATGGAGAAAAAAGATTACATTAATGCGATTATCGGAAACGGAGATGATATCCGGTATTCCATCGACGAAACGGCAGGCTACTGCACGCTTGATATCGCATTCAACGGCAATGTGAAGAACCTCGAAATCGAGATTAACCGGGTCAACAGTGAGGACAGAACATTTTAAATAAAGTCCGAAAGAAAAGAAGGAGGAAATGAACATGGGTTTTAGATTAGCAGTGAGTGGAGGCGCAGAGAACATCAGTCTGGATGAGAGAACCATCGAGAAAGTCAGTTTCGGTTCTGATTCTGCAACAGATTCCAACGCAAGGGCAACAGATTTCGGTATCGCAGTAAAGATTACCGGAAAAATGCTCTATAAAGTGGGAGCAGACGGAGATGACGGAACACTCGGATTAGCCAAATGGTCTCAGGTTCCGTCCGAGCAGGCAGACTGCTACAGAAGTGCAAAGATCGACGTTGTATCAGCAGGGCAGGTGGTAAGAGAATATACAATCCCCAATGCGTTTGTCATGGAATATAAAGAGCATTTGGACGATGAAACCGGCGTGGGTACTTTCTACCTGCATATTAAGCAGAAGAAGGACGAAAATGATGCGGTGAAGATTGAAGGCGGTTACGGCGAATAGCATGAGAAGAATGCAGGTTCAGTATTCTTCTTGCGGATTTTAAATATTTTAAAAAGGAGATGGAATTATGTCATTTTTAGTAAAAGTTGAAGGAAGCGAGAGCTTTGAAGTGGCTAAGGAGTGTGTCAGAAGCGTAAATGTTACCACTGATATTCCGTTGGATTCGAATGCAAGAACCAAGGACGTCGGCGCAACTATGGTGATTACAGGAAAGATTTTAGCGGCTTTGGACGGGGATATCACGGACAGTACAAGAAAGCTGGCATTATGGTCGGTTGTTTCGGCAGAGAAAGCAGATTGTTATCGCAAGGTGACGGTAGAGCATGTGGCAGGCGGCGTGATGGAAAGAAAATATTGTTTTCCCGATGCATTTGTCATTAAATACAGTGAAGATTTTGACAACAAGGAAGGCGTCGGAATCTTTACGTTAGTGCTCAGACAGAAGAAAGACAAAATTGCTTCTGTAGCGGTAGAAGGAAATTATTCAGCATAACAGCAGGGCGCAGATTGTCAGTAAATGTGACAGCCTGCGCCTTAAATCAGTAATCAGAAGTGTGCGTTATCAGATTTGTATTGTTATGAAAAAGGTTGGAATAAACATGAATCCATATCAGGTATTAGGCGTTTCGCAGACGGACGATGAGGATATCATAAAAAAGGCATACAGAAAAGCGGCAAAAGAATGCCACCCCGATACTCATCCGGGAGATAAAAGAGCAGAGGAACGGTTTAAGGAAATCGGAGAGGCATACCGGATTCTCGGTGATAAACAAAAAAGAAAAGAGTATGATGCCAGAGCAGCACAGAGAGAACGGGAAAGTGCGACAGGCAGAAACAGTGCCCAAACAGGCAGAAGGAGCGCCGGAGGATCGATTTATCCGGGAGATATCGAAAAGGAATTTGAACGATTTTTTTCCAAAGGAGTGCAGAGCGAGAAGAAGGAAAACAGTTCACAGCAAAAAATAAATCCCATGGATGTGACAGACTTATTTGAGCGTTATATGGGATTTAAACGCTGAGAAAGACGGTTTGACTTTATGAATGCAAATTTGTGGGTATATTGAGGTGAAAATGAATAAGAAAAATTTCATGGATATGATGATATGCAGCCTTTCCGCTGCAATTATAATTCTATGTTTTACATATATGGAGCAGAGCAGAGGACGGGATACGCTCACAGCTGTCTGCGGGATTGTATTTCTGGCATTTCTGCTGCTGGCGGTGATGGATTCTCTGCCGACTAAGCGGAAAAGAGGCGCAAACGGACGGGGAATACAGGAACTTCTGCTGTTAGATGAAGAGGGAAACGAAATTTCTGCCTGGCATATTGGCGGAAAGACCTCGCTTTTGATCGGACGGGACGAGCACAAGGAAAATGTGGACATTAACCTTCAAAATACAGAGTATGGCGGAATGGTAGACCGTCAGCACGCCGTGTTGAATTATGCGGCGGGACAGTGGTATATCGAGGATTTAGGAAGCAGAAACGGTGTAAGAATTCAGGACGCAAGGGATGGGAAACTGTATCAGGTTTCAAAGGAACATCCATGCCGGATTAATGCAGGCGACATTATTTTTATCGGGAACACAAGATTAAGGGCAAAATAAGGAGAGACAAAGTATGAGTGGAAATTTAATTCGCTGTCAAAATGGACATCTTTTTTCAAGCAGAAGGTACGGAACAGTATGCCCGTACTGCAATATTGAGACAGCAACCAAAGAAAAAAAGTCAGTGGAGAAATCTCAGGAAGAGATGGAGGATATTCTCTTTCTGGAGGAGGAGCATCCGGTCTGCGGTTGGATTGTATGTGTAAAAGGCCCGAGAAGAGGCAAGGATTACCGGGTAATGGACGGGAAAAATTTTGTGGGACGGGCAGACGACATGGATATCCAGATTTTGGGGGACAACAAAATCGCACGGAGAAACCATGCAGTGATTGTATTCGACGCAAAGAAACGGGAGAATATGATTTTGCCGGGGGACAGTAATGGTCTGGTCTATCTGAACGGCGAAGCGGTTTATCTGCCGCAGCCTTTGAGCGCATATGACGTGATAGAGATGGGAGAGAGTACATTCCTTTTTGTTCCTTTCTGCGGAGAGCATTATATGTGGGAGGACGATAAATGAGTGCCCCATACCTGACCATCTGCATCTTGTGTGTGTTATTAGGAATTGCATTTTTGTACCGGTTTTGTCTGGTATTCCAGAGCAGCAGAGAAGGATATGAGACAGGAGCAAGCAAGACCATCGGCAGCCGTGAAATACAGATGGATTACTATACAATAGAAGAAAATGAGAATGGGTTACTGGCGGTTCTGGCGGATGGAATGGGAAAAGAAGCGGGCGGCAGGATAGCAGCCAAAACGGTCATCCGGGTTTTTAAAGAAATTTTTGGAACATATAACATGGCGGATCACCCTTCCTATTTTTTCAGGAAAGCATTTCAGACTGCAAACCGGGAAATTTTAAAACAGATGGATGAGGGAAGAGGAATGGCGGCGGTCAGCGCCGTTATGATACAGGGAGGATTTCTGTTTTACGGGATTGTCGGGAATGTAAAGATTGCAGTATTCCGAAATGAGGAACTGATTCCTCTTGGAACGGGACATACTGTAGATGTGCTGGCACAGGATAAGTATGTGGAAGGTGTTCTGACAAGAGAAGCTGCCCTGTTCATGCTGCAGGAAAAAAGAATTTACAATTACTTGGGAAGGGATGGTTTTAAGGAAATCCAGTTTTACGACAAACCGATTCGTTTACAGGAAGAGGACGTGGTGGCAATTTTCAGCAATGGAATGCAGGAGAGCGTCACATGGAAAGAGATGGAGGACTGCCTTTCCCAGAAGAAACGCTGCAGGAGAATGGCATTTGATCTGGTGGAACTGGTAAATCAGAAAAAAGGCGATAAGGACAACGCCAGCGTAGTTCTGATAAAGGTTGGAGAAATGGCATGAGAAAACAGAACAGTGACTTTGAAGCACGGTTTATTTCCGAAGAGGGAAGCAGGTTAAAAAACAGAGATTATTTTGGGTATGTGGAATTAGACGAGTTCGCCTGCTATGTCATAGCGGACGGAATCACGGAGATCACAGATGTAGAAAGCGCAAGACTTGCGATTGAGACCGTCATTCTGAGTTTTCAGGAAAAACCATCTATGTCAAAGTGGTCTGTAAAGGGCCTATTAAAGCAGGCAAACCGGGCATTGTTAGGAAAAGAAAGTGACAGACGGTTAAAGGCGTCTATTACAGTCGTTGTAACAGACTATCAGAAATTGAGATATGGGTATGTGGGGAACACAAGGCTCCGTATGTACCGGGGCGGGGCAGTTTTCCGGCAGACGAAGGATATGTCTCTTGCCCAGGAGATGGTGGAGCAGGAAAAAATCGCCAAAGACGAGTTGATGAAGCATGAAGAGAGAAATAATCTTTATGCTTATCTGGGACAGAAAAATTTTAAGCCCGTGGTTTCAAAGAAGATAAAGCTGGTAGAAAACGATATGATTGCCTTGTATACAAGAGGAATCTGGGAGAATGTGGACGAGGCAGAGCTGGACGATGTCTTTGCAGAGGCTGACAATGAAGTAAAGACAACGGTGGATAATATCGAGGATTTACTGCTTTCAAGACAGCCGGAGAATCTGGATAACTATACGCTGGCAGTTATTTTTATCAATAAAGTATATCAAAATCCGGAGAAACGGAAACGGATCAAAAAAATAGTGACGATTACAGTTGCTGTTGTCATAGCAGTAATCATTATCGGTGTAGTGTTGTGGTTTCTACATTATAAAAAGGTGCAGCGCATCGAGGATATGAACTATCATTTTACAAATACGGTGGAATATATCAATACCGGAAATTATGTCAGGGCAAAAGAGGAATGTTGGCAGGCGCAGGAACTGGCAGAAAAGCTGAGGGACAGCAGTATGAGAAAGCGCCTGCAGGAATATTCCTTTGTGATAGAGACGGTGATACTGGCAGATGAAAGCTACAGCAGCGCAGATTATGAAGCGGCGGAAGAATACTATCTTTCTGCATTGGATCGTATCAGATATGCGGACAATGTAGGGACGGATTACATAGAAAATAAGCTGGAAAATATCAGCGTATTCCTGTCGGTGGAGGATTATATTAAACTGGGAGATACGTTATTAGAGCAGGGCGACTACGATGGGGCAGAAGAGAAGTATCTGCTGGCAAAAAAGGCTGCACTGTCCGTACATGACACAGAGGGTAAACAGACAGCTATGGATTCACTGGAAAAACTTTATGAGGCAAAGGCGGACGCCGAAAGTGAAGCGAAGGAAGAAGCAGATAGTCAGGCACAGCAGACAGTTGCCGCAGCGGAGATGGTGGCATCGGGAGATAAGGCATGTCTGGAAAAAGATTATGTAGGGGCGAAAGTTTATTACACCATGGCAGTTATCAAGTATAGCGAAGTATCAGATACAGCGGGAGAGGAAGCTGTGCAGAAAAAGCTGGATGCCGTGGAACAGAAGTTGAGTGTTCAGGAAGAACAGAAAAATAAAGCGGCTGCTTGTGAAAGTCAAGGAGAATTCTGCCGGCAGTCCGGGGATTTGTGGGGAGCAAAATCACAGTATCTCTCTGCAAAGTCGATTTATCAGGAACTTGGGAGCGATGAAGATGTGCAGAGGATAGAGGGAATTTTAAGTGATATTGATACGCAGATTGGACAGGATGGCATGTGAAAAGAACTTCTAAAATCGACGCTGCACCATTGGGTACACCGCCGAAGAAGTTCTAATTTCACACGGAAGAACGCAAAAGCAGCGTTCTTCTCACGGATTGCTTTCGATGGAGGAGGTGAACATTGTGGAAAGTATTACAGATTTACAGCAGCACATACGAAAAAGGCTGACAGAAATAGAGGATCTGGATGAGCGGAAGGACGCAAGGGAGATATTGTTAGAAGGTCTCGTGCCGATTTTTGAACGGATGGAGAAACGGTATCTGGATTTGGAAAATCAAATCAAACGGGAAATAGAGATTCCGAATGAAAAATATGCAGTTTCTATGACGGTTATAAAGCAAAAGGACTATGACCCCATCAATGGAACGCTGTATCCGGTTATTCCTGTATTAGTGCAGGAGGATAAGGAGCAGGAGAAGACGGAACCAATGCCCTGCCTTATCTATTTTGCAGGCAGTTATCAGAGGAAAGAAGAATTTGAGAAAACCGCAGATTTTCAGGGTTTTGATGACAATGGCAAGCCCTATGCCATCAGAGTACGGAAAGCAAAATGCTATCAGCAGGCGCTGTCAGAGTTATATCAGGTATTTGTCTATAACAAGATAGGCTGGACGACAGTCAATACGGGATATCTGGACAGATTCTATGAAGTGTATGCGGACGGGGAAACAGACATAAACAGTCTGAAAATAGAGTTTGGCAGCTATGAGGAAGATATCAAAAATGACATGCTTTTGTTATGGAATATTGAAAAATTCACATTCCAATGCCGTAAATTTATGGTCCCGTGTATGGATGAGAAATATTATGAGCATGAGTTGGATTTGAAAAATTATGATTTAGACAGCGGATATATGCTTGGGATCAATGAGGATGTTCTTAAGGTCAGGCATGAAAAAGACAAAATTATCATGACCTCATTGAAAGAATCCTTTCGTGATTGGGAGGCATACCGCTTTATTGGAAAGATAGATACAAGTTCCCATGGGTATACCTACGAAATGTTGAGCAACAGCAGAAAAAGCAGTTTTTTTCAAAATTACAGAGAACAGCAGGAGACTTTCCTTGGCAGCCGGACGGAATTGTTTTGGATGGTACAACGTTTTGAAAATAATTTTTATGTAGAATTAGAAAAGTGTGAGGTGCTTGGGATGTCACCGGACTCCTGCCTGGAGGGGGATATGAATCCGTTTTCAGGAAGTACCATTTTCCCGATGGAGACAAGAAAAATTCTGGCATTGTATTTTAGACGAAAGGGACAGAAAAACAATTTTTGCGAAGATATGGTACGTTTTTTTGTGTCACAGATACAGTTATCGGTCTGTGAATATAAGTGTGTCGGTATTTTGCAGGACAAAGGAGTTTAAATTTTATGCAGTATATCTGGGAGGTTGTGCTGGCAGCGGAAAAAAACGGAATAAGGGAAGCTGATTTGCAGTATGAGGTGCCAGAGGTACGAAGTCCGTATCTGGAGGTTTCCTTTTACGATTTAAATACGCAGACAGTGGAGCAGACTGCCGTAGAGGTGAATCCATTTTACCGCTTTTTTGATATTTTCAGCGGGGTGTTGGATATTAATCAGAAAGAATATGAAAAAACAAAGGAAATCTTTGTGGATGCGGTATTTCATTATCTGGCGCTGACGGACTTAAGGATGGGCATGAGCAGGAAGGATTATTATGTTAAGTTTCTGGTGGAGGAATTGGAAAGCGGGCAGTTTGGGAGGAAGGCAAAGGCGGCTATACAGTTATTTTCATCCTATGAAAAAAAATATATTGTATTGGCGCTCATGGATGTCGTATCTTCTCGTAACTATCGTGAGATTTTCAAGTGGCTGTTTCAAGAGATATATAAAGACTCTATTATATATAAAAGCATGGATTGCGCCAATGAACTTTATATTTACGTTGGAAGTGCAGAAACGCAGGAAGAAAGGAAAAGGGTTCAATTTTTATTAGACACTTTTTTACCGATCGGAGTGAGGACAGAAGTTTTTTATCTGGAACATTTCGGAATTTTGGAAATAGAAGAAACTATGATATTAGATCAGGTACTTTTAATATAGAGGCGGAGGTGATAGGTATGAAGGCAGCCGGAACAGATACGATGAAAAACGAAATAAAATATGAAAAATCAGAACTGGAGTTGATGACCACCTATCAGCTAAGAGAAATCTGCCGTCGTGAAAAAATCATGAACGGTGTCATACACCCTCTCGATAAAGAAGAACTGATCCAGGCCATTATGCGTTATATGGGAAAAAGACAGGACTTCTTTATCTGTGACAAGAAAAAAGGGGGAGAAGAGCGGGTAGAAGAATTTTTAAAAAAGACCAGAATTGTGATAAAGCCCTGCGAAGAATTATACTGTCAGTCCCAGATTTTAGCTTACGAGGGACTTTCCATCGAGTATTATGACGGCTATACCATTCCTTATAAGAAAGAACTGTCAGGAACAAATGCCTTTTTAATGGGAAGCGATATGACACTCTGTGCAATTTTAAATCTCAAAGAGCACGGAGGGAGACAGGAAAAATTATATCTGACCAAGGCTGCGGAGTTAGAGACACGGGAGACACAGAGAAAAGATTACAGAATTTTCTGTATGGGATGTCAGACATCGGAGAGCTTGTATCATTTGTATTATGGTGAGCCCACGATATTGCCGGAGCATATCGAGGTTTACAGTATACCACTGATTGATTTTGTGGTGAGAAAACCTGTCACACTGATGCTGCCCATGGCGATTGATTTTGGTTCTGTAAATACCACTGGCGGGGTGTATCTGGATTCTGCTTATTTTGAAAATGTCGGAGAGCAGGCTGCGGTAAAAAATTGCAGGGAAAATGAGATCAATTATACAGCTTTTGAGGATGGTAACGGAGAAAGTATGCTATTGCCCAGCGTGATTGGAGTATTGGCAGTGGAAGAAGAGGATTACAAGCTGCTGTTCGGTTATGATGCGATAAGGCTGGCAAATGCAAGTTATGTGGACGAGGGTTTTTGTGTCTTTTATGATGTGAAACGCTGGATTGGGGAATACGAGAAAGAGGAAGAAATTGTTGACAGACAGGGACGGCGGAGGCTGGTAAAGCGGGCGGAGATTTTACGTCGATTTTATCAATTTTACC